>Ga0102943_1000438_pt1 | contig 28050 bp, 19 predicted proteins | sample SalPonC_black_MG_FD_78174 | JGI IMG/M metagenome (GOLD analysis project Ga0102943, IMG submission 78174) | Salt pond soil microbial communities from South San Francisco under conditions of wetland restoration - Salt Pond MetaG... | ecosystem: Environmental > Aquatic > Marine > Intertidal zone >...
AGGTTTTATAGTCGTTGGTTCAGTCGAAGTCCGTGTATCATTCAAGTTCAAACAGACACTTCCGGGATCATCCTCATCACTCAGCATAATTCTCATCCAAAAATCTCCGCATCCCTTCTATGTCATCTACATTTCAATCTGCTTAATTTTCTTATCAGGATCCATTAAATAGGTTCGGAGACTACCATCGCTTAGTTTCTCAACGACTCGAAATCCCCTATAATCAGTCCCCCAACTTCCACCAAAATGGCCATCAAACATAAAGGGTATCTCACCATCTATCTTTATTTCATCTTCTTGATGATCATGACCGTTAAAAACCGCTGTAATATTATCATACTCGGTTAGTAATTCATGAAAATCAGGACAGTCAATCCCGTGATCTGTCCAACTGTTGGGCGTGATATGAAGAAATATATAGATCTCAGCAGCATCTTTATGTTGGTCTAACTGTTGCTCAAACCATTGATTATTTGGACACAAATAGTCCCCATCTACATTCGAAGTGGTTCCCAAGAGTATTACTCGATCTCCAAACATTACCGAATGGTTTTGTGGATAGCCCCATGTCTCTTTCCATAGGTCTGGAGTTACCATATCATGATTTCCTTTAGTTACATAAAAAGGCAACTCCGATTTTGATAAGGCCTCGTAGGCTGGTTGGATAAATTGAGGATCATCGTGAATAATATCTCCGTTGTAAACCACAAATTCCGATGGAAACATTGAATGATATCGGTTCACTTTCTCCACGATCGTGGAAAAATATTCCTCAAATGGTGTATCCGGTTGTCCATAATGACCGTCTGATGCCACTGTAAATCGAAATATCACATCTTCATCCGACGGACTGAATAGCTCAGAAAAAAGTTTTCCATTCGCAACAAGAAAACCTCCGACGGTTATTTGCCTTAAAAATTCTCTTCTTTTCATCGTTTTCTATCGGCTTTGTTTGTTGAAAATATGGCGTTGAATTTTTCTGATTTTTTAATCTTTTTTTGGTTTACTGTACTGAAATTATTTCCACTATTTTCACCTCTAACTCATTCCATCACGAATGTTACTGACCACATTCCGCTCCTTATCTACTTTCACAAAAATCACTTCGGCTGTCTGTTCAAACAGTATCGAAAATCATCAAAACACAGTAAATACAATTCCGCCCATACACAACAGCTTGCAATCTTATTCATCAGTTATTTCCCTATAACTTTAGGATATATGTTCATATTACTCCGGGTTCGCTCCATCGATACATTCAGAGTTCATAATTATCCGTACAAATAAATAAGATTCCCCGTTATCGTCACATTCGGATGGTGCCCGGCTTGATCAATGCAACATTCTTGAAAAATTTCAAGTCAATTGAGGCCGTTCATCCGTTTTTTTAAATACCAATTTCTTATTATTTATCCCAAGCATTTCAAAACATTATATGATTTTGATTTATAATTTTCTTGAGACAAGTATAGCTGACGATTGAGCTGTTGGAAAAAACGTATCGAGGATATTTACACGAGGTGGCCTATTCGCCCTAAAAACGATTATTCCAGTAATATCCATATCTGAGAACGTCCTCATATTTTTGCAGACATTTGCAGCTTGATATTCACCACTATGTAAACGAACCTTACTGAACTCAGTTTTTACAAGGCCCGGTGATACCGAACTTACCCGAATGTTTGTACCTAATAAGTCCATTTTTGCAGATTCTGTAATAGCCATTACTGCATGTTTGGTTGCACAGTAAACAGAACCTCCGGGGCAAGCTTCTTAAGAGGCTCTTGAACCAGCATTGATGATATGCCCCAAATTAATTTTTCTCATTTTTCAGACGCAAATCGGGTCTTGCTAAGTAACCCTTTTATATTTGTATCGAGCATTTTATCCCAATCTTCAAAATCAGCATCAAAAATTGAGACATTGCCAGTTGCCAACCCCGCGTTGCTTATGAGAATATCAACAGCTTCTTCGATTGAATTCACAAAAGATTGGCAGGCATTTCGATCACGAATATCAAAACAAGAGATAAGAACTTTTATTGAATACTCCTGCTCAAATTCATGTTTTAAGTTTTTAAGCCGTTCATTCCGCCGGCCAGTAATAATATTTGATTTATGTTGGGCAAATAGTCTTGCGGAAGCTTTTACAATACCAGAAGTAGCACCGGTATTTATTGTCCATTTGTTGATTAGCCGATTCAATCAAATGTTGATTTAATTTTTAAAATTTCATCTTCGTTAAAGTAAGTGTCTCTATAAGAAGATTTTGATTCCAAACTGTTTTTGCATCATGATCTTAGTAGATATTTATAACGCTTGCCGTTGCAATAAACTGAATTTCAAAAATCTATCTCAAAGAGACACATTGCTTATTTACCCAATATAATTAATGGCCTGGATTCTGTTCTAATGTACCTCCACTTATATCGATTTGGTTTTGAGGAATTGCGTAATAGTAGTGTTTCGGTCTCACAAATATTCTCGGAGGATCATAAACACCCCTGTCTTCACCATATATTTGTTCAATGTCCACAATTCCAGCTTTATCCCATCGCATCAGATCAAAATGTCGCCTCCCTTCACCGGCAAGTTCTACCCTTCTTTCATGAATAATATGATCCATTGTAGCATTTGTAACCGCTGGCATTCCAGCTCGTGAACGAACTGCATTCAGTTCAGTATCACCATTTCCTCCGGATCTGATTTTTGCTTCAGCTACGTATAAATACACCTCGGCAGACCTTAATAATGGAATATTCATATTCATATCCAACCCACCTGCATCTCTCCAGGCTGCATATTTCTCGAAGTGATAGCCGGTTGTTGGAGAAAGGTCTGCTGTAAACTCAGTTACCCCCCTGTCACCACCGAGATCAAAAATATCGCCGGGCATCATAATAGAGTAATCCTGTCTGGGGTCCCCTTCCTCAAATTCTTCGACTAAATCAGGGAGTGGAGCCTGGAAGTCCCATCCACCCCAGGGTCGAGGAGTCGTGTAAATGGTATGAGCCTGGGTTCTCCATCCTTCTGAGGATCCGACGGTGAAAAGGATTTCGGGATTATATTGTGTCTGGATAGAAAAATTTTCATCAAAACTGGCCGCAAGTGGATATGGACCTTCAATAACCCTACTACCGGCTTCAATAGCATCCTGAAACTTTTCCTGGTACATATAAACCATGGTTAGATACCCCCAGGCTGCTCCACTATGCGGTCGGCCAATGTTTGCTCCATCATGTGTAGCGGGCAGTAGATTTGCAGCCTGTTGGAAATCGGATTCTATTTGAGCGTATGTAGCTTCCAGAGTTGCCCTGGGTTTATCATACTCACCATTTAAAACATCATCCTCTAAAATTAATGGTACACCGGCAAAAAGTTTGGCGAGAGTCCAATACGCAAATCCACGCATGAAATGAGCCTCGCCCAGTATCCGGTTTTTCAAATTTTGATCAATGTCCATTTCAGCGACATTAATCAAGACGTCATTTGTTCTTTGAATGATTTCGTATTTGTTTTTCCAAGAAATATCAAAGTACGGGTGAGTTGCATCATACGTGAAATTTTCGAGGTCTGAATGTGGACCATGGTCACCTGCCCTGAACTCATCATCTGATGGAATGTTGATCAGAGTCATTTCCGTATGGCCATACAAATCGTGCGAAGGAAGCGGATGATACACAGCATTTATGGCAGCCTCTGCATCAGTAGCTGTTCTCCAAAAACTATCAGAGGTTGTTTGTCCATATGGAGTTGTATCCAAAACACCTTCATCACAACCTGACAAAAAAGTTAAAGCCAGGATACTAAAGCTAAGCAGTAAAAGCACGGAACCAGATTTCATTCTGCTACTGTTTTTTTTGAATTGATATGACATTTTTCTATTCCTTATTGAATTATTTTTTTTCATGGTTTTCCTCCTAAAAATCAACCGTTAACCCGAAAGTCCACGTACGTGGTTGAGGGTATTGTGCGAAATCAACATTTCTTTGGAGGTTTCCATCTGTATATCCTAGCTCAGGATCGATGCCAGTATATGGAGTAACAGTGAACACATTTATGCCTGTTACATAAAGCCTTAAACCACGTGTCCCAAGAAAACTGTTTACTTCTGCAGGCATTTCATATCCGAGTGTAAATGATTTGAGTCTCAAATAATTTCCATTTTCAATAAACAGATCCGACGTTCTGTGGTTTTGATTATCCCGTAATGTTGTCATCCTTGGAATTGAATTACTGCTCCCCTGCCCATTCCAACGGTTTTCAACCTCAGCATACATATTAAAGGGATACGTAGGATCTAATCCCTGCATTCTGTCAGCGTTGTAGATTTCGACTCCTGCGGCACCGGCAAAATGCAAGTTTAAGCTGAAGTTTTTATAGCCACTTGTTAAACTCAAACCATATGTCATATCCGGATGGGGACTTCCAAGTATGGCTCGATCTTCACCGGTTATTTGCCCATCGCCATTCAAGTCAATGAATCGAACATCCCCGGGTTGAATAATATCTTGCCTGGAGTCATTAGATATGTTTGGATCGCTGTCAATTTCTTGTTGATTTTGATACAATCCGTCAGTTTTCCAACCAAAGAAGGTAGCAATCGGTTCACCTTCAAACGTTCTTGAAATTTCAGCATCAGGTCTTCCATACCTTCGCGAGGACAAAAAGTCGTCGTTAAGATTTGTAACTTCGTTTTTAATAAATGAAGCATTTCCAGTCACATTATAGTTGAACTGACCTATAACGCCGCTATACCCAAGCTCTATTTCAAAACCTTTATTCCTAATCTCACCTACGTTAACATCAGGAACAGTGGCAGTACCAAGAGTTCCTAAAATCGGAGGTGCAAGTAAAACATCTTTCGAATCTTTTATAAAGTACTCTATGGTTGCATTGACGCGGTCTTCAAGCCATCTTGTGTGCAAACCAAAATTTAGCATCTCAACTGTTTCCCAAGAGATATCCCGATTTGGAATTCTGGTCTGACTTATACCTCTTACTTGTGCCCCATTAAATGAATACTGGGAATTCTGGCCGTAAAGTCCCAAAAACTGATTTCTGGCAATTGATTGATTTCCGGAACGTCCCCACCCGGCAGTTATCCTCATGTTATTAATCGTCGACCGTAATCCATCAAAGAAACTCTCTTCAGAAATTCTCCAACCGGCCGAGAAAGCAGGAAATAAACCCCATCTATTATCGGATGAAAACCGTGATGAACCATCATATCTTAAGCTGGCCGTTAACAGGTACTTATCATCATACGCATAGTTTAATCGTCCAAGGTATGATAGAAGAGCGTCTTCAAATGTTGTTCCATCTGCCAGGTTAATGGTGTTTCCTGCATCAAGTACTCGCTGTGATTCTGATTCGTCTGTAAAATCAAGTCTGTTTGCTCGGAACGTTTCCCCCTGAAATTTCTCAAGTATAATACCGCCTAATACATCAATATCATGATTCTCACCTAACGAATTGCTGTAATCCAGGAATGCCTCTGTTAAGATGGATCGGTTTTCAGTAAATCGTCGATCCAATGAGTTTCGGGAACGTGCCCTGATCTGGTCATCAATTATAATGTTGTAGGTATAAAAATCCTGCAATGAATAATCTAAACCCAGGTTACCTCGTACCGACAAACCAGGCAGTATATTATATTCTGCCTGTACATTCCCTAAGACTCTGCGATATTCGCTTTCTGAATCCGAATCTTGTTCAACGGTAAAAATCGGGTTATTGATATCACCAAACTCACCACTGATCTGCGATGAACTATACGTGCCATCATCATATTTAACGGGTAAACCCGGATGAAAACGAATTGCACTCCACAATACCCCTGTCTGTGCAGACTGAGTGTTGAGTGTATTCCCGGACGTTCTGGACAGCGTAAGATTTTGCCTGATGTTTAATTTTTCAGAAATATTATGGCTGGAGTTAATCTTGAGACCATATCTATCAAAATAGGATGACTCCATCATACCTTGTTCGTCCATATAATTACCAGACACATAGAATGATGAAGTTGAGTTACCCCCTTGCAGAGATAAGCTATAATCCTGAATTGTACCGGTACCTAATAATTCATCTTGCCAGTTTGTACGCTGTGTTTGATACTGCGGATCTTCCCAAATTGGATTTACAGGAATTCCATCATTGGTGTAACGCTCTCTTTTTAATTCTGCCAACGTTGGTGCATCCAAAACATCTATTGTATTTACAGGCTGCGAAAAACCAAGTGAAGAATTAAATTTTACCTGGAGGGGTTGGTCTAGTTGTCCGCTTTTTGTGGTAACCAGGATAACACCGTTTGCAGCACGGTTCCCATAAATTGCTGCTGAAGATGCATCTTTTAAAACGTCTATTGATTCAACGTTATCAGAATTGATGTTATTAAGACTCCTCAGATCTGACGGCATTCCATCAATTACAATAAGTGGATCTGCATTATTTACGGTACCGGTACCCCGAATTCTAATGGCCCCGCTTGCACCCGGATCACCTCCACTTCTTACAATCTCTACACCGGAGGCTCTACCCTGCAATGCTGTTGAGAGATCGCTGATCGGTTGCTCATCCAATTCATCTGCTCTTACGGAAGAGATGGATCCGGTTACACGTTCCTGGCGTTGCATGCCATAACCAACGACTACAATATCATCAAGTAATTCGTTAGCTCTTTCAAGCTCGATGGTTAGGTTAGTCCTGCCATTGAGGTCTACAGTTTGTTCAACGTAACCAACGGAGGTTATCAGTAGTGTATTGAGATCATCAGGAACGTTAAGTTCAAATTCTCCCTCTACATTCGAAGTCGTACCGATAACACCACCCACCGATTCCTCGCTGCCTACAACTACGATGTTAACAGCCGGTATAGGGGTACCATCCATGGCGTCTAGAACAACTCCGCTTATGCTCTGAACATAAACTACACTCTCAGTATTTGGTTTAGCACGTTGAATTAGCAGATAACCTTCTTGTGAGAATTGATAATCCAATCCTGTGTCTTCTAACATATAATCCAAAGCATCGCTTACAGCAATACTATTTGACGTCAGAGTGACTGTTTTATCTGGAATAATGTCACCTCTATAAGTAAGTTTCATTCCGGTGACTTCTGCAAATTCCCGAAGCGCTTGTTTTAAGTTTAATTCATTCAATTCCAGACTTATTTGTTTTTCAAACCTTGTTTTATAAAACATTTCCTGAATGCTGGCCAGGGTTGTCTTGTGGAATTCAATTGTTGCATTATTTGACTTTACTTGCACTGCAAGAAGCTTATTGGGCACCATTCCAGACACAATAAGAGTGATTGCTAAGAAACATATCATTTTAGATAAGTCACTGAAGCGTAGTTTTTCCACCATTGTTATTTAATGTTAGGTTGAGGTTTTATTTTTAAAAAGCGCTACCAATACATTTATAAATTTTAATAATTTGTATGGATTATTAATCTGATTGATTAATAAAACTTGACTTCTCTCTCATGCCTTGCGTAATCGGTACCCAATGATGCTGCTATTACAGAGAGAACTTCATTGAGTTCGGCATACTGAAAAGTGCTTGTGAAAGGCACATCTAATATATCTACTCTTTCAACAGATATATTCACGTCAAAACGACGCTCAATATCTCTGAAAACTTTTTGGAGAGGTACATTATCAAAATGCATACCACCACTTGTCCAAAGCAGATAATAGTTACTGTCAACTTTTGTTGCAGGTTGGGGGGCTTTACCCCTTATCAATTCAGTCATATATCCTTTTGTAAGAATCACTTCTGATTCATCACTCAACTCTGATTGGTTGGAATTCACTGAAACTTTCCCTTCTCGAACTACAACTTCAGTTTTTCCGTCTTCTTCCCACCCTTTTACATTAAATTCAGTACCCAAGACCTGAATTCTTGCACCTTGAGCGTAAACGATAAACGGTTGGCTGGCATCATGTGCTACTTTAAATAAAGCCTCACCGTCCAGATAAACTTCTCTTTGTGAACCTTTGAATTCCTTGGGAAAACGAATTGAACTAGCTGAATTGAGAACGACTTCTGTTCCATCGGAAAAGCGCACTTTTGCCTTTTCTCCCCTATTTGTCACCATTTCCTGCATCTGATAAAATTCAGATTTTTCGGCAATTGTATCTGATGAGAAATTATTATTCCCAAGGTAGTATGAAAACAGACCAGCAAGCAGGATCACCAGAATTACAGCCGCTGCACGCATTACATAAACAAAAGTATTCGATTTTTTCGGATACGTTTTGCGAACAGTTTGGACTTGTTTAGCAGATTTTGCAGTAGTTTTTTGACTCATTCTTTCCCTGAATTGTCGCCATGCTTCTTCTGCATCTGTATCAAAATTTTCTTCCGGTGTCATCTCCCAAATCTTTTCAATCTCTCTAAGAACTCGTTCGTTATCACGGCTTTTCTCTATCCATCTTTGCAGCAATTGCCGTTCCTCCGGTGACGCATTACCGGTCACGTACCGCTGAATTAGTACCCACATTTTTCCTTGTAATTCCAATTTACTTTACCTCTTGTTGTCGGTTTTTCTAAAAAATGATTGGAACAACCAAACATTTTCGCTTTTAAACATTCAATTTTATAGACCTGTTGTTAAAACAACTGAGATTATGAATACCCTGTAATTTTATTCAGATTATTTTTGAATCAATTCTTTTGGGTTCAGAATGATTCACAAACTTGAATTGAATGTAATCAGAAGGAGTAGCCTGATATTCACTCTTGATTCAATCTTTTTTTACTTAAACAACCATGAACAACAAGAGTGGCAGTAGATAAGAAAGTTGTTTACGCAAAATTTTTAGTGATCGCGTCATTTGAGATTCCACGGTTTTAACTGACACTTCCATTACTTCAGCTATCTCCTCGTATGTAAGACCGTCATACCGATGCAATTTATATGTCATACGACTACGCTCGGGCAGACTTTCCACGGCTTTTTTAATGGCTTCACGTATTTTTTCTTCTCGAAATTTATCTTCGAATTCAGGCATGACCGTCTCCTTTTTTATGGACATCCATTCAGGATCATATTTCTCTCTTACTTTTTTATGCTTTAGGTAGTTTAAGCTTGAGTTGCGTATTGCTTTATAAAAATAAGCTCTGATTGAGTTTGTGATGTTAAAGAGTTCGGCATTTTCCCAAATTTCAGCAAAAAAATCCTGTACGATTTCTTCAGCAACAGCTTTAGATTTTGAGTAGCGCCAGGAAAACCTTACAAGCTGTACATAATATCTCTTGTATAATATTTCAAAAGCCACTTCATCACTTTCACGAACAAACGTCTCCCATAGTGCTTCATCGTCGACATTTGTATAGCTTTTGATCATATTTGGATTTGTAAGAAATTTCTGTGACCCATCGTATACTTAGATTCAAAAAAACTTCCCTCCTAATGTATTGATTAAAAAAATTTATGGAAACCTTTTCATATTGGAATTAAAATTTAATAATACATTATTTATGATTTAATAAAACACTAATTATTATTGAATAACGAGGTTTCCGAAACCTCTGTTAGCACTAAGTAGATGATTGCAGGTAAGACTCACAACATTTAATCTCTGAGCGGTCAATCATTTAGTTTATATTAGAATAGTTTTGATCGATAAATGGCAGTTTAGTGATTGTTTCAAATGCAGCAGACTCTCATTGCTTTAACTAAATGTTAAACGCATCGGTAAGTTACTATAATTACTTTATTTAAAGATTCTATTCAGATTCTTTATCAGAAAACCAAAGGGCATTCTTTATCGGGATTAGAAGTTTTTTCAGAAAATTGAATTGAGTTGAATTCGTGTTGTTTGATGGTAACGATTTCAATTCACTCTAATAATTCATTTAGAATTTGTCTCAAATACAACATATCACCAGCTTTGAGGACTACAGGTTTAGATTGTAAATTCCCAAACATCGAAGATCATAATACTCTCACTACAAGGATCCTCATCAAATCTCACTATTCCAGCCTGTATCTATCTGTAAATTTGGAAGTTGGCTTTTCAACTGCTCAACACCAGATTCGGTTACTTCTGTCTGCCAGATGTAGAGTGAATGCAAACTTTGAAGCCCCGAAAGATTTGCCAGTCCCTCGTCACTGATCTTAGTTCCATAAAGGTTTAAATATTCCAGGTGTGCCAGGTTTTTTAAGTGCTGAAGAGAACTGTTTTTGATATCCGTTTGAGAAAGATGAAGCCGGGTAAGATTTTCAAAATTAGATATCGCAGCCAATGAGCTATCGGAAATGGCCGATTCCGATAAGTCTAACCATGTAACCTGGGTTGAAAGAGGTGATAATTGATGTAAATCAACAGTTCCATCTGCATCCGGGGCTTTGACCTGTAAAAAATTTGAGTTTTCGGCAATTGGTGAAATTCGAAATGTGCCGCTGATATTAAGCTCATTCATCAGTATCGTATCTGGTTCACTGACTTCTGTCCGCACTAAAAAATGTGTCCCATCAACGGTGAGTTTATTCAACTTGTCCAAAATTTCGCCCGGTACGTCAATTTCTGACACTCGCTGATCAGTAGGCGCACCAATGTCCACCCACCAGGATATCAGATCTTTCTGATCTTCGGTCAATGGTTGCTTCCCGGACGGCGGCATCAGATCATCATGACTTTCAGGCAGCAAAATACGCTTTACTATTTCACTCCTTTCCGAGCTGCCGGCTTCCAGGGCCGGACCACTATCTCCACCCTTTATAATTTCATCATAGGATGTTAGTAAAAGGTCTCCCTCATATTTTTCCGGGTTATGGCAGCTTACACAACGTGTATCTAAAATGGGATGAATCACATCCATAAATACCTTTGCTGAATCCAGGTCCTCAATCTTTTTGATACTTTTTGCTTCAACAACGGGTGCGCCGGTTATGGCACGTAAGGGTTCCGGCATGTATTGTACAAGGTAGTCTGAGCCGTGGGTTAACGAGCCGCCATAATGACCCGCACCAAACAAACAGGCAATCATACCCCACATCAGAAATGTATACAATTTTTTTAGCTGTACATTATCATAAAACCACTGACGAAGCACAAAGGCAGCAAGTGAAATAACGGCAGCCGAAATTCCGAGCCATTTATGTGTCCAAAGCAGGTCTTCTCCGTACCCCCCATCCTGTGATAGAAGGTAACCGGTGACTGCTGCTGCAACTGCACTTGCAAAGCCCAGCAACAGACTAAATGAAACAGCGGATCCAAGATGTTCAAACCTTTTGAAGCGTGAACAGATTTCAAACAGAAAAGCCAATAGTAAAAATCCAATCGGGAGATGGACGAAGAGCGGATGGAACCGCCCAATAAATAGAACAAGATCTGATGATTCGCCCATAAACTACACTCGCTCCAGTTTAATTGGATAGGTTTGGCCGGCGTTCCACTGGCAGACGTACAGGTTTTTATCCTCGTCCACACAAACATCATGGCAGTGATCAAACAAAGAATTTTCCTGTACCATCAATTGGAGCTCGCCATTTTCATATTCCGGTTGCGTTCCTCCCGGATTCGAAACGACTCGATTTTGATCGTCGAGTATGGTGACGAACCCGGAATTATCGGTTTGATTCAGATATCGTAAACGCGACCAGCAAACACCGGAGTAGATATTTCCGTCATCAATCACCGGCCGGCAAACAAAGGCTCCCGGCAGAAAAATAGTTTCGATGTATTCGCCGTCCATTGTAAACCTTTTGAAAGAGTTGTGTCCCCTGGATGTACAGAGCAGAGTCGGAGTTCCACTTCTGTTATCAATAGCCACGCCATGAGCTGTGCTAAACAGATGATCTTCATCGCCAGACCCCCCAAATTTTCGGATAAAATTTCCTTCTGAATCATATTGCAATATAAATTGGGAGCCATATCCGTCGGCAACATAGATATCTCCGTTGGGAGCAATTGCTGTTTCTGTGGGACGGAACGGATCCTCCTCACCATACTCTCCAATCGTTTTTGGATGATCGATGGTCATCAACATGCGACCATCCGTAGTTGTTTTAAAAACTTTTTCAAGACTGTAGTCGGTGATAAAAAGGACATCTTCCCCGCCTTCATCAAACAAGGTCAAACCGTGTCCACCCGGAAACTGGTCTCCCCAGGAATCTAAAAGTTTTCCGCTTTTATCATAAATGATGATGTTATTCTGAACCTCATCGGTAATCATAATCAGGCGACCTTGTGAGTCCAACACCATCTCGTGGCAATTCTTCACAGGTGTATTTTCAGGATCTAGATTTCCCCATTCCTGATGGACCCGATATTGAAAGTCTCCATGGCCCAAAATGGTATCGTCCAGTTTAGGTTTTCCTCGCCCAATATGAAATATCGAAGGAATGATCGCTCCGCCCGCTAAAAGTGAGCTCTTTTTGATAAAGTCCCGTCGTGAAGTTTTGATTTTTGCCATTTATTTTTCTGAGAGTTTAGACTAAAATTATCCCGGATCTGAATTAATAGTGAGAACAAAAAATCTCCCCTTGCCTGTCCCGATTCCTTCGGGGAGGGGAGTACGGCTATAGCCGGGAGGGGTGTACATCCCCCGAGTTCCCACGACATTCGTCGTGCTCACATTCCCCCTTCAAAGGGGGATTCATTATGCACTCTATTTCTCATGCTAAAATATCTTCCACTACATGTCCGTGCACATCCGTCAGACGGAAGCGACGGCCCTGATGTTTGTATGTGAGCCGTTCATGGTCCACGCCCATCAGATGTAAAATGGTCGCCTGGATATCGTGAATGTGAACCGGATTCTCCACAATATTGTATCCAAAGTCGTCAGTTTTTCCGTACTCAAAACCGGATTTTATTCCAGCGCCTGCCATCCACATTGTAAAGCATCGTGGGTGGTGATCTCGACCGTATGTTTCTTTGGTTAATTCTCCTTGACAGTAAGAGGTTCGGCCAAATTCTCCACCCCAAATCACAAGTGTTTCATCCAGCAAGCCACGCTGTTTCAGATCTTTTACCAAGGCCGCTGAAGCCTGATCAATATCTTTACACTGAAGGGGCAGCTGATCAGGAATGCCATTATGCTGATCCCATCCCATGTGGTATAACTGTACAAATTTCACATCCCGTTCTGCGAGACGACGCGCCAGTAAACAATTGGCCGCATACGTTCCCGGTTTTCGGGCGTCTTCTCCATACATATCAAACACCCAATCCGGTTCATCAGACACATCCATCGTTTCGGGCACGGAGGTCTGCATTCGATACGCCATCTCGTACTGACTAATGCGTGTGGTAATTTCCGGATCGCCAAAATCTGAAAGGTGCAGTTGATTCAGATCCTTCAGCTTGCTTAGCATATTTCGCCTGCTCATCTTGTTCACACCCGGTGGATCATTCAGGTTTAACACCGGATCCTTACCGGACCGAAACTGAACACCCTGGTGCAGTGACGGCAAAAACCCATTTCCCCAAAGACGTGAGTAAAGAGGCTGATCAAACGGACGACCCGAACCACGGGAGATTAACACGCTGAATGCCGGCAGGTTTTCATTATCCGATCCCAGCCCGTAACTAACCCACGACCCCATACTGGGCCGTCCCGCCTGCTGTGACCCGGTTTGGATAAAAGTAATGGCCGGATCATGATTGATGGCATCTGTGTACACCGATTTTACGAAGCAAAGTTCATCTACAACTTCAGCTGTATGGGGCATCAATTCACTCACATAAATGCCACTGTCACCATATCGCTCAAAGTTGTAGTGAGATCCAGCCAAAGGAAAGCCATCCTGGTTGGCGGTCATGCCGGTCAGTCGCTGATCTCCTCTCACTGATGGCGGCAGATCCGAGCCATGTAATTCCCTTAATTTCGGTTTGTAATCGAACATATCCTGCTGGGAAGGACCCCCACTTTGAAACAGGTAGATAATTCGTTTGGCTTTAGGGATGATATGCGGGGAATCCAGCACACCGTTCAATCCCCCCGACCGATCTCCAAAGAGCGCTTTTGGGCTTATCAGTGAAGCTAACGCAGCTGCACCCAACCCCATGCTGGTTTTGGAAAGAAAATGCCGGCGATTCATGTTGCAATTCAGCTTGTCAATTTCTTCAGACATGATTCTATTCCTTGGTTATCGTTTCATCGAGGTTGAGGATTGTACTCGCTACAATGGTTCCTGCTGCTAATTGAGTGGTATCCAGATTGTTATCCACCGGGTATTCACCAACGCCCAGAAGGGAATCGGCTCTTGCCGGCTCTGCTTGAAAGGCTTCAAATTCTTCCCTGTAGAGTTCAGAAAGCAGCTGAATCTCTTGCTCTTTCGGGTCTCGTGCAGTAGCCGCTTTGAACGCAAAGGATATCTGGCTCTCCAGGTTTTCACCGCCCTCGGTCATCATGCGTTCGGCAAGTAACCGGGAGGCCTCCACAAACTGAGGATCATTAAGAGTGAACAGCGCCTGCAAAGGTGTACTGGTTTTCCCTCTTTGTAGTGACATATGACTTCTGCCCGGGGCATCAAACGTGGTCATAAAGGGTGGCGGTGACGTTCGTTTCCAGAACGTATATAGACTTCTCCTGTACAATGAGTCTCCGTGATCTTGTATATATTCAGGCAGGTATCGGCCGGATGTTTTCTCTTTCCACAAACCCTCGGGTTGATAGGGTTTTACACTGGGACCGCCCACTTTTTCCACCAACAAGCCGCTTGCAGCCAGTGCATTATCGCGAATCATCTCAGCCGACATACGGAAACGAGGGCCCCTTGCTAAATATTTATTGGAAGGATCTTCCGCCAATTTTTCTTCTGTTATCACAGCTGACTGCTGGTAAGTACTCGACATCACAATGTTCTTGTGTAACGCTTTCAGATCCCAACCATTCTCTCGAAAAGTTACCGCCAGCCAGTCAAGAAGTTCCGGGTGAGTGGGCAGCGACCCCTGGTTGCCAAAATCGCCGGGTGTATCTACAATTCCATTTCCAAAATACATCTGCCAGTACCTGTTCACGATCACACGAGCCGTAAGCGGATTTTCATCACTGACCAGCCACTGCGCCAGTCCCAGCCTGTTTCGGGGTAGATCAGCCGGAAAATCCATAACACTTTTCGGAACATTTGCTTCCACTTTCTCACCGCGCTGATCATATAAACCACGATCAAGAACGTACGTTTCCCTTGGCTTGATCCGCTCGCCCATCACCATCACTTCCCGGAGAGTGTCGGTTACCTGGCTTTTTTGAACACGGAGCTGAAGCAGTTCATTAAAATATCGACGATAGGTTTCGTCCTGGCGGAGAAGGTAGTGTTCGGCTAATATCTGCTCCCTGTATTCATCCTGAAGATCAGGTGAGCCAGCCATCAATGCCGGCAAATCATCACTTCCGGCCAGTGTCATCATCTCGGCCTGGCTCAGCCGGCGTTCATAAATTTTCAACTCATCCAGTTTCAGCCCTGTATACTCAATCTTTTCAAATGAATTTCGTTCGCCAACCAGGAAGTTTTGGTAGGGATAGGTCTTTTGTTCTTCGCCGATGGCAATATTCTTAAACAGGTTATCCTGGAATATCTCATACTCCCAGCGATTACCATTCACAAATATATCAATTCCATCAGCTTCGCTTGACCCGTCGTATGTGACCCCAATATGACTCCATTGATTGAGTGGCAGCCCATCTTTTGTTGTCACTTTAATCGAATTAAACGGCCATCCGTGGACCAATCGGACGGAAACTTTGTTTTCAAGAAGTGTTAGGTCATACCCCCTGTAGCCAATAAAGATCATTCCCATCTTCACAATTACCGGGGCCTCGGATCCCGCTGTTGTGTCCGATGGATTCACCCAAATACTCAGCGAAAACGGCTCGGTTCGTTCAAACGTAGCAATATCGCCCAGGTCAATAGAATTCCCTTTATTGAATTCGAACGCATTGCCATCAACTCCATCCCGGATCGGCAGCTCCCCTTTTATTTTTCCGGCGAGCGAATCACCGACTAATTCCTTGACTTGTCCATCTTCGATGGAGTTAAAATCCACATGCGTTACTAAACCATCCTGCGAAGGTTGGAGGGATTGTTCAGCAACACCCGAATCCAGCCATCGCGAAAATCCATCACTTCGATTAGCAGTATATTGTTTTAATTCCTTCTCCTGTCTTTGAATCTCTTCTTCGAGATACTTTATTTGTTGATCTGCCTCGCTGTCGGGCAGTAGAATTGTAGGACCAGCCATCCCCTCATTCGGGATCTGTCCAGCATCATTTACATTGTTAAAAAAGGCAGAAAACTGAAAATACTCTTTTTGCGAGATGGGATCGTACTTGTGATCATGGCATCTCGCACACTCCATGGTCATTCCCAGAAAGGCGGAACCCGTTGTATTGGTTCGGTCGGCCACATATTCCACCCGGTACTCCTCATCTACAATTCCTCCCTCCTGGCTTTGCATATGGACCCGGTTGAAGCCCGTTGCCAGTTTTTGTTCGCGAGTTGCATTTGGCAGCATATCCCCGGCAATTTGCCAGGTGGTAAACTGGTCAAAGGGCATGTTCTCGTTGAACGCTTCGATTACCCAATCCCGCCAGGGCCACATATGATTGGGGCCGTCATCCTGGTACCCGTGTGTATCAGCATATCGCGAAACATCCAGCCATTCGGTAGCCATGCGCTCTCCATACGCTTTGGAAGCCAACAGACGATCCACCACTTTTTCATAGGCATCGGGGGAATCATCAGAAACAAAGTCGTTTACTTCCTTTACGGTGGGTGGCAATCCGGTCAGATCAAATGAAACACGGCGAATCAGTTTCTCTTTGGATGCCCGTTCGGATGGCGAAAATTCCATCTCCTCCATCTTGTATAAAACAAAATAGTCGATTTCATTTTGAGGCCACTCCTCATTGTCAATATCAGGAAGACCTGGTTTTTCCGGAGGAATGAATGACCAGTGTTTTTTGTATTCAGCTCCCTGTTCAATCCATTTCTTGAGAATAGCGATTTCCCGGTCTGTAATACTCAGGTTCGATGCAGGCGGGGGCATCATGAAGTCCAGTTCATCGGAGGTGATACGTTTATACAGTTCACTTTCATGTGGATCCCCCGGTACGATTGCATATCGATCTTTTTCCTCGCCCAGGGCCGCATAAGCCAGCTCTTCTGTTGTGAGTTGTAAATTCGCTTCAACGGCTGCCTCATCCGGTCCGTGGCAGGCAAAACAGCGATCGGACAGGATTGGCTTTACATCAAAATTGAAATCAATCTCTTCAGGGATCGGATCCCCTGCAAATTGCTCGTTGTCAGAATTACAAGCTGAGGAGAATAAAATCATCACAAAAAGAATCAGAATCACACCTGAACTGAAATTTCTGTTATTTGTATGAACTGAGACAGGTTTCATTGAGGATGATTGGATTCCATGTGATAATAGAAAAAAATAACTGAAGAACGAATAAAAGTTACACTAAATAAACAATTATATATTCGATTATTCGAACTAAATAATGAAAAAAATATTTATGTGCAATTGTTTGAACATTTAATTGTGTGCAACAATTATCAATAATTTTCCAAAAAGTTGCCTCTGCTATCCTCTTGATTTCTTTTTGGTTCCGTTCTAGACAAAGCTCAAGATAACAGAACGCCTGAAAGCTTGTTTTCCGAGGTTTTACCATTGAACGAATTTCGTACTGTCTAGGCAAAGCGTATAAAATGAATAAAACACTCTTTTTACATCAGTATCTGCCAATTTTCAAATATTGATTTACAGGATGTTTTTTTATGCAGTTTTTTCAATTACTATCGCTTCTAACTTCGCTCAGCCCGATCTTTAATCTCAGCTTGCCCGGTTAAGTAAACTTTTGCCTTTTCATAGATCTATTCAGCTGAAAATATTAATCACATCTTAAATAATTTTTTTCATATGTTTTTGATTCTTGTTTAAAATTTAAAAAATGAAATTTTATGAAAAATAAATTATTCCTTTTCCTGTTTTTTTTAACCGTCTTTTTCATTGATGTCAAGGCTCAAAATAGCGGTACACTTTCTGATATAGAATTTTTATCTGGACACTGGGAGGCCACAAGAAATGGAAATTTGGTTGAAGCATTTTGGACTGAGCCGGAAGGCGATAATATCGTTGGTGTAGTTCGAATAATCGGTGATGGACGAGCTGTTCTATATGAAATTTTTGCCATTGAAATGACAGACACCGGTCTTGAAATAAAAGTAAAGCATTTCAGACCCGGCCTGATTGGTGTAGAAGAAAAGGATGAATTTGACCATTATACCTTTCTGGAGAGCAGCAATGGTCGAGCGCTTTTCCAAAAACAAGGTGAGGATGTGAGAATATCGTATGAAATGCGCCCTGAAAATAAGTTTGCTGTTGCAGTTGGTACTCCGGCAAATGGAGAGTGGAAATTTGAAGATTTTTGGCTCTTCAGTCCTTTGGATTAATTGCTGTTCTATCAAATAAACTGCATAAATTTGGCAGGAATCCAGCGGAGTTCCGGTTCCTGCCAACATATATCAATCTTCCCCGTTTAAACCATCTACGATCCTTCAGCATACGCTTCAACACCGCTTCCGTCTTCAGAAGTAACCTTCAAATCGGATGGATCAGCCAGGAACTCATCGTATTTACAGCTGTTGAGGAGCTGCACCCCGCAAACATGGATGTGATTAGCCCAAAAGCTATTAGAATGATAAATGATTTTATTGTAGATGACTGGAATCGATTCAGATAAACGTACTTCATGAATTAGTTGATCTATTTTTAAAGTTTTTGATTCTTGTTTATAGCCCAAATAAATCCCGGGTAATCTGATTCCCAAAATGACAGCTTTATGATTTTGCAATCTATCGATCAGACGGTAACACAGTTTAGCTGAGCTCAATCCCAAAATTTACTGGCATAGGGTGCATGTTTTTCTGCTGTAGTAATTATGCAACAGATACATACAACCTACGAATACAAAGGGAGGGGGAGAATTAGGTCAAAAAAGATTAGTTTATTGTGATCACATAATTTCTCTTTTCAGAAACGCATATTTATGAAAACCTTCGTGGAGAATAAATTTTATTCTGAGAAAAATCACCGAAAAATATTCAATATTCCTCTTAACTGACTTTCGCTAAAAACTGTTGAGGTGAAAGAACCGGCAGACTTGCTTTTTTAAAATCACTTGGATTTCGTGTTACTATAGCGTTGCACCCTGAGTTAAGGGCAGCTTGATAGTGGATGGCATCTTCAAAATCGGGCCACTTTTCTTTTAATGCATTATCAATTACTAATTTGCTTACATCTGCCACCAAACATACATTTCGTAAAATTTCAATGCCCACGTAAGCTCGTTTTCTTCCAATTTTATTCTCCAAAATGTAAAACAGAGTATCAAAACTATGTGCAGCGACAAAAGCCGAATACACACCCAACTCGGCCTTGTTAATAATTTCCCCTGATTTCACAGCAAATGGCTTTCGATCAAGAATCACATCCAAACAGATGTTGGTGTCTAATAGAACATTCTTATAAACCATATTTCTCTTTGAGTGCTTCCATTTTCAGTTTTTTGTAATCGTAATTTTCTAATTTTTCAGATTCGGGGATCAAATTCATAAGTTTGTAGGCAGCACTTCCTTGTTTTGGTGTAAACTCTTCTGAATCCTCTTCGCGCGCAATCGCCTCCTCAAAAAGCTGCGAGACACTAATTCCCCGGTTCTTCGCGATACGCTTGGCCCGTTCTTTTATACTTTCTTCAATGGTAAGATTAAGTGTTTTTTTACTCATAATGCCGGAATGATTTAAATGCGCATACTTAAATTAATGTATGCGTATTAAAAACGGAAATTATGAATTGTTATTTTTTTGTATGGATGGATCGGCAATTTATCATCACCGATCATTCGAAACTCTGCGCTCCCGAAACACTTTATGAAATGCATCAAGATTCTGTTCCTTCGGCCTCTATAATCTGATTGTTATTCCTCCACAAAACGAATGTTCTTGTCATGCGGTATGTTTTTTTAGAACAGAAGAAGATCAATTCAATAAAAGAGGAGATATCATTATGGGAGCGAAAAAAATTCTGATGATTGCTGGAGATTATGGCGAAGACCTGGAAACCATGGTACCGTTCCAGGCGTTGCAGATGGTGGGCCATACGGTTCATGCTGTTTGCCCGGACAAGAAAGAGGGAGACCAGTGCCCGACTGCTGTTCACGATTTCGTGGGCGATCAGACCTACAAGGAGACACCCGGACACAATTTTACGTTGAATTTCACTTTCGATGATGTAAACCCGGAAAATTATGATGCACTGGTATTGCCAGGCGGACGCGCCCCGGAATACCTGCGGTTGGATGAGAACGTGATTAAAATGGTCTGCCATTTCGTGGAGGAAGACAAACCGATTGCCGCCATCTGCCACGGATTGCAAATTTTAGCCGCTGTCGGTGGTATTGAAGGGAAAACGCTGACAGCCTATCCCGCCTGCGGTCCGGAGATGAAGCTAACCGGTGCCAACTATAAAGAGGTCCCGCCAACAGAAGCTGTCGTTGATGGAAACCTGGTCACTTCACCGGCCTGGCCCGGACATCAGAAATGGCTGGCCGAATTTCTAAAAGTACTTGGAACCGAAATTACGCACGCCGGTTAGCCTGCTGATTTGATATCGTATTCAACCCCGTCCATTGTATTGAGACGGGGTTTTTTATGGCACGGTAAATTTGCAAACTGCAGCTAAAAATAAAATCCACCTATTTATTTGAGAAAAAAAAGCACCTTTTCAGGTGCTCTTTTTATACTCTGTTCTATTTTTAAAAATGTACTTCGCCAACTAAATAGTAAGAAACATTAGTTACTTGGCCATTCTCCCCAATTGCTGCAGTGTCCACCATTATCTGTTCCCTGGAGTTCGCGCAATGGTCCAGCATATAATGCATTCATAACTGCACGAGGTGATGCTTTCAAATCACCATTTTTCTTGATCATTACTTTACCAAAATGAGCCTGGCTTAAACCGTGCCCTGCTTCATGAAGAGCTACAGTTTCAACATCAACATTTGATGACCCATCATCCGCCCAGTTAAAACTTGGATCATAATAAATTTCTCGGAATGCTGTATCTAATTTACCATTTTCATCAATATCAGTGAACTCTCCTGTTACAGGGTCTGTAAGACCAAATGTAAATGCAACCCCGAGAACACCTCCACCAAAATTGATATCTCTCCAACCAGCATGCTGAACATCCGCAAATACAAAAGGACTTCCACCCAATCCATTTAGAAATGCAATAACACCAATATCTATTCCAAAGTCATCATTTTGTGAAAGTTCGAGATCAGAACACGTTATGTTATCCCAAGTTGTCATGGCTCGCAATATTGCAGAAGTTGTTTCTGCACCTGTTAATCCCCCAAAAACAGGTACAGCATCTGTTGTCTGATCAATGGCATAAGTAATATTATCTGTGCTTCCTCCTACAGGGCCACTCCATCCCCTACGCGAATCGTTCGGCACAAAATCAAAGCCAAGTTGTTTGTTACCTACATCTTTTGCAATCACTTCATTGCCCATTTTTCCGTTTTCACCAACGGTAATGAATTCAGCTATAGCTATTTTATAGTTTACATCTTCGGATGATAGTGCCACATTTATATTATTCAATAAATCTTCATTGATTAATACATCATCATCACCACCTTTTTTAGCTTTTTGTAAATCTAGTGCATTTGAAGTTATAGTTGGAGATTCTTCAGATATTAAATCGGATGAATCGCAGGAGTACAATAGTAGAGATATACCTATTGCAAGTAAGATTAGATAGTGTTTATTCAGTCGCATCATTTTATATTTTAAGTTTCGGTTAATTATTGGAATACTACTGTTATTAACCGATGCTCAACTTTCTTTTTTGTTACAATAATTTATAATTATGATGGTTTTTTTTGACTGAATAACGATCTCAATTTGATTGAGAATTTGATCTTATCCATTGTAAAACATTCCCCTCCAACACACTCAACGGAATACTCCCGCTCAGTAATACCACATCATGAAATTCCCGAAGGTCGAAATCCTCTCCTAATTTTCCTTCAGCCATCACGCGTAGCTCCCGGATTTTGATCTCTCCCATTTTGTAGCCCAGTGCCTGTCCCGGCCAGAAGATATAGCGGTTTACTTCGGAGCGGATGTTGTGCAGTGAAAGAGCAGAATTGTCTGCCATAAATTGAATGGCTTCATCGCGGCTCCATCCTGTAGCATGCATCCCGGTATCGACCACGAGGCGAAGAGCACGCCACATCTCGTAACTCAACTGGCCAAATTTTTTGTAGGGCGTCTCGTACATATCGATCTCCTCTCCCAGGCGCTCGGCATAGAGTGCCCAGCCCTCGGTAAAAGCGGAATAACTGGCTGATGTTCTGAATTTGGGAAGATTCTCTAACTCTTGTTGGAGAGCGATCTGCAAATGGTGACCCGGCACCGCTTCGTGAAGGGATAGCGCCGGAATTTCATAAAGCGGACGACTGTCCAGATCGTAGGTGTTGACGGCGTACGTTCCGGCCTGGGTTCCGTCTGCATTTCCCCGGCTGTAATATGCTGTTGTTGTTCGCGGTGCCAGGTAATCGGGAATCGGTTCAATTCCGTAGGGAAGCCGCGGTAATGTTTTAAACAGCTCCGGCAGTTTTCCATCGATGGTTTTCAGAACATAAGCGGTTTCCTTCAAAAGCTCTTCGGGAGTTTCGGCATAAAATTGATCATCGGTTCGAAGAAATTCCACAAATCGATCAAAGTCATCTTCATAACCTTCAGATTTTACGATCTGAATCATCTCGGACCGAATCCGTGCAACCTCCTCCAATCCGATTTCATGGACTTCATCAGCTGTTATATCGATTGTGGTATGATCTTGTATCAAATAATTATAGTAATCCTCCCCGCCCGGAATTTTCGTGATTCCAATCGTTTCGGTTGCATTCGGAATATATTCATCCACCAAAAAATTACGCAGACGCTGAAATTCGGGAATCACAGTCTCACCCATCACTTCTTTTGCCCGACTTGTAAGTCGTTCTCTCTCGTCATCACTAAAACTGTCAGGATAATTCTCAAACTGTTCAAATAATCGATGTTCCTCAGGTGTTTCAGTGATCAACGCTTCAATGGATGCCACATAATCATCAAAAACAATTCTTGGACGCATTATCCCCAGCTCAACCCCTTTTCTCATCCGTTCGATGTAACCGGCGTTATATTCCGGGAATCCTCTCAGCCTGCTCAGGTAGTTTTCATAATCCTCCACCCTATTCAGGGGAACATCATCCCCGAGCGTTGCAAACGAAGCATGATAGTCCCACCATCCATTCAATGGCAGAAGATGATGATTCAATTCATACGCCCGAATCGCTCCCTCAAGCTGATTTTCAAAAATATCGTAATTGACCTGATTCTGATTCGATAACTCATCACGCGAAATCTCACGTAATCGATCCAGGAACTCTCGCGATTTTTCATAGTTCTGCTCCATCGCATACAGTCCGGTTTCTGCAAGCTGATCATTGAAGCGATCATCACCCTGGCTTGTCGCAAAGACCGGGTTGGATTGCAAGCTGTATTCCCAGTAATCATCAAAAAGTTCCCGAAGCTGCTCCTGGTCAGTTAATTGCGGGGATTGGATAAACAGAATAATAAGAATGAATATGGATGAGTACATTTTGACCTGCATTAATTGAAAAAATAAATGATCTGTAAAGTACTCAAATCCTTTACCTCTTGAAAAACTCTCACTTTTCATATTTTTAAATATTCTTTTTCTACAATTACAAGTTTTACTCTTATTTACCCCATATACTCCTGTAAATCCTTAATTTTACAGCACAGTTAATTATTGAATTTCAAAAAATCTATATAGTAACTTGAAACATATATTTTTTTGGATGCTCACAAACAGGCGTACGAAGCATAAACAGATCTCATTTGCAATTAAAAAAACCGAATTATTCCTGGCCGGGTTATTGATATTGACAATATTGACACCCATGCAACTCTTTTCACAAGATCGTACCAAAAATGAGGTACAGGCATACCGTCTTCAAGATTCTGATCAGTTTTTTTTTGATGGCCGGGTAACAGAAGAATTTTGGGATCGGGTACCCGTGGCTACAAATTTTCGCCAGCAGGAACCGAATGAAGGGGCAGTCGCCACCGAGGAGACGGAAGTTCGGATTGCCTATGATGACGAATACCTTTACCTCTCGGCAATTCTCTATGACAGCGACCCTTCTGGAATTAAAGCGTCCCAGAAGCGAAGAGATGAGCGAATTGTAGCCGACGAGCGGTTCACATGGTTTTTTGATACATTTAACGATCAGCGCAGCGCCTATTTTATGGAGGTAAATCCCAACGCACTTCGAACAGATGGGTTAATTACAACAGGACAGGGACAAACCATTAACCTGAACTGGGATGGAATTTGGGATGCAAAAGCGGAAATCAGCGACATAGGCTGGACCACAGAGATCAAAATTCCATTCCGGACCTTTAATTTTGATCCTGACAGCGACACATGGGGCGTGAATTTTATGAGAGTGATCCGGCGAAAAAGTGAGACTGCGCTCTGGACCGGTTACCAACGGAACCAGGGGATTGAACGTCCGCAGGATGGCGGGCTTTTGACAGGCCTTACCGGAATGTCGCAGGGCCTTGGATTAGAGGTTGTCCCATTTGGAATATTGACGGGAAGTGAACAAAAACTCACAGGTCGAAATGAAACAGAAACCGATATCGACGGCGGCCTTGATATCAACTACAGCATCACTCCCAGCCTGAAAGCCTCTCTTACATTCAATACCGATTTTGCCGAGGCTGAGGTCGATCAGCGAATCGTCAACTTAACACGATTTGCCGTTCAATTTCCCGAGCAGCGTGATTTTTTCCTGGAGGGATCTAACATCTATGAATTTGCCCCAGCCAGCCGGGTAAATCCATATTTCAGCAGAAGGATTGGATTGCGTGGTGGGCGGCCGGTTCCAATCACCTATGGCGCACGTCTGCTTGGCAATACCGGTCCCTATAACCTTGCTCTATTGCACGTACGTACAGGGGAACTTGGAGAGATCAACCCGGAAAATTTTTCCGTAGCTCGGGTTAAGAGAAATATTGGCAGTGAGAGTACCATCGGTATTGTTTATACCCGACGGGCAACTGAGGGTAATGAAGATTTAGAATTTAAGTTCCAGGATCGCCACACCTTTGGAACAGATCTTGAGTTGGGCACATCTACTTTTTTGGGAGATAAAAACCTTCAATTCCAGGCATTTCTTGTCTATCACAATGCACCGATTGAAGAAAGCACTAATGAGTTTTGGGATAGAACCACTCGCGGAATCCGGCTCAACTATCCGAATGACCCATGGGCCGGACATGTCTCATATCGTGAGTTTGGTAACGCCTATGACCCCGCAGTGGGTTTTGCCCCTCGTAACGCATTCCGCCGATTTCAGCCTTCATTTGAATATTCCCCTCAATTTCCGGGAAGCGACCTCATTCAACAAATTGACTGGGAGCTGAGGTTTGAACATCTCACCGATCTCGACTTTGAGCTTCTCACCCAAGAGATCCGGCTCACCCTCTTCGACATTACATTTATGACCGGCGATGTTATAGAAGTTGATATAGCTAATAACTATGAGCGTCTTGAATTCCCGTTTGATATCCGACGCGATGAATCTATCATTATTCCGGTAGACGAATACAGAACCTGGACAGCAGCTGTTGAAATCCAGACAGCTTCTTATAGGAAGGTTTCTGCCGCTTTAGAAATTGAATCAGGAGGATTTTGGTCAGGTACACAAACTCAATTCGGATTTGATGTAAGCCTGAGGCCCTTACCCGGCCTTGAGTTAAATCCGGAATATATCCGAACCAATGTCGATCTTGCGGAAGGTAATTTTTCAACCGATCTTTTTCGATTTGAAGCCAATATCGACTTTACGAACTCGCTCTTTCTTACCACAAATGTTCAGTTCGATAACCTCAGCAATCTTCTGGGAACCAATAATCGCCTGAGATGGATTATTACACCCGGTTCAGACCTTTATCTTGTGTACAATCATAACTGGCTGGAGAATGAACAATTCGACCGATTTCGCACATTGAATCGCAGCGGAGCTATAAAAGTCTCGTATACCCATCGGTTTTGATACCTCATCCAAATACTCTTCTCCATAAGGAAAGTGTTTTCAGCCACCGGCTGAGTGAACGGGCTATGTTTATACCCTGATTAAGAATACTCATCCGATGACTTCAGAATGCAAAGATCGAATGACAATCTTACCACTCTTGTTTTAAGAAATACAAGTTACGACGACAAGGGTTATCCTTAAAAATCGATGGAAATCCGTTATCTTTCAGACAGAAAAAACAACCACTTTAAGCTAAAAATAGAGTACAATGCCAAACGCCTACTTTAAGATACAGGAACCGAAAAACGAACCATACAACTCTTTTGAACCGGGTTCACCAGAGAAGAAAGAGCTCAAAAAGAAACTAAAAGAGTTACAGGAAGAAGTCATTGAGATTCCTGCAATTATTGGCGGGAAAGAGGTAAAATCCGGCGACACTATTGATATTTCAATGCCTCATAATCATGAGCATAAACTCGCTACGGTTCACCGGTGTGGTGAAAAAGAGATCAATATGGCGATTGAAGCTGCCATGGAAGCACGCAAAGAATGGTCAGAAATGCCTTGGGAAGAGCGTACTTCCATCTTTCAGAAAGCCGCTGATTTGATCACCGGCCCCTGGAGATATACAATGAACGCTGCGACCATGCTGGGACAGTCAAAAACACCGCATCAGTCAGAAATTGAGGCGGTCGGGGAACTAGCTGATTTTCTTCGGTTCAACCCATGGTACCTTTCTCAAATCATGTCGGACCAACCTCATTCCCCGGATGGAATGTGGAATCGGGTAGAATATCGTCCGCTTGAAGGGTTTGTGTTTGCAGTTACCCCTTTCAACTTTACGGCCATTGGAGGAAATTTGCCAACGGCTCCTGCCATGTGTGGAAATGTAGTGCTTTGGAAGCCTTCATCAGACTCGATCTATTCGAACTATTTTTTCATGAAAGTATTGAAGGAAGCCGGCATGCCGGACGGCGTGATTAATTTTGTGCCGGGTAAAGGGCGCGCCGTTGGTGATCCCGTTTTTGCCAGCCCCCATTTCTCAGGGCTTCATTTCACCGGTTCGGTTGGAACCTTTAACAATCTTTGGAAAACCATTGGAGATAATATTGATACTTACAAGACCTATCCAAGAGTGGTTGGCGAAACAGGCGGAAAAGACTTTATCTTCGCCCATAACAGCGCAGATGTAGATGCAATGGTTGTTGCTGCACTCCGTGGCGCTTACGAATATCAAGGGCAAAAATGTTCAGCGGCATCACGGATGTACATTCCGGAATCGATCTGGGATGATTTTCGTGATAAATTCGTAGATGAAGTCAATAAAATTAAAGTCGGTGATGTTGAAGATTTTACAACATTTATGGGAGCAGTAATAAGTCGAAAGGCATTCGACGACATTACCGGATACATCGATTATGCCAAACAAGCGGATGATGCTGAAATTATTGCCGGCGGCACGTACGATGATTCAGAAGGTTATTTTATCGATCCCACGGTAATCGTAACCTCCAACCCGAAATTCAAAACGATGGAAGAAGAGATCTTCGGGCCTGTTTTGACCATTTACGTTTACAAGGATGAAGATTTCGACAAAACCATCGAACTTTGCGACGATACCTCACCCTACGCTTTAACCGGGGCTATTTTCGCACAGGACCGATATGCCCTGAAAAAAATGTCGAAAGCTTTCCGTCAATCTGCCGGAAACTTCTACATTAACGATAAGCCGACGGCAGCTATCGTAAACCAACAACCGTTTGGTGGAGCAAGAAAATCGGGCACAAATGATAAGGCGGGCAGCAAAGTAAACCTTCTGCGATGGTTGTCTATGCGATCCATGAAAGAAACCCGCGTACCACCAAAAGACTGGAGATATCCATATATGGGTGAAGAATAAAG
>Ga0102943_1000439_pt1 | contig 28013 bp, 30 predicted proteins | sample SalPonC_black_MG_FD_78174 | JGI IMG/M metagenome (GOLD analysis project Ga0102943, IMG submission 78174) | Salt pond soil microbial communities from South San Francisco under conditions of wetland restoration - Salt Pond MetaG... | ecosystem: Environmental > Aquatic > Marine > Intertidal zone >...
AGCCCAGGGCAGCCCAGGAAAAAAAGGTAACTGCTGACCGGTCTATTCCGGCCTCCCGCAGCCACAGGGAAAGGGATGAAAAAATCAGCAGGATGGGCATGCCGGCGGAAAAACCGAAAAAAAGCATGGCCACCACCCTGGGATGGAAAAAGGCCTGAACAGCCGAACGCCAGCGGATCAATCTGTGTTGAGTCATAGAAAAGTCGTCGTGAAGTGTGTGAAGGGGACCACTAAAGCGTGGCCTCAAAATTATAGGATATGCCAGTCACTTTGGTTGTAAGATTTTTCAACTTAAAAAACCGGTTGCATTCGGCAACAATGTCATCCATCTGATCATCGGTTCTGTCCTGATTCAGATGAATCAGCCCAAGGTGCCCGACCCCGGCCTTGAGGGCCAGATCCAGAACATCGGGGACGCTGGAATGCCCCCATCCGGTCTTTGTGACATACTCATCCGCAGTGTATTCCGTATCATGGAACAGCAGGTCCGCGCCTTTGCAAAAATCAATATACTCATCACGGCTTCGGCTCTGGGGATGGGCATACCCCAGTTCATTATCCGTGAGAAAGACAAAGGTTTTTTCCTTTTCCCTGAACCGATACCCCAGGCTGCCCTGGGAGTGGGAGGTGGGAATGCTGTCAATTTCCAGGGAACCGATGCTGAAGCTGTGGGTCAAGGAGGAATCAAACCGGATGTCCGCCTGAAAATCATCAATGCGAACAGGAAAAAAGGGATTCTTCATCACCTCGCCCAGGGCTTTTTGGGTATTGATCCCACCGATCATTCTGTCCTGGACAATGAGGCGGGTATCCTTGCAAAGCAGGGGGTGAAAAAACGGGATGCCAATGATGTGGTCCCAATGGCAATGGGTCAGCAGCATGTAAAACTCTTTTTTTTTGCGTTCAATCAGGGACTTTCCCAGGCGCCGGATACCGGTGCCCGCATCCAGGATCACAACTTGGCCTGAATCGGCCACCACCTCCACACAGGTGGTATCTCCGCCATAAACCGCATAGGCTTTTCCTGATACAGATATGGACCCTCTAGACCCCCAGCATTTTATTCGCATCGTTCTCCTGCATCTGTTTTAGTTAGAGCCCTGCCACTTTTGAACGTATGCGTTAGAATGGTACGAATAGGCGCTAAAATCAATATTTTTTTGCCATTTGTCAATTAACCGGCCTGGTGTCCCAAATTTTCCATGGCAAAATTAAACCTGCTTCAGTTTCTATGTGTTAATCATTTCTAAAAGAGGTTTAAAATCACCAAACTTTTTAACTGCCGGTTATTGACAACCGCCATGATTTTGCTTAGGAACCATTAGTATATCAACCCGAAACCCAAGAGAAAACAAAGGGGATGTAAGAATGGCACAGCTTATTTCAGACCGGCGGGATGTGGACTTTGTACTTCATGAGCAAATCGGCACCGTTGACCACGAATTATTTGAAGAATTCAACAAGAAAACCATAGATCTCATTGTCTCGGAAGCCAGAACCCTGGCCATCAAGGAGATTTTGCCCACCCTGAAGGAAGGTGACGAAACCGGCTGCATTCTTGACAACGGAACCGTCACCACCCCCCCGTCTTTTAAACGGGCCTGGGAGCTGTTCTGCCAGGGAGAGTGGCTGGCCATGTGTGACGATCCTGACGTCGGCGGCCAGGGCATGCCCAAAACCGTGGGATGCGCCGCCCTGGAATATATGGTGGGCGCCAATTCGGCCTTTATGCTCTATTACGGCATGACCCACGGCGCAGCCAAGCTGGTAGAGGCCTTTGGCGACGATACCCAGAAAAAATTATACATGAAAAAGATGTTTGCAGGCCTTTGGGGCGGCACCATGCTCCTCACCGAACCCGAGGCCGGATCAGACGTTGGCGCCCTGACCACCACAGCCACCCCCAACGGGGACGGCACCTACACCATTCAGGGCACCAAAATCTTTATCTCCGCCGGAGAACACGACCTGTGCGAAAACATCATCCATCCGGTTCTGGCCAGGATCGACGGTGCCCCTGCCGGAACCAAGGGGATTTCCCTGTTTCTGGTGCCCAAATACCATGTCAACAAAGACGGCAGCCTGGGGGACTTCAACCATGTGGTCTGCACCGGCCTGGAAGAAAAAATGGGTATCCACGGCAATGCCACAGCCACCCTCGCCCTTGGGGACAAGGGTCCCTGCATCGGCACCCTTCTGGGCCAAGAGAACAAAGGCATGCCCGAGATGTTTAAGATGATGAACGAGGCCCGGGCCTTTGTGGGCATCCAGGGGTTTGCCGTTGCCTCGGCCTCTTATATGTACGCCCTTGACTATGCCCGATCCCGGGTTCAGGGGCGGCATCTTTCCGCAGGCAAGGATGCTGCCGCCAAAAACGTGACCATTATCAATCATCCCGATGTCAAACGCCAGCTGCTCAACATGAAGGTCTACACCGAAGGCATGCGGTCCCTGCACTACTATTACGGCAAATGCCATGACATTGTCCATACCACGGCAGACGACACCCTTAAGGCCAATACCGCCGCCCTCATTGAAGTGCTGACCCCCATTGTCAAAGGCTATGTCACGGACAAGGCCCTGGAAGTCTGCTCCCACGGGGTCCAGGTCCTTGGCGGTTACGGGTATTGCAAAGAGTTTCCCGCAGAACAACTCATGCGGGACTCCCGGATTTTCATGATCTACGAGGGGACCAACGGCATCCAGGCCATGGACCTTCTGGGCCGTAAGTTGTCCATGAACAAAGGGCAAAGCTTTGGCTATCTTATCATTCAGATCAAAAAGACCCTTGAACAAGCCAAGGGGGTGGAAGGCGTGGCAGTCATGGCCGAAAAAGTGGCCCATGCCCTGTCCAGACTGGAAGAACTGTCCGCAGACATGGCCAGTCGCTCCAGATCGGAAAAGGCGTTGAACGCCTATGCCTTTGCCCATCCCTTCCTGGAAATCGTCGGCGACGTCTGCTTTGCCTGGATGCACCTGTGGCGGGCCGTTATTGCTGCCCCGAAACTGGCCAAAAAGGCCGGCAGCCTGGCCCCCGAGGCCGTGGCCCAGAAGGCGGCCAAAAACAAGGATGCGGCATTCTACGCCGGGGTCATGGCCAGTGCCCGGTTTTTTATCCATACCCTTTTGCCGGCAACCTATGGTAAGATGGATGCGGTATTGGAAGGAGACACCTGCGTGGAAGATATTCCGGATGTCTCCTTTGGTTCGAAATAACCCAAAGCCGGCCCCGGGGATCCGGGGCCGGCCGCAAAGGAGGACTCAAACGTGTTAGACTATCTGAAAAAAAGCATCCTCACGGGCGTTGGCATGGCCCTGCGCTCAAAAAAAGAAATTGAAGCCCTGGCCAAGGAGTTTGCCGAGCAGTCTGAAATGAATCAGCAGGAAGCCAGGGACTTTCTGGAAGAATGCCAGACAAAATATGACCAGGCCAAATCCGACCTGGACCAGAAAATAGAGACCAGCATCGAAAATGTGTTAAAAAAACTGGACCTGCCCAGCCGGGCCGAGATTGAAACCTTGAACAAACGGGTGGATGCCCTGACAGCCAAAATCGAAAAAGAATCCTGATCTAACATGCTCAGCATCAAGACCATCGGCAAGGTCACCAAACGGTACGGCCACCTGATCCGGTACCAGCAGATCCTTGGCATCATTCTCAAATACGGATTTGGCAATATTGTCGAGGCCATGAACATTGACCGGTATATTGAATCCGGCCTGCGCCTCATCCCCTTTACCAAGCCCCAGGAAAAGGTGACGCGCCTGTCCAAGAACCAGCGGATCCGCATGGTGCTCGAGGAACTGGGCCCCACCTTCATCAAGATGGGCCAGGTGTTGTCGGTGCGGCCGGACCTGATCCCGGTGGACCTGACCAAGGAGCTGTCAAAACTCCAGAACCACGTCCCCCCCTTTGAATTTGACCAGGTGGCCCATATCATCGAGTCGGAGTTCGGCACACCCTGGACAAAGGTCTTTTCCCACATGGAAAAGCAGCCCTTTGCCTCGGCCTCCATCGGCCAGGTCCACCAGGCCACCATCACCCCTGACACCCCCATTGCCGTAAAAATCCAGCGCCCGGGTATCCGCAAGGTCATTGAGGCGGACCTGGAAATCATCCATCACATCGCCGAAATCATGGAGCACAACATTGAAGAGATGGCCCTGTTTCATCCGGTGAAAATCGTGGAAGAATTTGCCGCCTCCCTTGAAAAAGAACTGGACTACTCCATCGAAGCCGCCAACATGGAGCAGATGGCAGAGCAGTTTGACAAGGACCCGAATATTCATATCCCGGGGCTGTACCGAAAGCAGTCCTCGGAGCGGGTGCTGAGCATGGAGTATATCAGTGGATTCAAAGCCGACGACATCGAGGCCATTGACCGGGCCGGCCTGGACCGCAAGGCCATCACCCGTGGCGGTGCTGATTTCATCATGAGGCAGGTCTTTGAATTCGGCTTTTTCCACGCCGATCCCCATCCCGGCAATATCTTTATTCTGGAAGATCAGCGGATCTGCCCCGTGGATTTCGGCATGACCGGGTTTGTAGACCAGTCCACCCGGGAAATTTTCATCGAGCTTCTTCACACCCTGGCCTCAGGGGACAACCGGAAAACCGCCCGGTTCCTGTGCCAGCTTACCGAGTATGAGACCCCGCCCGACATGGCCAAACTGGAAAAGGAAATCGCCCTTTTTTCAGCCTTGTACCTGTCCAAACCCCTTCAGGAGATCAAGGCCGCCCGCATGGTCAACCAGTTTCTGGAGCTTTGCGCCGACCATGGCCTAAGGATTCCACCGGATCTGTTCCTGATGATCAAGGCCTTTGTGGCCATTGAGGCGGTGGCCCGGGAACTGGATCCCGACTTTGACATGGTGGGCCATGCCCGCCCCTATGTCAGGGCCGCCACCATGAAAAAATACTCTGCCCGCAGAATTGCCCGGGAGATGGTCGGCATTGCCCGGGAAACCTTTACCCTGCTTCAGAGCCTTCCGGCAGATGCCTCGGAACTCATCACCATGGTCAAACAGGGCAAGATACGAACCGTGGTGCAGATCGACGGCCTGGAAAAGCTGATGATGACCCAGGACCAGACCTCCAACCGCATCTCCTTTGCCATTATCATCGCAGCCCTGATCCTGGGATCGGCCATCGTCCTCAACTCCAAAATCCCCCCCCTGTTTTTCGGGGTCTCAGTCATTGGCATTGCCGGGTTTACTGCTGCCGCAGTGTTGGGCATCTGGCTGCTGGTGGCCATTATCCGCAAAGGACGGCTCTGAGACACCCAGGTGCCCAGCAAGACAGGCGCCCTGTGCTGACGTGTCAAAATCCTGACGAAAATAAAGGAACACAAAAACAAACCGATCCCAGAACACCTCTACCATGGCCATTCCCAGATATTTTAGAATTTTGGTATACTATTTGCTTGGTTAAAATATCCAAAAACCAGACCAAACCGTTGTGGGGGAACGTCATGTCTGATTCAAGATTGTTCGGAAATACATCAAAAATGATCGCCAAATCCCTGGATATTTCTGCCAGGCGCCATAACCTGATCTCCAGCAACATCGCAAACATGGATACCATCGGATATACGCCCAAGGACCTTGACTTCAATCAGGCGCTCATGCGGGCCATGGAAGAAAAAAAGCCGGATTATCTGGAAAAAACCCATCCAGATCATCTGCCTGCCGTTGCTGAGACATCAGACGCCATGAACGGAGATGACAGCGAAGATGTGGATATCTATCATCTGGATTCTGTGAACATTGACACGGAGATGATGCACCTGATGGAAAATAATACAAAGTACAAGACGGTGGTGGAGTTAAAACTACGCAAATCCAAAATCACGAACTATGCCATTGATGAAGGCGGCAAATAGCGCCTCAACCATGAATGCGGTTCAAGCTGTTGCAGCAGTCTTACCAATCCTCATATTGACAGCCTAATCAGCCTTGGGTAAACTTGTCAGGTCTGGTTGGCATATGATAATAATTATCTTTGCCAAACCATGGATGATAAATGAGGGGGTAGGCGATTCAAACCATCTGCATCGGACATTTAAGCAGTGTTGACCATCTTGCCTTGGGGATTGCTGTGGCCCAACCCGGTTCGACCCAGGATGGCTTCCCGCCCCGGGAAATCCGCCCAATTGCCTTCAGGGCATGGGACCCGCTATGTCATGGGCTGACCTCTGGACAGCTTGATGCAGCCCTCATCAACCTTCCCCTTGCCATGGATCTTTTTGGTGCAGGCCTGGATATCGCCCTGGTTATGTTCAGCCACAGGGGGGGCAGCCTGATTGCCGGCCGGCCCGGCCTGTCAAAACTGGCGGAATTCAAGGGAAAAAGCCTTTTAATCCCCCACAGGCTTTCCATCCAGCATATGCTCATGCATAAACTCATGGCGGATCAGGGGATACAATTGAAAATAGAGGCCCAGGCATCAACCCATACGGTCTGTGCTGAAGCCGTGCCCATGCACCTGATGCCTCAGATGATTGAGTATGACACTGACAAAGACATCCCGGGATTTATCTGCCCGGACCCTGTTGTGTCTGAGGCTGTGGCACAGGAACGGGTCACCCCTGTTCTCACCTCCCAGGCCCTGTGGAAAGACCATCCCTGCTGCGGCCTTGTGGCCCGCCCCCCTCTTCTTGAAGACCCAGACGCCATGGCATATCTGGTGACCACTCTTTTCAGGGCAGCGGCCCTGCTGGACCGGGAGATATCATCGGCCCAGGGTCCAGGCCCTGACATCACCAGCCAGGCTGCAGACTTTTTGCAAACAAGCCCCCAATGCGCCGCCCATGCCATGGTCCGTTCAGGGGTCACCTATTGCCCCGGACTGCTTATCCCGGAAAAAAAACCGTTGATCACGGTCCAGGAATATATGATCCATACCATGGGCCTGCTGGCCTCTCCCGTGGATCTGGATACCTTTCTGCGGCCCGAATTTGCAAAAAATGCGTTAGGGGAACTAGGCCTGTGAAAATTGACTTTGAAAAACTGACCAGGGCCTATCATCGGCCCGGGGCGTCTCCCCATGTGGTTCTCAAAGATCTGTCCTTTTCCATTGAGCCTGGGGATTTTGTCACCATTCTCGGAGAATCCGGCTGCGGAAAGACCACCCTGCTTAACATGCTTGCCGGACTGGAGCAGCCCACCTCTGGCACCATACACATCAATGGAAAGCCCCTTCAGGGCATCCACCCCTCAAGGTCCATGCTGTTCCAGCAGCCAGCCCTGATCCCCTGGCTCAATGTCAGGGAAAATGTGGCCTATGGATGCAAACTCAGAAAAGACCTGGACCAGTTGGACTACCGGGTAAATCAGTTCCTGGAAATCATGGGCCTTACCGGATTTTCAGAGGCCCGGCCCTCCCAGCTCTCTCTGGGCATGGCCCAGCGGGTCTGTCTGGCAAGGGCCCTTGTGGGGCATCCGACTGCCCTGCTTCTGGATGAGCCCTTTGCCTCCCTGGACACCTTTACCCAGGCCCACATCCAGGAGGAGTTGATCAACCTGTGGCTGTCGGAACAATTTACGGCTGTTTTTGTCACCCATGACATTGACGAGGCCATTTTCCTTGGAAACAAAATTGTTCTTTTGGCTGGCGAACCTGCCAATATCGCGGATATATTTGAAATGAATGCAGAATACCCAAGAAACAGAGGGGATCACACCTTCAAAGCGTTCCGGTCAAAGATATTGGAACGGTTTAAATCCGCTTATCTGGCCAAAAGGAGTATCATATGACCTTTTTGCATTCCAGGCGACATTTTATCAAAACCACGGCGGCAGCAGCCGGTGCGGCCGTGTGCCGTTCCTTGTCCTTTCCCGGCCGGGTGTTGTCCGCCCAAGAGCCCTTGAAACTCGGTTACCTGCCCATCACAGACGCCACGCCCCTGCTGGTCGCCTATGAGCTGGGATATTTCGCCCATGAGGGGCTGACCGTTGAACGCCCGGTCATGGTCAGATCCTGGAAAATTCTAACCGAGTCTTTTCTGGCAGGCAAGTTCAACCTCACCCACATGCTGTTTCCCATCCCCGTATGGATGCGGTTCAAACAGAAAATTCCGGTCAAGGTACTGGCCTGGGATCATACCAATGGCAGCGCCGTAACCGTTCGCGGCGATTCAAAAATCAACACCTTCAAAGACCTGGGCGGCACCCAGGTGGCCGTGCCCTCGTGGTATTCCATGCACAATTTGATCATGCAACTGGGCCTGACCACCCAGGGGCTGACCCCGGTCATCCGTCCCCAGTCCGCTGCCCTGGCCCCCCACGAGGTGAATCTGTTTATCCTGCCCCCGCCGGACATGCCCGCAGCCCTTCTGGGCAGAAAAATCAATGCCTTTATCGTGGCCGACCCCTTCAATGCCCTGGCCCAGGAGAAATTTAAAGCCAGAATCATGCGGTATTCCGGAGATATCTGGAAAAATCATCCCTGCTGTGTTATTGTGACCCATGATCGACTCATCCAGCATCGGCCGGCCATGGTTCAAAAAGCCGTGAATGCCATTGTCCGGGCCCAAACCTGGTGCAAAGCCAATCCAAGGGAAACCGCACATTTGCTCAGCCGGGATGGCGCAGGCTATTTACCACTGCCTGAAACCGTTCTCAACAGGGTGTTTACGCCCCCGGATGCTGAGGAACTCGTGCATCCCCACTGGGATGTGGCACGGATCGGCTTCCAACCCTTTCCCTTTCCCTCGGCCACCCGATTCATCGTGGATCAGATGAAACAGACCCGGGTGGAAGGAGATACGGCATTCCTGGCCGACCTGGATGCAGGCCGGGCAACCCAGCAGCTTGTGGATGATACATTTGTACGACAGGCCTTGGACGAAATGGGGGGGCTGGCCACCTTTGGCCACAGCAACCTTGAAAAACCCTTTACCAGGGAAGAGTCTGTTGAAATCAACTGAACAAAGCCCAGACAAAGATATTCGCCAGGCAGGAATCGCCCCTTTCTTCAGCCGAATGCGACTGGGCTGGAAATTCGAACTTCTGGGACTGCTGCTATTTGCCCTGGCCTGGGTCGCCGTGACCCACCTGTTCTTCAGCCAGCCCCAGCACGCCCACTTTAAAGGCTTTCTGCCCGGCCCGACCCTGGCCGCCCTTGGTGACGCCTTTCAGAGCAGCCGATTCTGGCTCTCGGTTTTCGCAAGTCTCAAACGAATTATAATCGGCATTTTTCTGGCAGCTCTCATGGGCCTTCCCCTGGGCATCCTCATTGGGTTTTTCCCCCTGCTGCGGGGCTTGTCTTACTCCGCCATCCAATTCGTAAGAATGATCAGCCCCCTGTCCTGGATGCCCATTGCCCTGCTTATATTCACCACTTTTGAGTCTGCCGTGTATTTTTTGATTGTAATGGCCACCATTTGCCCTATAATACTGAATACCGCCATGGGGGTTACCAGTATAAATTCCCAGTGGATTAAAATGGCCCTGAACCAGGGCGCCAACAACACGCAATTGATACGAACCATTGTTATCCCCCACTCTGTCCCCCATATGATAACCAGCCTGAGGCTGGCCCTGGGGGTGGCATGGATTGTACTGGTTCCGGCTGAATTTTTAGGTGTATCCAGCGGCCTGGGATATTTAATCAACGATGCCCGGGATACCATGGAATATGACAGACTCATGGCAATGATCATTGCCATTGGCATACTGGGCTTTGTCCTGGACCGGATGTTCCAAAAACTTCAGCAGATGTTCAGCTGGTCCTGACATAAATAAGATCATCAATTTAAGGGAATATATTATCCTGGATACCACGTAAGGAGCATTGTATGGCAGTAGATCCTAATATTAAAATTGTTGTGGCAGACGATTCCGGCACCATGCGAATCATGTTCAAGCAGATCCTGGGCAAGGCCGGGTATACCAACCTGGTCATGGCTGTCAACGGCGCTGACGGTGTTAAAAAAGTCAAGGCGGAAAAGCCAGATCTTGTCATCTCCGACTGGAACATGCCCCAGATGGACGGTATGGAGTTTCTCCAGGCCATCAGGGCCATGGACGAATTCAAGGATCTTCCCTTTATCATGGCCACGGCCCAGGCGGACAAGGGCCAGCAGCTGGCCATCATGGAGGCCGGCGGCAACGGCCACTGCCCCAAACCCTTTGACGAAGCCCAGATCAGTGCCGCCATTGAAAAGGCCTTTTCAGGCGGCATGTCAGAGACCCAGCGGGTAAAAAAGAAACGAAGCATTATCGGCGGACGGGTTGAGCTGAACGTGGCCCATATTCAAATCACCGACCACCTGGGCCTGGGCGCCCTGAAACACCGCATCGACCAGGGCGATGTCGAGCCCCAGCACTTTGATCTGAACACCACCCTCATGGGCGGATGGAACCCCATCCAGGAGGGCCTTGAAAGCGGGGAAATTGACTGCGCCTTTGTGCTTGCCCCCATTGCCATGGACCTGTTTGCCTATGACTCGCCCATCCAGCTGGTTCTTTTTGCCCACAAGAACGGGTCCACCTTTGTCCGGTCCAGGCACTACGACCACCGGTTTGACTCTCTGCAAAGCTTCTACAAGTACAAGGTTGTGGACATTCCCCATAAAATGTCCGTCCACCACATGCTGGCCCATAAGTTCCTCAAGGAACTGGGGCTCAAGCCCGGGGTGCCCGGGAAAAAGGCCATCAACGTCAGGTTTGAGGTGGTGCCTCCGGTAAAAATGCCCGGGATCATGAAGGAAAACGAAGATGTGGCCGGTTTCATGGTGGCTGAACCTGTGGCGACCAAGGCCATTAAAGGCGAAATCGGCAACCTTGAATTTTACTCGGCCACCCGGTGGGAAGACCATCCCTGCTGTATTGTTGCCATGCAAAAGGACTTTATCCAGGACCATCCAGAGGCTGTAGAGGAGTTTGTCTCTCTTTTGGTGGAAACCGGCGAATACATTGAAAATGATAAAAACAGGGCCGCCCAGATCGCCGTTAATTTTCTGGATCCCGAAGGAAAGATGGGCCTGAACCCCCAGGTCCTGCAGAACGTATTTTCCCAGCCCATGGCCATCCGCTGGGACGGACTCTACCCCGAGGCCAGTGATCTGGACAAAATCCAAAGATACATGCACGATGTCATGGAGATCGGAAAAATAATTGATTTGGAGTCTTTTATTGAAACATCATTTGCAAACAAAGCGTACAACATCTAAATCCATGAGGAGCCCCAGATGAAAATCACTGACCCTCAAGTCATCAAACAGGGTGAACAAGACCTGATCGATTCCGTTCAAAAAGACCTGGACCTGGACGCTGTCAGGGAAATACTCAAAGAACGGATGTCTGCAACCGCCATGTCTTCCAGGGGGGGACAGATTGTGGTCCATGACAACAAAATAGCCTTTCGCCTGGATTTTGAAATCAACCTCAACGGCAGCCTGCTTTTTGACCGGCAAGGCAACTTCATTGACAATGCCCAGAATCCAGGCCCCGAGTCCGATGATATGGCTCCCCTGATCCGGGAAAGAAACGACCAGGACATTCCAGATGACAGCCTGGACCTTGAAGACGGGGATCAAACGCTTGAACTGGCCGGACAGGAACTGGAAGATCTTGAAGATGAAGAGGTTCTCGACGATGACGCCATGGATCTGGAGGATGAAGCGGCTGATCCCTTTGGGGACGATGATACAGACCCCCAGGATCTGGATGATGACATCAATGATATCCTCAAGGAAAGCCGGCAATTCTGGGAGCAGAAAAAAGAATAGTCCCTTGTGCCGTGAACAAAACAAGGAGGCCCTATGCCTGCCATTGACATTGATGAGCTCAAAGAGATCATGGACAACGACTCCCAGTTGATTCAGGAATGCTTTGCCGAATTTCTCATGGATTATCCAATGCTTATGGCACAGATAAAAACCGCGGTTGACGCAAAAGACTATGACGCCATTGATGCCTCTGCCCATAAACTCAAGGGCACCCTGAGATACCTGGCAGCCGAAAAAGCGGCATCAGCAGCCCAGGCCGTTGAGACCGCCGGCCGCCAGCAGGACCTGGAAGGCATAAACCAGACCATGCCCACCCTTGAGGCGGCCTGCCAAAAGGTCATTGTTTATATTGACCAGTTTCCTCTGTGATACGGGAACGCCGGGTTACCCCCGGCCTTGGGTGGGACAAAGGTCATAGAGAAAACAATCCTTGCACCGGGGATTTTTTGCATCACAGATCTGCCTGCCAAGGTAAATCAGCTGAAGAGAGAAGTCGTTCCATGACGCCTGGGGAATACATCTCATCAGGTCAAACTCCACCTTAACCGGATCGGTTTTATCGCTGAGGCCCAGGCGCCGGCACAGGCGGTGCACATGGGTGTCCACCACAATGGTCTGGATACCGAAGCTCACGGACCGGACCACATTGGCGGTTTTCCGTCCCACTCCGGGCAACGTCACCAGGTTTTCAATCTCTTCAGGCACCACCCCCTGAAACGCCTCAATCAATTTCTGGGCACAGGCCTTGATGTTTCTGGCCTTGTTGTTGTAAAACCGCGTGGAATAAATGATCCGTTTGATATCATCCAAAGGGGCAGTGGCAAGAAACCTGGCATCGGGGTAGTGGTAAAACAACACCCGGGTGACCTGGTTCACCTGTCTGTCCGTGCACTGGGCAGACAGGATGGTGGCAATGAGCAGCTGAAAAGGTGTCTGGTGCTCCAGCTGGGTGGTGACATCCGGATACCGTGTTTTTAACCTGGCAAGTATGGTATCAACCTTAGACCTCATAGTGTTTTGTATATATGAATCCAAATCAATTCACAAGACCGACCCGGGCCTTAGGGCTTTGCTCTGGTGGGCTGGACAGCATCCTTTCGGCCCTGGTGCTCAAAGACCAGGGCATTGATGTGACCTGGGTCAGCTTTGAAACGCCCTTCTTTGACTCTGGATCTGCCCAAAAGGCGGCGGATCAGACCGGTATTTCCCTGATCCGAAAAGATATCACCCCGGTATACATGGAAATGATGCGTGCGCCCCAAATGGGATTTGGCAAAAACATGAACCCCTGCATGGACTGCCACACCTTGATGTTCTCCCAGGCTGCCCGAATCATGGAAAAACAGGGGTTTGACTTTCTTTTTTCCGGAGAGGTCATGGGTCAGCGCCCCAAATCCCAGACCAAAAACGCCCTCAGATATGTAGAGAAAAACTCAGGGGCCGCCGGATATATTGTCCGGCCCTTAAGCGCCAGACTGCTGCCAATAACCCGGGCCGAACAAGAGGGCCTGGTGGACCGGGACCGGCTTTTGGATATTTCAGGGCGGTCCAGAAAAATCCAGATGGCTTTGGCCGAATCCTTTGGCATCACAGACTACCCAGCCCCAGCCGGAGGATGCCTGCTTACGGACAAGGGCTTTTCCCAGCGGCTGCGGGACCTGCTGTATGTCCAGAAAACCCAAGATCCGGCCCAGCTTTACCTGCTCAAATCCGGCCGGCACTTTCGTCTGGATGCGGGCTGTAAACTGGTGGTGGGCAGGAACCAGGTGGACAATGGTCAACTCCTGGCCCATTTCAACCCCAAAACCCATATCCGCCTGCGCCATGCCCAGCTGACCGGTCCCGAGGCCCTTCTCTTCGGCAGTATCCAAGAAACCCACATTCTTGAAGCTGCCCGGATCACCGCAGGATACACCAAGGCAAAACCCGGCGCTGACTCTCTTGTCAGCGTTTTCCAGGACAATACCATCCGAAAGGTCTGCGTAACCACCCCGAAAACCGAAACCTACAAAGACAAGATAATCTAGGACCGTTACTCCAGGGCCGCTGCCTTGAGCTGGCCGCAGGCCGCTGAAATATCGTCCCCCTTGCTTTTCCGGATGATGGCGGTCATGTCCCGGTCCAGAAGGATCTGCAAAAAGGCATGGATACGGTTGTTGGACGGCCGTTTAAAGCAAGCCTTTTCATGTTCGTTGAACGGGATGACATTGACCTTGGCCCGGATTGGGGCCAGCAGTTTCACAAGGGCCCTGGCGTGGGCATCGGAATCGTTGATCCCGGCCATGAGAATGTACTCAAAGGTGATCTTGTTTCTGGGCTTCATGGTGAAATTTTTGCACGCCTCAAGAAGATCTGCCAAAGGATATTTCCGGTTCACCGGCATGAGGTGAGACCGGGTCTCGTTGTCCACGGCATTGAGGGAAACCGCCAGGTTGACATCTGTTTCTTTGCCTAACTTGAGAATTTCAGGCACCAGACCCGATGTAGAGACCGTGACCCGCCGGGCAGAAAATTTCATGCCATAGTCAGTGTCACATATCACCGATAGAGACCGGACCAGATGCTCATAGTTGGCCAGGGGCTCTCCCATGCCCATGAATACAAGGTTGGAAAGTTTGAGAGGGTCCATCCCCCTGGACTTGACATAGATTCGGGCCTCCCGGATCTGCCCCACCATCTCGGCCATGGTCAGGTTCCGGGTCAGCCCGTTTTTTGCCGTCAGGCAGAATTTGCAGTTCATGGCGCATCCGGCCTGGGAGGAAACACACAGGGTCAAGTGGTCCTTTTCAGGAATCAGAACAGACTCCACCAACTCTCCATCACTGAGGCGGTGTAAAAATTTTTCCGTGGTATCACAGGAGACCTGTTTGTCCACAAGATCCAGGGCGTTGAGGGAAAATTGCTCGGACAGGGTGGTGCGCAGGGCCTTGCCCAGGTCGGTCATCTGGTCAAAATCCTTGGCCAGTTTCAAATAGGTCCACTTGAAGATCTGGTTGGCCCTAAAGGATCGGATGCCTTTATTTTCAAGCCATTCACCCAGTTCTGACCGGGTCAGGTCCATGAGATTTTTCATCGGTTTCATTGCTGTGTTTTTTATAATTTCCTTGACATTACAGGGGTTCTAGTTTAAATTCAATGATTTGATTTGATACCTGAGGTGAGCCATTTTATGTTTGACAACCTGAGCGACAGACTGGATTCGGTATTTAAGAAGTTAAAAGGCCACGGCACCCTTAATGAGAAGAACATCGAAGAGGGTTTAAAGCAAGTCAGAATGGCACTTCTTGAAGCTGATGTCAATTATAAGGTTGCAAAAAATGTCATTTCAGATATAAAGACCAGGGCCCTGGGCCAGGAGGTCATGGAAAGCCTGACCCCCGGCCAGCAGGTCATCAAAATTGTAAATGACGAGTTTACAAAGATGATGGGGTCTTCCCACCAGGAACTGACCCTTGGCAAAACAGGCACAGGGTCAATCATGCTGGTGGGCCTGCAGGGATCCGGCAAAACAACCACCGCCGGAAAACTGGCCCATTACCTGCGCAAGCAGGGAAAAAAGCCCTTTCTGGTGCCGGTGGATGTTTACCGGCCGGCAGCCATTGACCAGCTCAAAAAGCTGGGCAAACAAATGGATGTGCCGGTATTTCCCTCTACCACACAGATGAAGCCGCTGAAGATCTGTCAGGAGGCGCAATTGGCTGCAAGGGATATGGGCTGCGACACCCTGTTGCTTGACACGGCCGGCCGGCTGCACCTGGATGACACCCTCATGGCGGAACTGGAAGGCATTCAAAAGGGGATCAACCCCAGTGAGATCCTTCTGGTGGCCGATGCCATGACAGGGCAGGATGCGGTGAACATCGCCCAGGAGTTTGATAAACGGCTGGATCTGAATGGGTTTGTCCTCACCAAAATGGATGGTGATGCCCGCGGCGGGGCGGCCCTGTCCATCAAGGCCGTCACAGGAAAACCCCTGAAGTTCATCGGTGTGGGAGAAAAATCAACCGCCCTTGAGCCGTTTCATCCAGATCGGATGGCCTCAAGGATCCTTGGCATGGGAGATACCCTCTCCTTTATTGAAAAGGCCGTGGATACGGTTGACCAAAAAGAGGCCAAGGCCCTTGAAAAAAAACTAAAGAAAAATGCATTTACCCTTGAAGACTTTAAGAACCAGATGCAGTCGGTCAAAAAGATGGGCTCTATCAAGGATCTTTTGGGCATGCTGCCCGGCGCAAATAAAAAGATGCTCAAGGACTTGAATATCAGTGACCGGGAGTTTGTAAAAATAGAGGCCATCATCAATTCCATGACCCCTGATGAGCGTGCCAGGCACGCCATTATAAAGAGTTCACGAAAGCAGCGGATTGCCCGGGGCAGCGGCACCACTGTTCAGGATGTGAACAAGCTGCTTAAAAGCTACACCCAATCCATGAAGATGATAAAGAAGTTTAATAAAGGAGGCATGCGCTCGTTAAAGGGCATGCTGCCGTTTTAAGGAGAGACAAAAAAGATGTCCGTAAAAATTCGACTGACCCGCAAGGGAACCAAGAAAAAACCGTTTTACAGAATTATTGCAGCCGACGTAGAATCCCCCAGAGACGGCAGATTCCTTGAATCCTTAGGGACCTATGATCCCATGCAGGAGCCTGCAGTCATCACCCTGAAAGAAGACCGCGTCAAATACTGGCTGGATGAGGGTGCCAAACCCACCACCACCGTGGCCAGTATCCTGAAAAAACAGGGTGTGCCCCAGGCATCGGCCTAAGCCCATTGCCCATCGGTCCGGTATTCTCACGACACCATGACAAGGAGATGTTTTTATGAAAGAACTGGTAGAGTATATCGCAAAGGCATTGGTAGACAGTCCTGATGAGGTCCAGGTATCGGAAGTGGTGGGTGACCAGACATCCGTATTGGAGCTCAAGGTGGCCAAAGAGGATCTGGGCAAGGTAATCGGCAAACAGGGCAGATCTGCCCGGGCCATGAGAACCATCTTAAGCGCCGCCTCCACCAAGCTGAAAACCCGGACGGTCCTGGAGATCATCGAATAGAGGGCAGGATGAAAGACACCCCCTGGCTGACCGTCGGCCGAATCACAGGGGTTCACGGTTTGACCGGAAACCTCAAAATATGGTCCTATGCCCAGTCTGTGGATACCTTTGCCAGAGGCCTTGACATCTGTCTGGTCAACGAGGGGCAGACCCAGGGTCAGACCCATGTCATTGCCAGGGCCTCGGCCCGGAAAAAAGGCATTTTGCTGACACTTCAGGGGGTGGCCACCCGGGAGGCTGCAGAGGATCTTGTGGGAAATCAGATCCTCATGAACCGGAAAGATCTTCCGGAACTGGAAGAGGAGGCCTGGTATTGGCATGATCTCATGGGGCTTGCCGTGGAAGATGTTGCGCTGGGAAGCCTTGGTGCCATAGACCATCTTTTTTCCACAGGCGCCGATGACATCCTGGTGGTCAAAGACGGGGACAAAGAAGTTTTAATCCCCATGAACCAGCACTTTGTCAGTGATGTGGACCTTGAGGCCGGAACGGTGACCACCACATTGCCCGACGGGTTCATACTGGAATAAGCTGCAGGAACATTGCCATGAATTTTATTGTTCTCAGCCTGTTTCCGGATCTCATGGCGGCCTTTTTCAGACACGGCATGATTGGCCGGGCAGCAGACAAGGGGGTTATCAGCCCCGTGGCAAAGAACATCAGGGATTTTGCCTGTGACCGCCACAACACCGTGGATGACCGGCCCTACGGGGGAGGCTCAGGCATGGTGATGACGCCCGGCCCCACTGAAGCGGCCATTGGCTGGGCCAGAAAAAAAACCCCCAATGCCCGGGTGGTGCTCATGACCCCCCAGGGGCGGCCCTTTACCCAGGAAAAAGCAATGGAACTGGCCGCTGGTAATGAGGGGCTGATTCTTGTATGCGGGCGGTATGAGGGCATTGACGAGCGGGTAATTACCAACCTGGTGGACGAGGAGATCTCTCTTGGGGATTTTGTCATGACCGGCGGGGAATTGTCAGCCATGGCAGTGATTGACGCCACAGCCCGTATGATTCCCGGGGTTCTGGGCAATGAAGGATCTTCCCAGACAGACTCTTTCATGGACCAGCGCCTGGAACATGCCCAGTATACCCGGCCGGAATGTTTTTCAGGCATGGACGTCCCCGAAGTGCTTGTGTCTGGAAACCATGAACGGATCCGGCAATGGCGGAAACGCTCATCCCTGGAACGGACCTTTATTAAACGGCCCGACCTGTTTGAGGCCCATCCGCCCACCCAGGAGGAAAAACAGATCCTCAGCCAGTGGCGCCGGGAACTGAAACAGCTTATCCAGGGTCCAAACGCAGACCCGGAGCAGACCCCCCGTGGGTGATCTTTTTATTGCCCTGATCCACCATCCGGTGGTGAACAAACGGGGAAACACCGTGGGATCGGCCGTGACAAACATGGACATCCATGATATTGCAAGGGCGGCCATAAGTTTCGGGGTAAAACAATACTATATTGTGACCCCCTATGAAGACCAGGCCACACTCACGGAACAGATCATGGCCCATTGGACGACCGGGGCCGGTGGCAAGGTAAACCCCTGGCGCAAAGCCGCCCTTGAGCGGGTAAGGGTGGCTGACAGTTTTGAAACGGCCTGCAGCCAGATCAAGGATTCAAGTCCGGCACCTTTGGTGACAATAGCCACCACGGCCCGGGCGGCAAAGGGCGCCGTCAGTTGCGGTACCCTGAGGGAAAAACAAAAAGGCAATGCATCCCATATGCTGATCTTTGGAACGGCATGGGGGCTGACCTGGGACCTGATAGAACAATGTGATATGATCCTGGAACCCATAAAAGGTGCCGGGGACTACAACCATCTATCGGTGCGGTCAGCCGCATCCATATATTTAGACAGACTGACAAATGGCAGATAAACTCCTGCCGGAAACAAAAGGAAACTACCATGACACAATTAATTCAGAAAATCGAAAGAGAGCAGATGCGTCTTGATATCCCGGACTTCGATTCCGGTGACACCGTAAAGGTCCATGTCAAGATCAAAGAAGGCGAGAAAGAACGTATCCAGGTCTTCCAGGGCGTGGTCATCAAAAAGACCCGGGGCCTGTCCAGCGCCAGATTCACGGTAAGAAAAATTTCCGGCGGCATTGGCGTTGAAAGAATCTTCCCCCTTTACTCCCCTGCCATTGATAAAGTCGAAGTGGTCACCCGGGGCCGGGTCAGAAGATCCAAGCTCTACTACCTTAGAAACCTGCGCGGCAAGGCAGCTAGAATCAAAGAAAAACGCTTTGCCTAGCACCTTGGTGAATCCCATGTGGACCTTTGAATCAGAGGCCAAAGCCAGGGGATTCACCTGTATTGCTGGAATTGACGAGGCCGGCAGGGGACCCCTTGCCGGCCCTGTTGTGTCTGCAGCGGTTGTGCTTCCCCAAGACTTTTTCTGCCCGGGTATCACAGATTCCAAAACGCTCAGCGAGAAAAAAAGAGACGACCTGTTTTTGCAGATCATGGACCGGGCCACTGCCGTCGGCGTGGGAACGGCTGACCATCTTGAAATTGATCAGATCAACGTTCTGGCCGCAGCCTTGCTTTCCATGAAGCGGGCCGCGGACAATCTGTCCCTCACACCGGATCACCTGCTCATTGACGGCAAGTTCACCATTGACTCGGCAGTCTCCCAGCAGGCCATTATCAAGGGGGATGCGTTGAGCATTTCCATTGCCGCAGCCTCTATCATTGCCAAAGTCACCCGGGACAGGACCATGAAAGCACTGGCCCAGACCTGGCCTGAATATGGGTTTGACCGACACAAGGGGTATCCCACAAAAGCCCACAAGGCAGCCATTGCCGCCCATGGCCCCTGCCCAATCCATCGAAAAAGCTTTAAAGGGGTGATTCTGTGAGCCGGTACGGCCAATTACTGGGCCTGGCTGGCGAGCAGGCTGCCGCAGGGTATCTGGAATCTTTGGGATACACCATCCTTGAAAAAAATTATCGGTCCCGGGCATTTGAAATCGACCTTGTTGCCAAACACGGCCAGGTGATCTGTTTTGTTGAGGTGAAAACCCGGTCCAGCACCAAAAAGGGCATGCCCCGGGAGGCTGTGGGCCATGCCAAGCAGCAGAAGATCATCATGGGGGCCAGCCTTTATCTGAAACAGCATCACCTGATAAACCAGCGGGCCCGGTTTGACGTTGTTGAAATCATCACCCAGGGGCCTGTTCCTGAATTCAACCTGATCCAGAACGCGTTTTCAGGCATATGAGCGACCCGGGCACCCTATTTATACTGGCCACGCCCATGGGCAACCTCGAAGACATGACCTTTCGGGCCGTGCGCCTGCTCAAAGAGGCAGACCTGATTGCCGCAGAAGACACCCGCCACTCTGCCCGGCTGCTCTCCCACTACAATATCGCCACCCCCATGACCGCCTGCCACGACCACAATGAGGAAAAACGAACCATTGATTTCATTGACCAGCTCTTGTCCGGGACAACCATTGCACTGATATCTGATGCCGGCACTCCCCTTATATCGGATCCGGGCTTTAAACTGGTCCGGGCAGCTGCAACGGCCAATATCCCTGTTGTCCCCGTACCCGGCTGCAATGCTGCAATAGCCGCCCTGAGCGCCTCTGGCCTGCCCACGGATCAATTTTTGTTCTGCGGGTTTCTTCCCAAAAAACAAGGGCAACAGATCAAGGCTTTAGAAGGGTTGAAACCCCGAACCGCCACCCTTGTATTTTATGAGTCCCCCAAGCGGATTCTCACCCTGGTTCAAAGGATCCTCATGGTTTTCGGAGACAGGGATGCCTGTTTGGCCAGGGAGATCACCAAACGCCACGAAGAGTTTATCCGGACCCCCCTGTCAAAATTATTGACAGATCTTTCAAACCGGGACAGGGTCAGAGGAGAGTGCGTCCTCATGGTCCAGGGCCATACCGGTAAGTCGTCCGCCCCCTCCCATGATACCCTGAAGGCCGAGATCCAGGCCGGCCTGGACGCCGGCATCAAAACCAATTGCCTGGCCGCAGACCTTGCCCGGCAGTTTAACCTGCCCAAACGCCAGGTCTACGAGACCATTTTACGTATCAAAGACTGACCATATCCCCACCACATCCCCAAGGTCATCTCCTGCCCCTGCAAATGTTAGCATCCTGTTAGGATCCCTTAAAAACCCTTGAAAAATATGGTAAAAAAGCCTAAAAACAATGGCAAATATCAGGAGTTGATTAGAACGGTCTGGCTGTCAACTTTCCACACCCCAGTCCGGGAGATTTTATATTTAACTGACAATTCAAGGAATAAATAGCACCATGGGCATTGAAGTGTACTATGTCATTGTAGGTATGTTGATCCTGTTTGCCATGTTTGATCTGGTGGTCGGCGTGACCAACGATGCGGTAAATTTTTTAAATTCATCCATCGGGTCCAAGGCCGCCCCCTTTCTGACCATTATGATCATTGCCAGCCTGGGCATCCTGGCCGGGGTGACCTTTTCCGGCGGCATGATGGAAGTGGCCAGAAAAGGCATCTTCCACCCGGAATTTTTTACCATGCCGGAACTGCTGACCATCTTTTTAGCGGTGATGATTTCAGACATCCTTCTCCTGGACCTGTTCAACACCCATGGCCTGCCGACCTCAACAACGGTCTCCATTGTGTTTGAGCTTTTGGGTGCTGCCGTGGCCCTTTCCCTGATCAAGATCATGGCCCAGGCAGACGGGGGACTGGCCCTGTGGTCTTATATCAACACGGCCAAGGCCATCGCCATTGTGGGGGGTATTCTTTTGTCCATTGTGGTGGCCTTTTTTTCAGGGGCAGTTGTCATGCTCATCTCCCGGCTGATTTTCACCTTTAACTATGACATCCCCCTGCGCCGGTACGGGGCAATCTGGGGCGGCATGGCCATGACAGCCATCACCTTTTTCATTCTGGTCAAAGGGGCCAAAGGGGCCACCTTTATGGATGCCCAGACTGTGGCCTGGATAAAGGGCAATGCCTGGTCCATCATGGCCGGTATCTTTGCTATCACCGCTGTTGCCTTCAAGCTGCTCCAGTCTTTGTTCAAGGTCAACATCCTCAAGCCCATCGTGCTTGTGGGCACCTTTGCCCTGGCCATGGCCTTTGCCGCCAATGATTTGGTCAACTTTATCGGCGTTCCCATGGCCGGACTCAATGCCTTTCAAAGCGCCCTTGCCACAGCCGATCCTTTGACCGCCACCATGGAGGCCCTCAGCAAAAAAGTCCAGTCCCAGACCTTTATCATGCTCATTGCCGGAGCCATCATGGTCATCACCCTGTGGTTCTCCAAAAAGGCCCGGACCGTCACTGAAACCGAAATCAGACTGGGCCAGCAGGACGAAGGCATGGAGCGGTTCGAGTCTGTCTGGCTCTCCCGCAGGATCGTCAATCTCTTTGACAGCCTCTTTCAATCGGTCCGGGATATCACCCCGGCCGGCATTCGACACGCCGTATCCCGCCGGATCACCCCCATGTCGGAAACCACCCATGTCTCGGTAAAGGAAAAACCCAGTTTTGACCTCATCCGGGCCTCGGTGAACCTCATGGTGGCCTCTGCCGTGGTCTCCTTTGCCACCTCTTTGAAACTGCCCCTGTCCACGACCTATGTCACCTTTATGGTGGCCATGGGCACCTCATTTTCCGACCAGGCCTGGGGCAGGGAAAGTGCGGTCTACCGGATCACCGGCGTTCTCACGGTCATTGGCGGCTGGTTCATGACTGCCTTTATCGCCTTTGGGGCAGCCTTTATTGCCGCCAATATCATCTTCTACCTGAAACTGCCCGGTATGCTGGGCATCATGGCCTTTGTGGCCTTGATGATCTGGAAGAACAAGAAAAAACATGAGGGCAACGAAAAGACCAAGGAAGATATCAATATCTTTCATCTGGAAAAGGTGGAAAACTTCGACGAATCCGTCACCGACACCTTTGATCATTTGGCCCTTTTGCTGAAAGGGATCCGGGAGTCCTTTGCCGTGACCTTTGACGCCCTGTTTCACGAGGATTTGGAAAGCTTGAGAGATGAACGAAAACGGGTAAAGCAGTTCCAGATGGGGACCAATATCATCATTGCCAATATATTCAAGGTCCTGCGGCTGCTCCAGAAAGAGGATAAAAAGGTCTCCTACAACTATTACCAGATCATCCGGCGGCTGCAGAAATTGTCCGACGGCCACCGGGATACGGTGATCCGGTGCACCATGCACGTGGCCAACCGCCACAAGGGCCTGCTGCCAAGCCAGATTCAAGAGCTAAAAGAGATCAGAAAGGTCATCCTGTATATCTTTCTTCAGGTGGAACGGGCCCTAAGCCAGCGGGACATCGTGGACTGCCACCACATTGGCGAGCAGTTCCACTATCTTCGGGAACTGGTGGACGACTACAACGCCAACCAGATCCGGCGGATCCGGGACGAGTCCTCAAAGACCCGGCTGTCTATCATGTTTTACAGTATCTCAGGCAATTGCGTGATGATGGCCAAGCAGACAGTCAAGCTTTTGGAGATCTTTAACGAGGCCTTTCCCCTGGACGATAAAAAAGCCTGCCGGTAAATAATCCAGGTCAAAACAGCAAAAGGAGGCACCATGCCAGAAACAAGACCCATCAAACTCATGCTTCGTGCCCAGCCGGTCACCGAAGGGGCCGGTGTCCGGCTCAACCGGGTGTTCGGCCATGCCGAAGCCCCAATGCTGGACCCCTTTCTCATGATGGACGATTTCAGGTCCGACACCCCGGAAGACTATCTCAAGGGCTTTCCCTGGCATCCCCACCGGGGCATTGAGACCATTACCTATGTCCTGAAAGGCGATGTGGAACATGGGGACAGTTTAGGGAACACCGGCACCATCTTTTCCGGGGATATCCAATGGATGACCGCCGGCAGCGGCATCGTTCACCAGGAAATGCCCAAGGGGGACCGTGACGGCGCCATGCACGGGTTTCAGTTCTGGGCCAACCTGCCGGCTGCCGACAAGATGTGCCCCCCAAAATACCGGGACATCACAGCCGATCAGGTACCGCAGATCCAGGTTCAAGACGGTGTCCGGGTTAAAATCATCTCAGGCAGCTGCCAGGGCGTAAACGGGCCAATGGATGATATCGCCGTTGCCCCGGAGTTTTTCGACTGTGAGGTGCCCCAAGGCCAGACCTTTGTCCATGAGACATCCCCGGATCACACCGCCTTTGTCTATGTCATCGGCGGTCAAGGAACAACCTGCGGTACGGCCGTAAAGAACCGGGATCTGGTCTTGTACGACAGGGGCAATCGCTTAGAGATCACGGCCGGCCACACCCCGCTTCGGTTTCTTGTGCTGACAGGAAACCCTTTAAACCAGCCTGTGGCCTGGAAAGGCCCCATTGTGATGAACACCCAGGAGGAACTGAAACAGGCCTTTGAAGAGTACCAGAACGGCACCTTTATCAAATAAGCCGGAGATGCCGGACCACAGGCGTCTTATTTTTCTGCCACGATCAACAGTCCCTTTACCGGCTGTCCGGCCTGCTTGCGGATGGTGGTATTGTTTATTTTCAGCAGTTTCAATCCATGCCGGTCCAGGCAGGCCAGCGTATATTTTATGGAATGGGCATACCGGCCGCTGGGATAAAGCCTGTAGGGGATATCATCGTCTTTTAATCTCTCCACTGAGAATGCGAATTTTCCGCCCCAGGCAAGGGATGCTGCTGCCGATTTGACAATGGGGTCCAGGGTTCCGAAATAGACCAAGACATCACAGCTGTAAATCAGGTCAAATTTTATTGGAAACGTCCATTTCTCAAGGATGTCAAAGACCTCCAGCCGGGTGTAAATATTTTTTCCAGCGGCTTTTTCAAGCATTTTTTCCGAGACGTCAACACCGGTCAGGCGCTTTGCAAAGGGCTGGTATAACACGGCGCCAAGCCCTGTGCCGCATCCCAGATCCAGGATGTCCATGTTTTCGGTCAGGTAGGGCCGGACCAGATGAAACAGGCGCTCAGGGGTTTGATAGGCCAGTTCGTCAACAAGGACGGCCTCAAAGTTATCTGCACACTGGTCAAAAATACGCCGGACATGGGCCACCGGTGCCGCATCAGGGGGATCATCCCCCGCACTGATCGTCTGAAGCATAAATTGTGCGATTTCGTTTTTCGGCTGGGTTTCAAGCACTTTACGATAATGGGGTTCAGCCGCTTTGAACCGGCCGGCTTTTTGAAGCAATATCCCGAGATTCAAATGGGGAGAGGCATAGGCCGGATCCATGTCAATGGCCTTTTGATATGCAGTCAAGGCTTTGTCTGCCTGATTGTTTTCATCCAAAGCCACACCCAGATTGTTCCATGCCGCTGCCAGCCCGGGTGCAAACCGGACAGCCTCTTGAAAACTTGCCATTGCATCTTCCTGTGCGCCGGTTTCCCGATACGCCACACCCAGGTTATTCCATGCCAGGCCTGCCTCAGGTGCAACCTCAAGCATCCGCCGATATAAAGGGATGGCCCCCTGATGGTCATTTTCCAATTGCTTTAATCGACCCAGCTGATAGCAGGAAAACACGTCTGGCGGGTCAAAACCGGCAGCTTTTTCAAATACAGGCTTGGCCTTTTTTACCCGGTTTTGATCCAGGTACAGGTTGCCAAGGGCGCGCAATACCTGCAATGAATCCGGCGTGTTCTGTAAAATTTTTCTATAGCCTTTTTCCGCCTCAGGGTATCTGCCCGCCTTGTGCAGGGCACAAAATTTTTGAAACCCCTCTTCAAGATCGTTCTTTGCTGTCTTTTTCATGGAATATGTCTTTTTCCAGTCACAGTCTGACCTGCTAAGGTTTGTGTTGTTCCGGCGACCAAAAATCAAATTGGCCGTACCGCCACCCGGCTGCAGTGAAAGGCGCAGGTCTGGCCCATGTCAGTCAGGCGCTGGCTGGTCAAGGCATTGGCACCGCTCCCGGGATAGCGGCATGGCCAGTGCAGGCCTTCGGCTACCAGAAGCTTTTCCCGGGTATCTGTTGTAAGTTTAGCGGCAAGGCGGCATTCCCCTCGGTTGTTAAAGACCCTTACCATTTTTCCGTCCCTGATATCCAGGGCTTTGGCTGTTTTGGGGTGGATGAGCACCCGTGGAGGGCCCAGGCGCTTTTGGATGGCAGCCACCTCGTTGAACGCGGAATTCAGCAGCATGGGATGGGACGGCGTAATAAATTCAAAAGGATAATCCTGTCCCCCTTCCGGGTCTCTGATGACCGCTCCGCTGGGCAAGGGATCCAGTCCCCGGGCTGCCATCTCCTTTGAAAAAAATTCCACCCGGCCCGACGGGGTATTAAACCCCTCTTCATAGGGATTGGAAGGGATATTCAGCCGGACCGCCCTGCCCTGGGCAAGCCCGTCCAGATCCACCCCGGACATGAACGGGGAGTCATCCTTGAGAATCTGGGCAATCCACTCTGATTCAGTCCTGGAAAAGATCTGATCCTCAAATCCCATGCGCCTGGCCAGGGACTGGAAAATGGACAGGGTGCTGCGGCTTTTTCCCACCGGGGGAATCACAGGGTCGGCCACCTGGATATAGTTGTGTCCGTAGGACCGATAAAGATCGGTGACCTCAAAAAAGCTGGCCCCGGGCAGGATGATGTCGGCAAACCGGGCCGTATCTGTCATAAACATCTCCTGAACCACCACAAAGAGATCCTGTCGCCCAAGGCCCTTGTGGACCCTCCTGGACTGGGGGGCCACCACTGCGGGATTCGACAGGTAGTTATACAAAACCTTTATTGGCGGGGCGTCCAGCTTTGTCAATGCATTGCCCAGTTCCACCATATTGATCTGGCGGACAGGGCCGGGCCGCAAATCTGTTCCCAGCATGGGATCCTGGGCCGGCGCCCCGCCCAAAGAGCGGGTGATGCCACCGCCTGTGGCGGCAAAGGCCCCCACCAGTGCCGGCAGCAATGCAATGGTCCGCATGGCCATGCCCCCGGCAAGCTGGCGGGCCGGTCCCCAGCCCGTCCGGATATACGGGGCCCGGGCCCGGGCGTACCCTAAGGCCAGCTCAACAATGGCTTTGGCATCAATGCCGCAGATTCGGGCGGCCCGGTCAGGCGGATAAAGAGCGGCCCGGTCTTTGAGGTCTTCAAAGCCCAGGGTATGCCGATGGATAAAGTCCCTGTCAATAAGATCATGGGCAATGATCACCTGCATCATGGACAGGGCCAGGGCCGCATCTGTTCCCGGCCGGATCATCAGATGCCGGTCCGACGCCTTTGCCGTTTGGTTGGCGTAAGGGTCAATCACCGTGACAACAGCCCCGTCTTTCCTGGCACGGGCAAAATGGGGCCAGGCATGGACATTGGTGACCAGGGTATTGCTGCCCCAGATAATGATAAAGTCAGAATGGGCCGCCACCTGGATTTCGGTGCTTGGGCCCTTTCCCAGACTGGCCTGGAATCCTGCAGTGGCCGCTGGCCCGCAGATGGTGGCCAACAGGTGGCTTGCCCCAAGGCGATTGAAAAAGGCATGGCCGCTGTTCCGCTGGACCAGCCCCATGTGGCCGGCATAATAATAGGGAAGAATGGCCTCGCCCCCGAATTCGGCCTGCACCCCGCCCAGTTTCGAGGCGACTTCATCCAGGGCCTCATCCCAGCTGACAGGGGTAAATTCACCTGCCCCTTTTTCACCGGTCCGTTTCAACGGAGAGGTGATCCGTTCAGAGGAATGGACATGGGCTGGAAAGTGAGTGGCTTTTTTACAGATGAATCCCCGGGTATAGGGATGATCCGGATCCCCCTTGACCTTGACAATACGATTGCCCTGGACCTGCACTAAAAATCCGCAGGTATCCGGGCAATCCTTGGCACAGACAGCGCGTTTCCACATCGGTTCTTCCTTATAAAAAAAGCGGCCCTCCCCTTGTGGGAAAGGCCGCCATTTTCAATTTATAACAGAATCTGTAAAAGATTTGGTTACATCTTGGATCCTTCTGCATGGCTCTGCAGTTTGACCTCGACCTTGTCTTTCAGGCCGGCATAGTACTCTCTGAGGATAACCAGAACCTCTTCACGGCCAAAGTGATCCACAACAGGTTCGTTGTTGGACAGGGCGTGACGCAGTTTGGTACCGGACAGGATAACCCGGTCGTCTTTGCCGTGGGGGCAGGTTTTCATGGATGCCATGCCGTCGCACTTTTTGCAGTAGAAGGTCCAGTCAATCTTCAGGGGTTCGCACAGCAGGGCCTTGCCCGGCTCAGACGGGGTCGGGATGGTGTCAAAGATCTCCTGGGCTTC
>Ga0102943_1000440_pt1 | contig 27992 bp, 26 predicted proteins | sample SalPonC_black_MG_FD_78174 | JGI IMG/M metagenome (GOLD analysis project Ga0102943, IMG submission 78174) | Salt pond soil microbial communities from South San Francisco under conditions of wetland restoration - Salt Pond MetaG... | ecosystem: Environmental > Aquatic > Marine > Intertidal zone >...
CTCGTCGGCCACCACGGCAAATCCAGCCCCGGCCTCGCCGGCCCGGGCCGCCTCAACCGCGGCATTCAGGGCCAGCAGATTGGTCTGAAAGGCGATTTCATCTATGGTCTTGATGATCTTGGAGGTCTCTTCACTGGCCTTGGTGATATCGGCCATGGACTCGGTGAGCTGATTCATGGAGTCGTTTGCCGTCTGGACGACCTGATTGGCATCCTTCATCAGATGATCAGCCTGTTTTGCGCTCTCGGCATTCTGTTTGGTCATGGAGGCCATTTCTTCCATGGACGAGGAGGTCTCCTCAATCGAGGCGGCCTGCTCAGAGGCGCCTTCGGCCAGGGACTGGCTGGCTGACGATACCTGGCCGGATGCAGAAGCCACCTGGTTGGCCCCTTCATCCATGCCCTGAGTGATGCGGGTCAGAATTTTGTTTATACCCCGGGAAATCATAAAACCCAGGCCCATGGCCAGAATCACCCCTAAAACAGTGGCAACAATAGACAACACTATAATAAAGCCAGCCTGGTCATCGGCGGCTTCAACTTCATGGGCGGCCACGTCCTGGTTGATTTTAACGATGCTTTCCAGCAGATCAATGGCGGTACGCTGGCGGTCTGCCACAGGTCCCAGCAGCTGGGCCTTGCCCTGTTCTGCCAGGGAAATTCCCTGGTCAATGATCCCGATCATGGTATCAAAATGCTGAAACACCTCTTGCATGGCCGGCAGCATTTCCATGGCATACAATTTTTGCGCCCCGTCTGCATTGCCCTGGGCCTGAATCTGCTTGATCTGTTTCACTGCCTGGTGAAACCGGCGGTGGGGATCTGCCATGGCCTGGATCACAGCAGCCAGGTCAGGGTTATCCGTCTTAAATGAACTCATCCACCGCCCGGCCGCACAGGCGGTATGGTCTTCGCCACCCTCGAACATGGTGTCCCTGTTCAACAGGGTCAGCACATGCTGCACCAGACGGTAATGGTCTTTTGTAAAGGATTCCACCTTTCGGCCAAGGAGCATGGGATCTGCCATGCCCAGTTTGTCCTGCTGCTCTATAATTTCCATGAACTTGTTGTTTTCCACCCGCCAGGCATTCCAGGCCGGCACAAACTGCTGCCAGAGCCTTGCTTCTTCATCGGTCTGGGGCAGGGGTTCATACACCTTCCAGGCGGCCTCATAATGTTTTCTGGCCTCTGCCAGATTCCGATACTGGTTCTGCCGCACATCTTTGGAAAGACCAGAAATGGAAAGTGTCCGCATGGTTCCCCTTATGTTTTCCGCGGCTGAACGAATGACCTGCAGGCTGTCAACACTGGGCAGGCGTACCTTCCCGATCTCATCTACGGAATCTTTTCCTTTGATGGCCCCATAATACCCGACAATACCAAGTACCAGGGTTATCACAGCCACAACCCCGAACCCCATCATCAACTTGGTTCCCAGTTTCATGTTCTTACCCATTTTTTTTCTCCTTTCCTGCCTGTTTTAAGGTCGCTATTTCTTTGTTTGACAGTACTTGGTCAATATTAAGAAGAATTTTAACACCACCCTCCATCTTTGCCATACCAAGGATATAATCGGTATCCAGCTTTGAACCAAATGCCGGGGTCGCTTCGATCTCTTCTTCTTTGATGTTCAATACTTCGGATACAGAATCAACCACAACACCGATGAGTACTGTCGAATCATTGGACTCAACTTCTACGACAATGATGCAGGTCCGATCCGAATAATCAATTGACTCCATAGAAAATTTGAGCCGCAAGTCAATCACCGGAATAACCTTTCCCCTTAGATTAATAATGCCTTTGACAAACTCTGGTGTTCTGGGAACCGAGGTGATGGGCATCATCTTGATGATCTCTTTGACCTTGAGAATACCAATCCCGTATTCTTCTTGTTTTAAGGTAAATGTAAGGTATTTTCCGGTTTTAATTGTCATCGCTTTAACGGCCTGATCAATTCTTTCTGTATCAGAAGCCATATGGTTCTCCTCCTCGTGAATTTATCGTTGCCCTTAATCGCCTTTTGATACCCTTGAAACAGGCAAATGCCGTGCCGGCGATAGTTATTAATTTTAAGATATTGAATATATAGGGTTTTATATAAAAAAATCAGCATAGACTCTGGGTGGCGACCCTTGGGGTTCCGAAAAAATGAAAGATTTGTCAGAAAAATATGACAGACCGGTTTGCAAGCGGCCTGGAACATGATAAGGTCATTTATTTCGCTGTAAAACAATAGTGTCAACGATTGTAATTGATGAATGACGGATGCGGATACGATATGGATACAACCCCATGCCATGTGGTTATCATTGATGATGATGAGCAGATCTGCCGGTTCCTGGCTTCGGCTTTTCGTACAATCACCGCGCATACGGCCTACCACCTCACCCTGAGCCAGGGGCTGGAAAGGCTTGAAAGCGGAGATGCAGATGTGGTTTTTCTGGATGTGAACCTGCCCGACGGCAATGGGCTCGAGGCAGTGGGCCGTATCCAGGCTCTGCCCAATGCGCCTGAGATCATTATCATGACAGGGGACACAGACCCGGACGGCGCAGAGCTGGCCATGGAACTCAATGCCTGGGATTACATCGAAAAATCAGGCAGCGCCAAGGCCTTTAATCTTTCCCTTTCCCGGGCCCTGGAATATCGGTTGCAAAAACAGCCTCGGCCCTTTTCCGGTATAAAAGCCCTTGAGCGCGGGCCCATCATCGGACAGTCTGAAGCCATTACTGCCTGCCTTGAAAAGGTTGCGGTTGCCGCCAATGCCGATATGCCCGTATTGATCACCGGTAAAACCGGAACCGGAAAAGAGTTGTTTGCCAGGGCCATACACGAGAACAGTGCCCGGCAAGACAAAGATTTTGTGGTGGTGGACTGTGCTGCCCTGCCGGAACACCTGGTGGAGAGCACCCTCTTTGGCCACACCCGGGGGGCCTTTACCGGTGCCGACGCGGATAAAACCGGCCTGCTGAGGCTTGCCCATGGGGGAACGCTTTTCCTGGACGAACTGGGGGAGTTGCCCGGCGATATCCAGAAGCGGTTTCTGCGGGCGCTTCAGGAAAAGAAATTCAGGCCTGTGGGCAGCCGCAAAGAGGTGAAGAGCAATTTCAGGCTGGTCGCGGCCACCAACAAAGACCTGTATGCCCTGTCCAGGGACGGCCGTTTCAGAGAAGACCTTTATTACAGGGTCATGGCCATGAAGATTGAACTCCCGGCCCTGGTGAACCGCAGGGAAGACATTGTGCCCATTGCCCGGCACCAGATGAAGGGCAAAAAGACCCGGGAGCAGGGCTGCACCCTCTCCAGGGAGTTTTTGGATGAACTGATGGCCTATGAGTGGCCCGGCAATGTCAGGGAATTGAAAAATGCCATGGACCTGGCCTGCAGCCACGTGGTGGCGGGTGAAACCCTGTATCCCACGCACCTGCCCGGACACATCCGGGCCTACAACATCCGCCAGAAAATTTCTCCTGGCCCTGGACCTGGCCCTGGCCCTGGCCCTGTCCCGGATACCGGCACCATTGCCATACCCCTGAAAGCGCATGTGGACAAGGCCAAGCATGACTACCTGATCCGCCTGATGGCCCAGACACGGGGCGATATGCGAAAAACCTGCCGTATTTCCGGACTGTCCAGGGGACACCTTTACAGCCTGTTTAAAAAGTATGGCATTAAATCATCCTGATCGGCCTGTCATATATTTCAGACAGTCTGAAATATACGACAGGCCTGTTGCGTTTTAGATTTGCTAACCGCTCGGATTTAAAGCATTTTTAAAGCATTCCTTCCTGGCATGTTTTTTGTAAAGTCTGTATTAAGTGTCTGCGCAGAAGCAAACCTGCGCAATTGCGCAACAGAACGATACACAGAAAAAGGACCGATTGATGCAGACCCGCCCATTGGCAATGCAAAAGGCAGGACAGATATGAACCTGGTCAGTTTTGTACATCCTGACGCCGGGGAGAGCGGCCTGGCCCTGAAAAAAGCAATCGCTGCCATGGCCGGACTGGTGAAACCGACCTGGTTTTCGGATTATGCCGGATTTGAGGCGCACCTTCAGGCACCGGTGACCTTCAGCACATCCCGGGTCTACCTGTTGCTGATGGATACACCTGAGCGGCTGGACAGGCTTGCCAAACTGATCCATTACTTTGAAGATCGGCGGACCTTGCTGGTCCTGCCGGACCAGGCGCCGGATACGATATCCAGGGCATTAAAATTCCGCCCCCGGTACTTTACGGTTCAGGACAATGATTTTAAAGACCTCTGTGCGGTCATAAAAAAAATAATCTAACAAGGAGAGAACCCATGTCCGACACCCAGTCTTCAATGGAAAGGGCCGTGAGGGAAACCACCATTAGCACGGCCAAGTATCTGACCTTCACCCTTGCCGAGGAGTCATACGGCATCGGTATTCTCAAGGTCAAAGAGATCATCGGCATGATGCCCATCACGGCGGTTCCCCGGACCCCCGGCTTTGTCAAGGGGGTGATCAACCTGAGGGGAAAAGTGATTCCCATCATTGACCTTCGCCTCAAGTTTGGCATGGAGGCCATGGATTACACCGAGCGCACCTGCATCATTGTGGTGGAAATCGAGGCCGGTGAACAGACCGTTCTGATCGGGATCGTGGTGGATTCGGTTTCCGAGGTGCTCAATATCACGGCCGAGCAGATTGAGAATACCCCGGAATTCGGCACAAAGCTGGACACCGATTACATCCTGGGAATGGCGAAAACCGATGACGGGGTGAAGATCCTTCTCAACATTGACAAGGTACTGAGTCAGGTTGAAATCGCCGGCCTTGAAAAGGCTGTCACCTAAAGACTGGACATACGATTTTTCATAAAAAACTTGTACCCGGTCATGGAACCTTGACCAAAGGAAACTAAGAAAATGGCAGAAGATATCATCCAACCGCTGGCTGAAAAACTTGCCTGTGACCTTGTGCTGGCAGATCCTGAAGATCCGGAGACGCTGTCCAGCCTGCTGCCCCTGCTCAAAAAACTCCATGATGCCTACCGGGCCCGGGGTATGGCTGAACAGGCTGGACAGATGGTAACGGCCAGACATATCATCTCCGGTATTCTCAACAACGGGGCAGACCCAGAACCGCAGATAGAGGCATTGAACGCCATCGCTTCACAGCTGAACCCCTCCGCTGAAGCGCCGGCCGGGGACCCGGCAGTGAAAGCAACGGACCAGGACCGCACCGATGTCGAATCCGGGGCTGAAACACAAGGGGACCGGTACCTGATGCTTGAAGAGCAATTGGACCGGTTCGGGATGCTGATTGCCCAGCTGTGTCCGGGCGAGATGCCAGACATCTATGCCATGATCACCAGCCTGGATCAACTGATTGAGGTCTCCAGCAAAATCCAACCCTCAACCTTTCATGAGATCGCCCTGGCCTGCCAGGGCTATGTTGAAACCATTACCCTTGAAAACATCTACAACACCAGGCCCATAGAAGAGGGGCTTGTCCTGCTGCGCTCCATCCTCAGCCATCTGCGGCGGGGCGAGGCGTTTATGTTTGACTATTCCGATGTGCTTGAGCTTCTGGATCAACGCTTCAAACAGGAGCAGCAGAAAAGTTCAGCCGGAGAAAAAACAATGCCGCCTGAACCGGAAAAACCAGACCAGCCTTTGCCGGAAACACCTTTTCCGACCGAAGCAGCTAAGCCGAGCCAGCCCATGCCGATTTCCGATGATGACATGGAGATCATGGTGGATTTTGTCTCCGAGGCAAGGGAAAACCTGGAAACCATTGAGGTCAACCTGATCGATCTGGAGCAGGATCCTTCCAATGCAGCAACCATCAACGAGGTTTTCAGGCCCTTTCACACCATCAAAGGCGTGTCCGGATTTTTGTCGCTGACCAAAATCAACAAGCTGGCCCATGCAACGGAAAACCTTCTGGACAGTGCCCGCAGCGGGGATTTTGTCATCAACCAGGCGGCCACCGACGCCATCCTGGAGTCGGTGGACATGCTGAAACTGCTGGTTGACCGGGTGGGCAAAGGGGTTGAGACCGGTCTGCTGCTTCCAGATGATGATGTGGATGTGTCGTCGCTCCGGGATACCCTGACCACCCTTCAGACCTCCCTTGCCAGCGGAGAAAAAGAACCCCTGGGTGAGATTCTGGTCAGAAAAAAGGCGGTAAACCGAAAGTCCCTTGACAATGCCCTGGATATTCAAAGAGAGCGCCCAGACAAGAAGATCGGTGAAATTCTGGTAGAGGAAAAACAGGTGGCCTCGGGCGAGGTGGCCTCGGCCCTGATGGAACAGGGGCATGCCAAACGGGTGGTGGACAGCCAGGTCAAAGTCAGCACCCGGAAACTGGACGATCTGGTGGATTACGCCGGGGAGCTGGTCATTGCCCAGTCCATGCTGCGCCAGAAGACTGCCCATGATCCCTCTCTGGCCCAGAGTGTCACCCAGCTGGGCCAGATCGTGAGCAACATGCAGACCATTGCCATGTCCATGCGCATGATTCCCATAAAGGCCACCTTTATGAAGATGATCCGCCTGGTCAGGGATCTGTCCAGAAAATCGGGCAAAAAGGTGGGCCTGGAGATGTTCGGAGAGGACACTGAAATTGACCGCAACGTGGTGGATGCCCTGTATGAGCCCATGGTGCACATGATCCGGAACTCGGTGGATCACGGGATTGAACCGCCCCGACAGCGCGAAGACAAGGGAAAACCAGCCCAGGGAACCATCCACCTGAGGGCCTACCACAAAGGGGGCCATATCATCATTGAAATTGAGGATGACGGCAAGGGGCTTGACCGTGATCGGATCCTGGAAAAGGCGGTTTCCACGGGCATTGTAACGGGTAAGGAGCAGTTGACCGATTCCCAGGTCTTTGATCTGATCATGGCGCCGGGTTTTTCCACGGCCCAGCAGATCACGGATGTGTCCGGCCGGGGCGTGGGCATGGATGTGGTAAAGTCCGGGATAGAAAAATTCAGGGGCCAGCTCAACATTGAATCGGAAAAGGACACAGGCACCAAATTTACCATCAGTCTGCCCCTGACCCTGGCCATCATCGACGGCATGCTGGTCCAGGTCAGCGATGAAAAATACGTCATTCCCACCATTGCCATTCAAAAGGCCTTCAAGCCCGGACCGGAAGAATACTTCACCGTGGAGGGCAAGGGTGAGATGGTCAAGGACAGGGGGGATTTGATTCCGCTGATCCGGTTGGACGATCTTTACAACGGCGGAAAGGATAAAAAGCAGGTCACAGACTGCCTGGTGGTGGTGGTGGAGTCCAAGGAAGAAAAGCGGGCGCTGCTCATTGATGAACTTCTGGGCAAGGATGAGTACGTGATCAAGAGCCTGGGCAGTAATCTGGAAGATGTCCAGGGCCTTGCGGGGGGAGCAATCCTGGCAGACGGCCGTGTGGGGTTGATCCTGGATATTTTTGGTATTTTTTCCCTGGCAGCCGGTGCATAGACCGTGGTCAGCCGGTAAGAGAGACTTGTATGGTGGAGATATGAATTGATGAAACAGATCATTGGTGTGGCTGATATGAAAGTAAGCGACAATGTCCAGGATACCATCGTGACCTATTCCCTGGGTTCCTGCATCGGCCTTGTGATTTATGATCCTGCTGCCCGGGTGGGCGGTCTTTTGCATTTCATGCTGCCGGAATCCAAGATCGACAGGGAAAAGGCGGCCCGCAAACCCTATATGTTTGCAGACACCGGTATCCCCCGACTTTTCAGAGCCGCTTATGAGCTAGGCGCCAAGAAACAGCGGATAAAGATTTTTGTGGCTGGTGGCGCGGAAATATTAGATCAAAAGGGTTTTTTTAATATCGGCAAACGCAATTACATGGCGCTGAAAAAAATTTTTATGAAAAACAGGGTGCTCATTGACAAAGAACAGGTTGGCGGCAATGTCAACCGCACGGTCCGGATGGATATCCAGACCGGAGACATCTTTGTCAAAACATCCGGATCCGGGGAGGTGAAGGTATGACATCCCTTGACCGTTTCATTGATGAGATCAACCGACTGACCCCCATACCGGCGGTGACCCAGCAGCTTTTGGCTGTGGCGGACAAACCGGACAGTTCAATGGCTGATATTGCCCGGATCATGCAGTATGATCCTGTGATCACGGCCGAGGTGCTCAAGACCTGTAACTCGGCTTATTACGGCATTAAACATCCGGCAGAGTCGGTAAAGGATGCGGTGAACATGCTGGGCATTGACAAGGTGGTGGAGCTGGCCCTGGCCCATTCAGGGGCAAGTGCCCTTTCCGGAACCCATGAGGGATATGGCCTGGAACAAGGAGAGATGTGGAAATATTCCATTGCATCGGCCGTGGTGGCAAAGGATGTGGCGGCCCGGCTCGGGTTGAAAAACAAAAACACCCTTTTCACCTCAGCCCTGATCAAGGATATTGGCAAAATCATCCTGCACAAGTATGTCCTGTCAGCCAGAGAAAAGATAGACCGCATGGTGAATGAAAAGGCCTTTAGTTTTCTGGAGGCTGAGAAAACTGTTTTTGGCATTCACCATGCAGAACTGGGGGCCATGATTGCCAAGATGTGGCATTTTTCGCCCCGGATGATAAAGATCATCCGGCACCATCACCTGGCAGATGAGGCCATGGTAAAGGACAAAGAAGTGGCCGCCGTCTACCTGGCTGACAGCATCTGCATGATGATGGGCATTGGCGTGGGGTCGGACGGGCTGGCATACCGGTTTAAAAAACAGGCCATGGAAAATTTGAAGATCACAGCAACGGATGTGTCGCTGATCATTGCTGAGTTCGGCATGAACATGGCAGAAGTGGAAGCATTGCTCAAGATGAGATAATCCATACAGGATAGGGGAGAAAATGGCATATTCAATACTGATTGTGGATGATTCCCTGCCCATGCGGTCGGTGATTAAGAAAACGCTCGCAGCGGCAGGGTATGGCGGGGCTGACATCCTGGAGGCTGAAAACGGACAGCAGGCACTGGAGATGATGCGTCACAACTGGGTGGATGTGGTCCTGACCGACTACAACATGCCGGTGATGAACGGCCTGGATTTTATTCTGGAAGCCAAAAAAGAGGATCTGTTAAAGGATCTGCCGTTTGTTGTGGTGTCAACCGAAGGCAATGATAAAAGGATTGAACAGTTCATGCAAAGCGGTGCAGCCGGATACGTCACCAAACCCTTTACAGCCGAATCAATCCGGGACGTAATGGTAACCATACTGGGAGAAGGCGATGATGAAGAACACGTTGATGACAGTGATGATGACCTCGATTTCTGAAGTGCTGGAAACCATGTTTTTTCTGCCCGCAGAGCAGCAAGAAGACCGCGTGCTATCGGGATCGGGCCTGCTTGAAAATCCTGATACCCTGTCTGCTGAACTGAGTTTTTCCGGAGACGTCTCCGGACGCCTGATCATGGTTGTCCCGGGCGGACTTCTGGCGGAAATGACGGAAAATTTCATGGGGGAATCCACGGACCGGCTGAGCCGGGCTCTGATGGAGGGAACCCTGACGGAACTGCTCAACATGGTCTGCGGCAATGCCCTTCGAAAACTGGATGCAGGACACAGCTTTGACCTGGGAATTCCGGCCATGCTGGACATTTCATCGGTTCCGTCAGACCTTCCTGCAGCGGTCATGGATGTGTCTGATACCCGGATCGCATCGATCCTTGAAATTCAGGATTGAAATTGAACAGGAGCCCTGTGCATGGCCCGTGAAATTCGAGTGCTGGTGGTTGATGATTCTTCAGTTGTCCGAAGGGTCTTTTCGGAGCAGTTGTCCAGACAAAAAGATATCCAGGTGGTGGGGACAGCCCCGGATCCCTATGTGGCAAGAGACAAGATCGTCCGCCTTAAACCGGATGTGCTGACCCTTGATATTGAAATGCCCAGAATGGACGGCATCACCTTTTTAAAAAAACTGATGACCCATTATCCGCTGCCTGTCATCATTGTCAGTTCCTTGAGCCACAAAGGAAGCGAACTGGCCATGCAGGCGCTTCAGTACGGGGCCCTGGAGGTGATATCCAAGCCGGATTCGGCCTACACTGTGGGCGACATGAGCCTTCAGCTGGCCGAAAAGATCAGGGCGGTTCACGGAGCCAAACTGCCCCAGGTCAAGCCGGGAAAGGACCCTGGGCAGGCAGCAGACAGACCCCGGTCCAGGGCCCTTGCAAGAACCACCAATCAGGTGATTGCCATCGGGGCATCCACCGGCGGCACCGAGGCCATTAAAAATGTGCTGACCCGCATGCCCCATAACAGCCCGGGGATGGTTGTGGTTCAGCACATGCCGGCACAGTTTACCACATCCTTTGCCCAACGCCTGGATGAATTATGCCAGATCAATGTCCGGGAGGCAAAGGACGGGGACACGGTCTCCAACGGGCTGGCCCTGCTGGCACCGGGCAATTTTCACATGCTGCTCAAGCGCAGCGGTGCCCGGTATCATGTTCAGGTCAAAACCGGCCCCCTGGTGCACTATCAGCGCCCGGCAGTGGATGTTTTGTTTAAAAGTGTGGCCCGGTATGCCGGCAAAAACGCCCTGGGTGTGATTCTGACCGGAATGGGACGGGACGGGGCAGCCGGCCTTCTGGAGATGAAACAGGCCGGGGCGGTGACCCTGGCCCAGGATGAAGACAGCTGTGTGGTCTACGGCATGCCCAAGGAAGCGGTTCAGGTGGGGGCCGTGGATTACATTGAAGGCATTCATCAGATTTCAGATAAACTGATTTCCATTTTAAGGTCAGCCCGAGGCTGCATGGTTTGAAACAATGATTCAAGACACCACGCTCACCGACGCACAGTACAGGAAATTATCCAGGATCGTGTACGACACCTCGGGCATTGTTTTAAATGAAAAAAAATACCGCCTGCTGGTGGCCCGGCTCAGCAAGCGCATGCGCATCACCCATATCACCAACGCGTCAGATTACATCGACCGCCTGGGCCGGGATGAGGCTGAGTTTGCCGAGTTTATCGATGCCACCACCACCAACCATACCTTTTTTTTCAGAGAGAACCGGCATTGTGAATACCTGCTCAAGACCCTGAAGCCCTCGGTCCCGCTGAAAATCTGGAGCGCAGCATCCAGCAGTGGTGAAGAGGCCTATTCCATTGCCATCCAGCTTCTGGAAAATGCGTTTACCTTCAGCATTGACGCGTCAGACATTTCCGATTCCATGCTCGATCAGGGCCGGGCGGCCGTGTATCACAAGGACAAGGTGAAAAATGTTCCCAAACTTATGCTTCATGCTTACTTCCAGCGGGGCAGGAAAGACTGGATCGACCATGTCAGGGTAAAACCTGCGGTGCGCCAGCTGATCTCTTTTCGAAAATTTAACTTACTCTCTGATTCCCCGTCTGATAGTTATGATGTTATTTTTTGCCGGAACGTGATGATTTATTTTGACAGGCCCACCCGGCAGCGGGTTATTGACAGTCTTTGCCGTTCGCTGAAGCCAGGCGGGCTGTTTTTTGTCGGCATGTCCGAAGGCCTTCACGGGCTTGAGCATGACCTTACCTCGGTCATGCCCAGCGGGTATCGCAAAAAAGGATGACGGCCATGACCCGGATACAGGCCTTTTCTTATAAAGATTGTGTGACAAATGGATAACGGGCACTATTTCCTGCAGCCGGGTTATATTGTTATACCGGACGGGGCGCTGAGTATTTCAGCGGTCATCGGTTCCGGGGTGTCGCTTTGTCTGTATGACCGCAAGCATAAATTCGGAGGCATGAACCTGTTTCAACTCCCCTTTATGAACACCAAAGGAAAGACAACTGCCATTTACGGGAATGTCGCCTGCGTCACACTGATCCGGATGATGAAACAGCTGGGCACCAGCACCCGGCATCTGGAAGCCCAGCTGTTTGGCGGAGCCCGGCACCCGGACAGTCCGGACCGTGATATTGGCAGTGAAAATGTGGAAATGGCCAGGAAAATCATTTTAAAATACGGTATTTCCCTGGCATCGGAAGATGTGGGCGGAGAAAAGGGGCGAAAAGTGGTGTTTAACACGGAAAACAATGAGACGGCTGTGCTCAAGGTAGACAGCCTGCGCAATGCAGACTGGTATCCCTATGACCAGGCCTGATCCCGACTTGACCGGGGCGGACCGCCAGTTGACCGTTATCAGGTACGAGGCGGCCATGCCGGACCGGATTACAACGCAGTTGATGACGATTATCTGACCACCCAGATCATTGATCTGGATGCGGCTTCCGGCAATCGTGATTCGGATATTGATGAAACAAACTAAGGAGAAGTGAAAAATGACATCCAGAAAAATACTGGTTGTGGATGACGAAATGGCCATCATTAACCTGCTCAAGCAAGCCTTTGTAGCCGACGGCTACGATGTCAGCACGGCGCTGAGCGGAGAAAAAGCATTGGAAGTGCTGGAAGAAGAGACCATCTATGTGATGTTCATTGACCTGAACCTGCCCGGGATGGATGGCATTGAACTGTGCCGAAAAATAAAAAAGCAGGTCCCCATGGCGGTTCCGTACGCCATCACCGGCTATGCCTCCATGTTTCAGCTGGTTGAATGCCGGGGTGCCGGATTTGAGGATTATTTTAAAAAACCGGTCAACATTGCCACCCTGCGACAACAGGCTGAATCCGCTTTTAAAAAGATTGAAAAATGGAAAAAATGGTGATTTAGTCGGTATACATGTTTATGCACCGGCCTCAGGGGGTATGGTCCAGGAGCAGCGGGAGTGGTTCGAGTCTGCCACATCCGCCTGGTACAATTGGCATTCTGATGCCAATATCGCCTTTGCAGCCAAGAATGCCGGATCCGGAGCTGCAGCCGCCCAAGTGGCGCAAAGGGTATGATGAGCTTGTGGTCTCATTCTGACCCCCGCGCGGCAAACCTGTCCAGGCCAAACAGGTTCGCCGCATCCTTTGCCGGACAGATTGCCCTTGAAACCCGATCCTAAAATGCTTAGAATACAGGGGCGTTGGCCGGACAGGTCCAGCCGGGCTTTATCAACCCATAACCCCCTGAAGGAACAAGGCTTTGTTTACAGAAACCGTCACCTTTCCGGCCGCATTTGCCGCCGGCCTGCTGTCATTTTTATCTCCCTGTGTCCTGCCCCTGATTCCGGCCTATTTTTCATTTATCACGGGACTTTCTCTGGATGAACTCACCGCTGACAATCGAAAGATCCGCAAAAAGGTCATCTTGTCCACCCTGGCCTATGTGGCCGGGTTCTCCACGGTGTTTATCCTCTTTGGGGCCTCAGCCTCATATTTAGGGGGATTGACCGCCCAGTACTCCTGGGTGATCCGGTATCTTGGGGGGGCCACGGTTATTGTGTTCGGCCTTCACCTTGTAGGGATCATCAACATCAAGGCCTTTCAGTTTGAAAAACGCCTGCACCTCAAGGAAAAACCCCTGCACCTGGCCGGCACTTTTGTCATCGGCATGGCCTTTGGCGCCGGCTGGAGCCCCTGCATCGGCCCCATGCTGGGCAGCATCCTCATTGTGGCCGGAAACCAGGACACCATATTCAAGGGAATCTGGCTGCTGGCCGTCTACTCCAGCGGCATGGCCCTGCCCTTTATCCTGATCTCGATCTTTATCAACTCCATGCTGCCTCTGATGAAACGGGCCATGCGGGTGATAGGAATCATCAATAAATGCGCCGGGGCCCTGCTCATACTCATCGGCCTTCTCCTGATCTTCGATAAATTCAGGCTCCTGGCACTGGCATGACCCCAGCCTTGGGCAACACCGGCGGCGCAAGCTTCATTGCAGTTGCCACGGTGACAAAATTTTTGATGAACGTGGCCCGGCGCATGGTCTACCCCTTTGCCCCGGAGTTTGCCCGGGGCCTGAATGTGGACCTGTCTGCCATCACCACGGGTATTGCCCTGAACCAGACCACTGCCGTGCTGGGCCCCATCGGTGCCGGGTTTGCCGACAAATACGGCTACAAACTGCTCATGCTTCTGGCCGTTGCCGTTCTCACCGTGGGCTGTTTTGCCGCAGGCCTGCTGCCCTTTTATCCCGTGCTCATGATCGCCCTGGGCCTGGCCGGTTTTGCCAAATGCCTGTTTGACCCCAGCCTCCAGGCCTTTATCGGCACCAGTGTTTCCTACCAGCACCGGGGCAAGCTCATCGGGATCATGGAGATGGCCTGGGCCGGGGCCACCCTGGTCGGCATTCCCATTACCGGCATCATCATTGAAAAATTCTCCTGGCAGACCCCGTTCTGGATTTTAGGACTTTTCTCCCTGGTCTGTTTTTTTCTTATCCTCAAACTCATGCCCCGGACACCGGCATCGGTCAGGGAAAAAAGGGCCGGAAAAAAGCAGAAGACTTCCAATTGGAAGGCCCTTGTCAAAAGCCCCAAGGTCCTGGGGTATCTTGGATTCGGCTTTTTCATGTCCATGGCCAATGACAACCTCTTTGTGGTTTACGGGGCCTGGCTGGAGTCTTCCTACGACCTTTCTTTGGCCGCCATCGGCTTTGGAACCATATTCATCGGACTGTCCGAGGTCCTGGCCGAAGGCTGTACCGCCTTGTTCTCCGACCGCATCGGCCTGAAACGGGCCGTTGTCTGCGGCACTGCCATGACCACAGCTGCCTATTTCATGCTTCCCCTGGCCGACAGGGGTCTGCCCTTTGTCCTGGCTGCCATGTTCTGGCTGTTTTTCAGCTTTGAATTCACCATCGTCACTTCTATGGGGCTGGGCACCGAGTTGATGCCACAGCAGCGGGCCTCCACCATGGCCGCCTTTTACGCCATTGCCGGCATCGGCCGGGTGGTCGGCGCCTTTTCCGGGGGCCTGGTCTGGACCGCCTTTGGTATTGCCGGCATCAGCCTGGTCTCTGGAGTTGTCTGCGCTGGGGCGCTTTTTTCCATCCTCCTGGGATTTTATAAATCCCGGCCAGCCATTGACATTCCCCGGGAAAACCTCTAGCATTTCAATGCCGGGCCCTTACCCGTTGATGAAAGGGCCCATCGGCCCTGCCGCGGGTAACCCGGAACCCCGGGGCCGGCCACATTGTCCGGGACAAGGATACGCCTATGACTGCCTTACACCGCACCCCCCTATATGATCTCCATCACAAGGCCGGTGCCCAGCTGGTTGAATTCGGGGGCTGGGAAATGCCCATCCAATATGCCGACGGCATCATCAAGGAACACCTGGCCTGCCGGACCCGTGCCGGCCTGTTTGACGTCTCCCACATGGGGCGCCTCTTCTTTAAGGGGCAAAAGGCCCAAGCCTTTCTCCAGCATGTGCTGACCAACAATGCCGCCGCCCTTGACATCGGGCAAAGCCACTACACCCTGATTCAGAACCCGCAAGGGGGTGCCATAGACGATGCCTATCTTTACCGGTTTGATCCGGATCAGTTCCTGCTGGTGGTCAACGCCGCCAACCGGGAAAAGGATGTGGCCCATTTCAAGACCCACCTTGCCCAGTTTCCCGGGGTAATCATGGAAGACAACACCCATGAAACAGCCATGATCTCTCTTCAGGGACCGGCCGCCAAATCTGTCCTGCTTTCTTTGCTCACCGACGGGCGACTGCCCGAGCCGGCCAGAAACAACCTGAGCCGGGCAAAGGTAAAGAAAATCCCTGTGGATATCGCCCGGACCGGATATACGGGAGAGCCCCTGGGATTTGAGCTGTTTACCCCCAGGGACTCCGCCGCCGAGCTGTGGTCCCTGCTGATGGAACGCGGTGCCATCCCCGTAGGTCTTGGCGCCCGGGACACCCTGAGGCTGGAGGCGGCCCTGCCCCTGTACGGCCATGAACTGGGCACAGACCCCGACGGAAACCAGATTCCCATCTTTGCCTCCCGGCTGTCAAAATTTGCCGTCTCCTTTTCTCCCCTCAAGGGGGACTTTATCGGGAAAGCGGCACTGGCAGAACAGTTTGACGCCTTTTCAACCGTGGCAAAAAACCGGGGGGATATCACCCCTGCCCTGCCCCGGGTCATCAGCCCGGTGGCCGTGACCGGCAAGGGCATTGCCCGGGAGGGGTATAAAATCTTTATTAAAGACCGCCAAGTGGGCTGGATCACCTCAGGCACCATGGTGCCCTATGTTTGCGGGCAGGGAGAGGGCCTCATGGGTGAATTTGCCGAAGATCCCAAGCGCCGGGCCCTGGCCCTGGGGCTGCTGGACGCTGACATCCCCGAAGGGGCGTCACTTGAAATCGAAATCCGAAAAAAAAGATGCCCCGCTGTTGTGGTCCCCTATCACATGCGGTCCGAAGCCCCGCCCCACGTCCGGTCCATCCCCTGGGACCAGCTGGAGGCCCAGGCCCCTCCCAAGACACCGGAAACCCCGCTGACCGGAGCCAAAGCCCTGGTTTCCAAGGCCCTGATCAATCATACCTGGCGCCAGCATGCCTGCATCAACCTCATCCCCTCGGAGATGAGCCAGTCCCCAATCACTCGGATGCTCTCCATATCCGATCCGGTGAATCGCTATGCTGAACACAAGGAGGTCAAAGCCTTTTCCAACCAGGATGTCTTCTACTATCAGGGGACCGGATTCATTGAAGCGGTGGAAAACCGCCTCAACCATGAATTCATGACGTTTTTCAACTGCAATGCCGTGGAATCCCGGGTAATTTCCGGCCAGATGGCCAACACCGCCTTTTTCTCGGCTTTGGTGGACCATATCAACCGGGCGGACCGGAAAAACGAGCAGCACAGGCTCTCTTCGGTCATGAACAACCATATCATCCGGGGGGGGCATCTCAGCGCCCAGCCCATGGGGGCACTGCGGGATTTTGTGGCCCGGGATCCCAGGACGGAAAAACCGGCGGTGGTCAACTTTCCGGTGATGCCGGACAATCCCTATAAGCTGGATGTGGCCGCCTGCAAGGACTTGATCAAGACCCACCAGCCCCAGCTGGCCATCCTGGGCAAGAGCATGATCCTGCACAGAGAACCCGTGGCTGAAATCCGACAACTGATGGACACATACGCCCCCGACGGCATCGTCATGTATGACATGGCCCATGTCCTTGGGCTTTACGGCCCCCACTTTCAGGAACCCTTAACTGAAGGGGCTCACGTCATCACCGGTTCCACCCACAAGACCTTTTTCGGTACCCAGCGCGGGGTTATTGCTGCCAACCTGCCACGGATTCCAGGCACCCCGGAGGATGACCTGTGGGAAGCTGTCCAGCGCCGGACTTTCCCGGGATCGGTGTCCAATCATCATTTGGGCACCATGACCGGCCTGCTGTTTGCCGCCTATGAGATGAACCAGTTCAAGGATGCCTTCCAGTCCCAGACCATTGCCAATGCCAAGGCCTTTGCCGCAGCCCTTAAAACCCAGGGCCTGGATGTGGCAGGGGATCCGGACATCTCCTTTACCGAAACCCACCAGGTCGTCCTCAACGTGGGCTACGGCAAAGCTGCACAGGTGGCCCGGGACCTTGAGGCCCAGAACATCATCGTCAACTACCAGGCCACACCAGAGGAAGAAGGCTTTACCGCCTCGGGCGCCCTTCGCATGGGCGTGGCGGAGATGACCCGGTTCGGCATGAAACAGGAGGATTTCGGGACCCTGGCCGGGCTCATGGCAGACGCCATCCGCAAAAACGCACCGGTGAAGGCGGAAGTGACAGCCCTGCGTAAAAAATTCAACACCATGCAGTACTGCTTCTCTCCCAAGGACATGGAAACCACCATGGCAGACCTGGCTGAAGGGCTGACCTGATCCCCCGGGGGATAGCCGTTTGGCAGGTTCCCGGCATCGGACAGAACAAGAACGACACCTGGATATTCCGGATGGATATTGCGCTTTATCAGATAGGCTGATAATCTGCCCGGCCATGAAACGCTTTATCGGCATCAGCTCATTCCAGATCCTGGCCATGTTCCGGCGGGGCCTGTTCTTCAGCTATCTGACCATTTATCTTCGGCATTATCTTGGGCTTTCCGTGACAGCCACCACCCTGTTTACCACCCTGCCCATGATCGTGAATGTCCTGGCCCAGCGCTACGCATGGGGGGTGCTGTCGGACCGGCTCCAAAAACGGCGGCTCCTCATTGTCTGGGGGGAACTGATTGCCGGGGCCGGCACCATCCTGCTCTTTTACGCCCACCGCCTGCCCGGGGAGGCAACAACATCGGGATGGGTGATCATCACAGGTCTGGCCATGATCGAAATGTTCTGGTCCATGTCCAATATCGGCTGGTCCGCCCTCATCGCCGATGTATACCATCAGGGGGAGCGCAGCCGTATCATGGGTCGGTTAGAGAGCATCGGGGGACTGGGGCGGGTGGTTGGGATTCTTTGCGGCGGCCTGCTCTACGACAGGATGGGGACCGCCTATGCCGGATGGGGATTTTACGAGGGCAGCCTGTTCTGGATTGCAGGACTGATCATGTTCATCTCGATCTTTCCCATGTTTCTGGTGCCCGAGGGCGGCATCTCAGCGACGGAAAAAATCGACAGCCTCTCCGGACATTCTCCCTCGTTTGTTCCGGCCATTTTTTTCACCTTTCTTTTGGCCATGGCCCTGATTCACTTCGGCCGCAATGCCGTGACCATTATCATTCCCCAATACCTGAGCCTTTCTGCGGGACCGGCCCTGTCCCCTTTGAGCTTAAGCCATGTGATAAACTTACGGTCCGCAGGGCTGATCCTGGCCGGCCTTGCTACCGGCAGACTCTGCCGGAGAATCGGAGAACGGGTCACCCTGGTCATGGCCTCTGGCATCGCCGTTTTGGCCCTGGCCCTCATGGGCATCTTCGTGAACATCCCGTTGATCTGCCTTTCCTCATTTCTCATGGGCATCTCAGAGGTTTTGGTGATTGCAGCCTCCTATGAGCTGGCCGCCGCCTATATCCCCCCTGAAAAACGGGGCACCTATTTTGCCCTGTTCAACGCCACCCTCTTTCTGTCCTGGGGGATCGGCGCCACGCTCATCGCAGGACCTGTCACAGACGGCCTCATGGCAATAGGCACCCCGGAGTCCGCCGCCTACATGGCCGCTTTCATTGCCTGCGCCGCCGTTGTCCTGGCAGGCACCCTGGTGCTCTCTGTCCTTTTCAGGATGGAAAAAAAGCAGGAATAGCCCCTTGTCTCATACGTGTTCATTCTTTGACTGAATGGCCTGTTCCAGGGCTGCATATCGGATCTTGTCAATCCCGGCGACCCCGGGGGGCCTTTCGGACGTGTCGTGGCAGTCAGATCCCCCGGTGACCAGCAGGCCGTATTGATCTGCCCAGGCCAAAAGCAACTTCTCATGGGCCGGGGCATGGCCGGGATAAAAGACCTCCAGCCCGGCCACGCCGGCATCTAAAAACTCCGGCAACAATGTCTCCACCGTCTCCAGGGGGGGCAGTACCTCTTTATAATGCCCCTCTCCCGGGAAAGACCCGGCTGCCGGATGGGCCAGCACCGCAACTACCGGGGCCTGGGATAAAAATTGTTTTACCCCCTCAAGGGGAACTCCGGAGGGCAGATAGGCCGGGCTTGAGTTGCCAATGATGCGGGTGATATCGTCCTTGTTTCTGATGTTAAATTTTTCAGACAGGGCCAGGGCAAAATGCCGCCGGGAGGCATTGGCAGCATAGACAGAAATATCTTCATAGGCCATGGGACGGTGCAGAACCGGTTGTGTGCCCCCAGGCCCGAACACCTTGTTGATCCTCTCTATCCTGGCCCGGACCAGGCCCTTTCCCCGGCCCTGGGACAGCAGGGCCTCAAAGCCGGAAACAAATGCCGTGTCTGTCAGGCGCTCCGGGCTGAAATAGGCCAGGACATGGAGGGTGCCCGTAAAAAAAGAGCGGTTGAACCGCACTGAAATTTCAACCCCGGGAACCACCGCCACCCCGTGGGACTGCCCCTGGGCCAGGGCCGCATCAAGGCCGGCCAGGGTGTCGTGATCCGTTACCCCAATGGCCCCCAGGCCCTTTTCCTTTGCCGCCCGAACCAGGGCCTGTGCTGTAAGATCCCCATCTGATGACCGGGTGTGATTGTGCAAATCCGCAAATAGTTTCATCTTTATTTAGCCTGTCCCGTATCTGATTTTAAACTATACCAAAATCCCTTGAACCCATGGTAGCACCCCGGCCCATTAAAGACATTTTTGTAAAATAATCCAAGAATCCATTTGATTTTTAGAGATTAAATGTTAATAGGAAACTTTGATATTAAATCATTTAGAGTCAAGTTTCAAATATTTAACGCGTAAGGATTCTGCTTCGCTTGCTGAACCCCAAAATGAAACGGATATAAAAATGGACGTATTGAACACCCTTGGTAAAATCGACTCTCTGGAAAAGGCCCGTGACCTGTTCTCGCGAAAGATGGACAAGACCCATCTGGACCGCATTTTGACAATCGAACATTCCGGCATCCTGATCCGCATTGCCAATGCCATTGCCCTGTGCAACCCCGATGATGTGTACATCAATACAGGTACTGAACAAGACAAGGCCTTTATCCGAACCTTGGCTCTGCAAAAAAAAGAAGAACAGCCCCTGGCCATGGACAATCACACCATCCACTACGACCTGGCCGACGAGCAGGGCAGAATTGTGGACAGAACCTTTTATATTGCCAATCCCGAAGACCAGGTTTCCTCCCTGGCCAACCGCATGACACGGAAAGATGCCGTGGAAGATGTCAAAAACAATATGACGGACATCATGGCGGGCATGACCATGATTGTGGGCTTTTACATGCGCGGCCCCGTAGGCGCCCCGGTTGCCAATCCCGCCCTGGAAATCACCTCATCAGCCTATGTCTCCCACAGTGCAGAACTGCTGTACCGCAACGCCTTTGCCGATTTTAACCAGGAAGTGGTCAACCGGGGCCATTTTTTCACCAATGTCCACTCCGAAGGCCTGAACCGCACCCAGGACCTGCCCGATGCCCGGGTCTTCATGGACCGGGAATTCCAGACCACCTATTCGTTCAAGTGCACCTATGCCGGCAACACCCTGCTGCTGAAAAAGGGCAACCATCGGTTTGCCGTAGACAAGGCCGTGTTTACCGGCGAGGGAAAAGAACTGTCCGAACATATGTTCATCACCGGCATCCGGGGCCCCGGAGGACGGATTACCTGGTGCGCAGGCGCTGCCCCCTCGGGCTGCGGCAAGACCACCACTGCCATGGCAGGACACGTTTTTGTGGGGGATGACCTGGCCCAGATGTGGATTGCCGAAGATGGCAGCATCCGGAGTGTGAATCCTGAAAACGGAATTTTCGGCATTGTGGAGGATGTCAATCTCGAGGGCGATCCCATGCTCATGAAGGTTCTGCGCCAGCCCGGCCACGAAGTGATCTGGTCCAACGTACTGGTGGACGATGACGGGGTGCCCCACTGGGTGGGCAACGGCGAAGCCCATCCCTCAAAGGGGGTCAACTTCCAGGGGGAATGGGAAACAGGCAAGACCGATGACAAGGGCAACCCCGTGCCCCTGTCCCATCCCAACTCCAGATGCACCCTGGTCTCCTCCTGCCTGGACAACTACTCCCCGGAGGCTGAGAATCCGGACGGGGTACTGACCCGGGTATTTACATACAGCGGCAGGGACAGCGACACCATGCCCCCGGTCTGGGTGGCCAAAACCTCGGATGCCGGCGTGGTCATCGGGGCCTGTATCGTCTCCGCAGCCACAGCAACAGAGGTGGGCGCCACAGGGGTCAAAAGGGCCCCCTGGGCCAATGCCCCTTTTATTCCCGGGGCCCTGGGAGACTACATGGACGCCCAGTTCAAGTTCTTCGGCAATGCAGCCATCAAGGGAGAGTTTCAACCGGTCATGGCCGGGCTGAACTATTTTCTGACCGACCAGGCCCGGGGCGGGGATTCCCCCCGCCTGCTGGGTGAAAAACGGGATGTCAAGGTCTGGCTGGCCTGGCTGGAACGGTATGCCCACGGAGAGATGGCCTGTCTTGAGACCCCCATAGGCAACCTGCCCACATACGATGACCTCAAGGCCTTGTTCAAGGAAATTATTGACAAGGAATATCCCAAAGCCCTCTATGACAAGCAGTTCTCCTTGTACACCGAGAATATCATCAAAAGGATTGAACTGCAGCAAGCCGCCTATGCCAAGGAAGATGCCATTCCGGACCGGCTCTTTGAAATCCTGGCGGAACAAAAAAAGGGGATACAGACATTAAAGGCGGCCCAGGGTCTGGTGGTCCTGCCCGACAACCTATAGCAGGGGTTTTTTCTATCTCAGGGGCCGGGTTCATGACTTTGATGTGGAAACCAAAAAAACATCACATCCGGCAACTGAGACAACCCAAGCTTACTCTTGATCCAGAATCCCCAAAAGTTCCACCTCAAAGATCAGGGTTTCCCCCGGCCCGATGGCATCACCGGCCCCGGCTTTTCCATAGGCCAGGTCTGCGGGGATGAACAGCATCCATTTTGACCCCACGGGCATGCGCATCAGGGCCTGGGACCAGCCGGCAATCACCGTGTCCACCTGGAATACGGCCGGCCGGCCCCTGGCATAGGAGGAGTCAAACACCGTGCCGTCCAAAAGAGTCCCCCGGTAATGGCACTCCACGGTGCTGTTTTCCCCGGGTATGGGACCTGTGCCCTCTTTGATCACCTGGTATTGAAGCCCCGAGGACAGGGTGATCACCCCCTCTTTTAGCTTGTTTCCTTCCAGAAAGACGTTTCCCTTGGCCAGGTTTTCCTCAAGAATGACCTTTGCCGCCTCTCTGGCCTTTTGCCGGGCCAGGCGCTGGTAGGCCAAAAGCATCTGTTTCATCTGATCCCGGGTCAGGGCCGGGGCTTGTTTTTCTCCGTCGGCAACCCCTTTGAGAAAATAGGCCATGTCCAGATCGATCTGGCTGCCAATATGGGAAATGATATCATAACCAAGAGAATAAGAGACCTGCTGGAGAAATCCTGCCTCTAAAACGGTATTTTCATCTTGGGATTGGACAGCTGCAGTTTTATCTGCCTTTCCAGCACCGGACGTGTGAAAAAACAGATCCCGATCCTCTCCAAAGCCATTGGTCATGCTCAAGGCCACAATCAGGGCTGATATGGCCAGATACTTGTTCATTTAAACCTCCGTTCAACGGGTTTTTCAGGTGTCAGGGCAGGGTACCAGATTGCCATGGGACATACAATGCCAAACCCATTGAATCTATCCGGTCATTCTAGTGCCTGAATCATATTTTTTTAATAATTTCAAATCCATATGAAAAAGCTTTATTACCGGCCTTTTCTCTGGATTTTTCCTTGATTTTCTAAAGGTATCTGGCATATTATCGATTTTTTACATAGCAATAGTTAAGAAAAAGGACGTATATCCTTATATTACCAAGATGAATAGACGCTTAGAGGAGGAAGGATGGCAAAAATTGTACGCCGGGAGGAGATGGCCCAAGGGACCATTATACTCAACGAAATAGAGGCAGCACGTATTTCCAGAAAAGCCAAGCCTGGCCAGTTTGTTATTCTCCAGGCCGACGAGACCGGAGAACGGATCCCTTTGACCATGGCTGACACAGATCCTGAAAAAGGCACCATCACCATCATCTATATGGTGATCGGAAAATCAACGGCACGGTTCAGGGACATGCGCGTGGGCGATGACTACTTTGCCCTGATCGGTCCCCTGGGCGCGCCCACCCATATCGAAAATGTGGGCAAGGTGGTCTGCGTGGGCGGTGGTACCGGCATTGCCGTGCTTCATCCCATTACCCGGGCCCTGAAGGAGGCTGGCAACGAAGTCACCACCATCCTGGGCTCCAGAAGCTATGACCTGCTCATCATGGAAGAAAAGATGCGGGCCGCATCCACCCATTTCAACATCTGCACCGATGACGGCTCCCACGGCCACCACGGCTTTGTCACTGATGTGCTCAAGGATGTCCTGGAAAAAGAGGATATCGACCTGGTTGTGGCCATTGGTCCCATCCCCATGATGAAGTTCTGCAGCCTGATTACCAAGGAAAAGAAGGTTAAAACCCTGGTCAGCCTCAATCCCATCATGGTGGACGGTACAGGCATGTGCGGGTGCTGCCGGGTCTCTGTAGGCGGAGAGACCAAGTTCGCCTGTGTGGACGGCCCTGAATTTGACGGGCACAAGGTGGACTTTGACGAGCTGGCCAAACGGCTGGCATCCTATCTTGAAGATGAAAAGGCATCCATGGATGCATACCAGAACAGTATCGCTCAATAAGCGCCCTGCCGCTTTTACATACGGAGGAATCAATGGCTGAAAAAAAGGCAAAAAAAGAACAGATCGAACGGGCGACCATGCCCGAACAAAATCCCGATGTCAGACGCAGAAACTTTGAGGAAGTTCCCCTGGGGCTGTCCGAAAACATGGCCATGCAAGAGGCCAAGCGCTGTCTTCAGTGTAAAAAACCAGCCTGCGTGGACGGCTGTCCGGTTTCCGTTCTCATTCCCGAGTTTATCAAATGCATTGCCCAAGGGGATTTTCAAGGTGCCGCCAACAAGCTGTGGGAGAGAAACGCCCTGCCCGCCGTCTGCGGCCGGGTCTGCCCCCAGGAAGAGCAGTGCGAGGGCAAATGTATTCTAGGCAAAAAAGGCAAACCCGTTGCCATCGGTTATCTGGAACGTTTTGCTGCGGACTGGGTGCGGAAAAAAGGGGCTGGTGATGTTCCGGCAGTTCCGGAAAAAACAGGCAAGAAAGTAGCTGTCATCGGTTCCGGTCCCTCCGGCCTCACCGTTGCCGGTGACCTGCTGCTCAAGGGGCATGAGGTCACCATATTTGAAGCCTTTCATAAACCCGGCGGTGTCCTGGTCTATGGCATCCCTGAATTCCGTCTGCCCAAGGAAATCGTGGCCTCTGAGGTTGCGGCATTAGCAACGATGGGGGCGGATATCCAATGCAACACCGTTGTGGGGGCCTCTGTCACCATTGACGAGCTGTTTGCCGAAGGCTATGACGCCGCCTATATCGGGGTGGGTGCAGGCCTTCCCCGGTTCATGAACCTGCCCGGAGAGAACCTTATCGGCATCTATTCTGCCAATGAATACCTGACCCGGACCAACCTGATGAAAGGTTATCTCTTCCCCGAATACGATACCCCTATTGCCAGAGGCAAGAATGTCGTGGTTCTGGGGGCAGGTAACGTGGCCATGGACTCGGCCAGAACCGCCATGCGTCTGGGTGCTGATTCCGTGAAGGTCGTCTATAGACGGTCAAGGGATGAGATGCCGGCAAGGGCCGAGGAACTCCACCATGCCGAACAAGAGGGTATTGAATTTGTCCTGCTCACCAATCCCACCCAGTTTTTCGGAAATGATGACGGCCGGCTGACGGGCATGGAGTGCCTGAAAATGGAGCTGGGCGAGGCCGATGCCTCAGGGCGGCGGCGGCCCATGCCCATAGAGGGCAGTGAATACCGCATCGACTGCGACCTGGTCGTGGTTTCCGTGGGGTCCAACGCCAACCCGCTGCTCACCAGCACCACCCCGGACATGGCCCTGAACAAGTGGGGCAACATCGTGGCAGATCCTGTTACCGGTAAAACCTCCAAAAAAGGGGTGTGGGCCGGCGGCGATATCGTGACCGGTGCGGCCACTGTCATCCTGGCCATGGGGGCTGGCCGGGCATCGGCCAACTCCATGCATGACTTTCTGACCATCGGCTGGTAAGCCATTCGCTTAGACCACAGCGGCGGTGCCGGGATTTTCCCGGACACCGCCGTTTTTTTATCCGGGTGGCTTGGCCTGGGAATCAGTCAGTGGTAATAAACACCTTATGGTCCACCAGGGACAGGGCCTGGATCTGACCGTTCACAAATTTCTGCTCGCCAAAGATAGAGACCAGGCGGATTCCTTTTTCATCGGGTTCTACTTTGTCCACCGCCTCCATGAGCAGGGTTTCTTTGCCGTCTTTTTCCTTGAGGTATGCATTGGCTTCGCACATGCTACAAACTCCTGTTTCCTATATAAAAGACAAATGGGTTTCAATCAGTTCATCCACCAGTTGGGGCAGGGGCAGTCCGGTCACCCCGACAATGGATATATTTTCCTGGCTCAAGGGCAGCAGCACCTTGACCGCCTCGGACCGGCACACTGCCTCAGCCATGTCAGGGGTGACCTCCCCCATCATGGCATGGGGCATGATAATTCCCACAGGCCCGATAACAGCATCAGCCGTTCTCACCGTCTGAACAATGGCGTTGCTTCCAGATGCGCCCTTGTTGGCCCGGGCCTTGAGCATCTGGGCCGTGGCAATGGCATTGGTCCCCAGGGCAATGACCTGGACGTGTTCCTGGAACCGCTCTTTGAGCCGTTTAATAATGGCCGAGCCGATGCCGCCGCCCTGGCCGTCAATGACACATATTTTTTTCATAGCAGAGATCTATTCCTTGAAGACCAGGGGAGCGGCCTTTTCCCATATTCTTTCAGCCACCGTGTCGAAACTTGCGTTGCCGTCAATGACAATCACAGTTTCCCGGTCCTTTAACTTTTCAAACGCCTTGAAATAATTGGCCCGTACCGCCTTCATAATATCTATTTTCTCATAGATTTCAAGGGGGCCTTTCCTGGACTGAATCCGGGACAGACAGACCTGTGGATCCACATCAATAAACAAAGTGGCATCCGGGGTTAAAATATCCGCGTTCACAGCGTTGGCCTGAATAACCCAGTCCATGTCAATATACTGGGCATGATAGGCATAGGAAGAAAAATAATACCGGTCACAGATCACCACACGCCCCTCATCCATGGCTTTTCGGATACCAGTCTTGGGATTGACCAGATGATCGGTTCTGTCCGCTGCAAACAGAGAGGCGATGGTTCTCTGGTCCACGGGAAGGTCACCGCCCAGCATCTTTCGGATCAGGGTACCAATGGGGCCGTTGGTTGGCTCAAATGTGGCTAACGGGTCCTGGTTCTTTTTTGCCAGGGCCTCACACAGCAGCCGGATCTGGGTACTTTTGCCTGAGCCGTCAATGCCTTCAATGACAATGAATCGGCCTGGGTATTCCTGGGTCACGCCGCTATCCTCACGCTTTCAGGTTGCCCCGGTGAAACCTGTTTGTTCCGGGGATGAAACCCCAGTCTTATACCAACAAGCCGCACCCCTTGCAAGCCCGGCCGTGGCCCAGATCAATAGGAATGGCAGCCGTCACACCTTGTGGGACCGGATATAACAGGATTTTCAGGGGCCTGACCGGTTTTGGCTGCCTGTTGCTCCTGGTCCTGTGCCTGCTTTTCAAGGTCCCTGTGACACCCCACGCAGATATTATGATAGGCCGCAAGATAGTACATGACATTATCGGGATCTTTGATGTCCCGGGTGCCATAAGGTTCGGTCTCATCATGGCAGCTGGTGCAGGTGTCAATATAGCTATCCCCGTCCCACTCGTGGTGGCAGGACTGGCAGGAAAACTGAAAGTGCAGGCCATGGGGAAAATCCACAGGCCCGCGTTTGGCTTCCACCTCTTCCGGCGGCTCCAGGACCATGTCCCCCAGGGGCACTGCCATGCTGTCCTCTGAATATTCCGGAACAGAATGGGGAACGGGGTGACAGCCTTTACATGCAATGGGGCCGGAAACAGGATCGTCCATACCCGCCATTTTCTGATTCACCACCTCCTGCCGGTGGCAGTCCCGGCAGACCTGGTGATAGGCACCGGCAAGGGATTTGACCCGCCGGCCGTCAAGGGGTATCGTACCGGGTTTGGGAACCCAGAGATTTTCATGGCAGCCAGAGGCAGCACATCCTTTTACCGCGGACATACCGTCCCAGGTATGGTGGCAGTCTTTACAGGCATAGGAAAAGTGAAGGGAATGGGGAAAGAGTACAGGAGAAAGCGTGGGCGCCCTTTCAGCGTCTTCCGGGGCTGAAAGGGTCATGGTGCCTGTGGGAAATTCCAGAGTTTGTGGCGCGTCCTGAGCAAAAATATCATAGGCGATTGTCACTAACGCAACGCAGAATACTACAATGAAAAATCGTTTCATGGTCTTTCTCCATATGCTGTAATTCAATATGCCGGCTTTTATCCGGTGGGCTGTCCACCCCCGGGATCTTTATC
>Ga0102943_1000441_pt1 | contig 27862 bp, 28 predicted proteins | sample SalPonC_black_MG_FD_78174 | JGI IMG/M metagenome (GOLD analysis project Ga0102943, IMG submission 78174) | Salt pond soil microbial communities from South San Francisco under conditions of wetland restoration - Salt Pond MetaG... | ecosystem: Environmental > Aquatic > Marine > Intertidal zone >...
CGACTCTGAGATCGATGACCTTGGCCTGGAGGATCTTGCCCTGGAAATCGCCCAACCCGACCAAAGTCCCCCGGCTGAGGATGATTTAAACCGCCTGGTGGATGATGTCTCCGCCCCCGGGGACGGGCTGGAAAACCTGCTGGACGATCCCAATCCCCTTCCTGATCTGGATGAACTTGTGGATACGGACCAAAAGGTCGACGATCTTGATGACCTAAGCAGCCTTTTGGAACCGGCTGAAACTGTCCAGGCCCAAGGTGAATTTGACAAATTGGACGATCTGTCCGCCCTGGTGGATACCGGCGATGATCTGGATGATTTAAATTCTCTTGTGGATCTACCTGACAACGCCTCGGCTTCTGCAAAAGACTTGGATGATCTTTTTCTGCTCGTGGATCAGCCAGCCGAAAACAGCGTGCAGGACCTTGATGACCTATCCATTCTGATAGACAACGGGCCACAGCCAGGGGATATGGATGACCTGTCCGCCCTTATGGCCTCTGACGCACCGGCCGAGCCCTCACTTAAACCTGACATCACCCCGGAGCAGGACATGGCCAAATACAAGGCAGCGGTCATGAAGATCATCATGGACCTGAAAAACAAAGGACTCAGTGCCGGCGAAACCACGGATCGGCTCAATCGCGACGACGTGCCCACCCTGTCAGGCAAGCCCCAGTGGCGGGAAAAGGCCATTGCCAAGATTTACGGATTCATCGATTCTGCTCAATAACCCCCTGCCGACAAAAAACCCTGTCCAGGCCGGCATGATGCCGGCCCGGACAGGGTCTGAAATCTTTCTTGTTTTTGCAAGCCGGATTATTTAGCGCCGGCTGCCTTGGCAAACCGTGTATCCACAAATTTTTCCAAATCAATGAGGCTGGTCATGATATCCATCTCATCCATCATGTATTTTTGAATGGTATCCAGATCCTGGATCTGGGGAAAGAGTTCCCCAGTGAGAATCCGGTCCGGGGGATCGGTGAGCACCTTCTGGATCACATCCTTGTCCTGGGAAAGAAAATCGCCCCCGATCATGGCCGCGGGCTCCGGCTGGGCGTCAATGGCCAGACCGGACCGGACAAATGAGGTGCAGATCTCCTGGATGGCTTCCGGATGCTTTTCAAGAATTTCAGTTCTCATGACAAAGACACATCAGGGATGGTTGGGCCACAGCTCCTTGGACAGCTTGAACTCCTCGCCGTGTCCCTTGGCAACCACCTGGGAGCCAAAGGGTTCGGCCACGATAAACCCGCCGATTTCACCCTCTTCGTCATACTCCAGGGCCTCGGGCATCTGAAAGGGCGCCACCACTTCAAGGGTCACATCAATACCTTTTTCAGTGGCCCTGCCCGGTTTCAGCCCTTTTTCAGACAAAAGCTTGTGAAACAGCATGTTGTGAATGGATAATTGATAGGGAATCAGCACGGTTTTCCCGGCGAAATCCTCAACAGACTGAATATTGGCCCGTTTGTTTTTCACGAGGACACTGCCGGATTTATGGGTCAGCAGCAACAGCTTGAGATCCACGCCAGACTTAAACAGATCCATGGCAGTGGGCGCCAAAACCAATGCACCATCCAGAGACTTTACGGAAAGGGCGTCGGCCACTTCGTTCCATCCATTTTTCACCACGGGTTCCAGGGTGCAGTGCTCAAACTTTTCCATACCTTTTTCAAGTTTCTTCGCTGTCACGCCAAGGATCAGGTGGTCTGTGATTTTCAGATAGCCGATCTTAATTGCAGGTTTTTCTGCCATTGAGGTACCTCCGGATGGTTAACCAAAATACGAACAAATTTTTATGGTATAAATTATACTATTCCTTTTCAATAATACTTGACAAAAGGTATGCAGATTCACTAAAGCCAAGCCAACAAAAATGTGGCATAAAATGCCCCCAAAGTAAAGTGATAAGTTTGAATCAAATATCTGACAGACCCTTGCAGAACGGCAAGTTTTCAAAAAAAGGCACACAGATTAAACACCGCCGGTGGCACACCGCCCGGGTCGGGGTTCAGGTCGCTGATACCGATTATGGCGGCGGTGTATACCACGGCAGGTATTTCAACCTATACGACCAGGCCCGGGACCAATTCTGGGAGACGATCGGTGTTTCTACACTATCATTGATCCGGCGGGGCATAGACCTGACCGTTGCCGAGGTTCATACAAGCTTTGTTCAATCTGTGGTTTACGGAGACCGCCTGGACATCAGGACCCGGATGCTGTGGTACAGGGAAAAAAGCATGGGAATGGCCCAAAAAATCATGGGAGTTTCACCTGACTCAAGGCAGGCCACCCTCAGGGGAAAGGCCGAAATCAATCTGGTCTGCACAACAAAGGGGAAAGCCGTGCCTTTGCCCCGGGACCTAGTCCGAGCCATAAAAGCCTATTACGACGAATAACACCGGGGTAGACTGCCAAGCAAAGCCTGGAGAAGATCTCTATCTATAATCGGGAGAGAATCAATTCGGCCAGCCCCAGATCCCGGGGGGTTGTCAGCTTGATATTGGTCTCGTCCCCTGAAACAACATTGACGGGGATACCGCTGTGGGCCAGAATGGACGCCTCATCCGTTCCCCGGAATCCGGTGTCACCGGCATGGGCAAATGCCGAAAGACCCAGGTCAAGGCGAAAGGTCTGGGGGGTCTGGGCCCGATAAAGCCTTCGCCGGTCCAGGGTGTTGACAATATTGCCTTGGTCATCCACGGTTTTTATGGTATCGGCGATCTTTACCGCCGGAATCACCGCCCCTGTGGTTTGAGCGCCGGCAAGGCAGGCATCCATCAACCTGTGGGACACAAAGGGCCGGACCCCGTCGTGCACCATGACAAGGGTTTGCTCCGGGGTTTTGCACAGCCCTTTGGCCAGACGCAGTCCGTTTTCAACGGAATCCTGGCGCTCAATGCCGCCGGCAACAAGATGCACCGGGGTGTCAAATGGCCGGGAACAGACAAGGGTGTTGCAAAACCCCAGGTCCGATTCCGGCACCACTAAAATGATGGCATGGGTCTGGTCATGACGGTCAAAGGCCTGGAGGGTATGGACAAGCACGGAAACCCCGTCCAGTTCCAGGTATTGCTTTTTGCGATCTCCGCCCATGCGGGTGCCTTTTCCCCCGGCGACGATGACGGCGATGACGGTCGTCTCTGCCATATCAACTCAGGTAGCTCAGTTCCTTGGGCAGGGGGATTCCCTTTCCCATATGGTCTTCCCCGTAATTCACCCCGGCCAGGATACCAAGGTCATTCAGGGCTCTGGAGTCCCCGGTGAATGAGACTGTTTCGATCTGCTCTTTGTTGATCTTTCCCCCGGCCCATTGGATGTCCAGGACCGAAGAGGCGTCAAACTGATCTTTTCCCACCAGCAACTTCACCTCGCCGCCGTAGTGCTGGACAATCTTGGCCACCAGCAGGCTGGGCCGGCTGTGAAATCCTCTGTCCTTGGGGATCCCCACTTCAATGGCCGAAGTTTCCATATTCTCGTTGAGAATCCTGGAGGCCACCTCCTTGCCCGAAGACAGAAATTTTGCGGCATAAAAGAGGCAGTAATTCACGGCCCGGTCCAGCAAAACATCGGGGTCAATGAGTTCGGACAGGGCCATACTCATGTTCTTGTATACGTGCTTGAACCCCACATCGTAAAGGTGGCGCTCATAAAAATGAAGCAAGCGTCCCATGACCTGAAGAATGTGGAAAACAATGGAAAAATGGCTGCGAAGCTGGTTTAGCAACTGGCTTTGCTCAGACGTTCTCAGATTGATCACATAAGAGTCAAAAGAGGACTGAATATTGTGGATGCGCATCTCATAGTTGCGGATGATCACCTCGTTTATTTTCTCGGGAACCAGGGTGGTGATGGTCTTCAGATCGTACCGCTCGTAAAAGGCATATTGCTCAAAATCCCTGACTACCTCCAGAAATTCGCTGGCGATGCGGGTCAGGTTCTTTTTCTGCAAATCGTTCACATTGGCGGTATCATCGATGTTAGGATCCAGGTGTTGGGTAGAGGAAATCCCGGGAAAATAGCTCAGATCATAACCAGATTCAGGGATGCAGATGGACAGTCGTCTGGCCTCATACAGGATCACCGGCACGGCCAGGCGGATGGCATCCTGGGTGATTTTCAGCGTGTCCACGGCCTCGGTCTGGAACAGGTCCATGTCCGTGGTGCTGTCCAGATCATAAAACTTGAGCCGGTTCAGGACATGGCGCTGTGAGTAGCAGGCCAGGGAAAGATGGCGGACCGTTGCGCTCAACTCCCTGTAAAATACCCAGTCCTTGTTTTTCTTGGCCCCGTGGAAATCCAAAAAATCTTCAAGAAGCTGGGAGGTGGTGATCAGTTTTGAGCACAGCTTTTTGGTAAACAAATAGGTGTCTGAGTTAAGATTGCTGATGAACAGGGCACATTTAAGATACTCAAAGGAAAAGATATTGACCTTTTCCTTGAACGATATGTCACAGGTTTGATGCATAGCTTCTTTCACAAGTTAAAGTTTCGGCCTGACCGGCCCGTAAGCCGAATTCTGTTGCCCCGGCCGGTTACCCGGCCCGGGGCCAACGATCATTCATCTGGGATACATGTTGCCATGCACCTCAAGCAACCTACCCGGAAACTCGGACGGACAGCCCTTAATGTTTCCCTATTTGGTCTTGCACCGGACGGGGTTTACCAAGCTTTCCCGGTCACCCGGGAAACTGGTGCGCTCTTACCGCACCGTTTCACCCTTACCTGGATGCCCAGGGGCATCCATCGGCGGTCTGTTCTCTGCTGCACTTTCCTTCACGTCACCGTGACTCCACGTTATGGAGCGTCCTGTCCTGTGGTGTTCGGACTTTCCTCCAGGCGGGAGAACCCGCCCAGCGATCGTCTGGCCCGGTCAGACCGAAATTTAACCTTTATTCTTGTTCATGGTAAAGAATGCGGCTGCACTGGGGGCAGGAGATCAACTCATTCCCCCGCTGCACCTCTATGTAAAGCTGGGGCGGTATGTTCATGAAACATCCCATGCAAACCTGGTCAATGGCCCGTGAAACCGCCGACCCATTGTTCATTTTGGCAATTCGCCTGAACCGTTCCATCAGCACAGGATCCAGATTTTTGCCAATCTCCTGCTGTCGGGTTTCATACTCGTCGAGCAGGGATCGGTCCTGTGAAGATTGTTTCTCAACCTCAGCCTGCTCTGACTTAACCTGGGCGTCTATCTGGGCAAACTCCTTTTCGCTTTCGTCCAGGATAGACTGGCAACGCTCTTTTTCATCCATGAACTCAATGAGCTCAGACTCCAGGGCATCCTTGCGCTTTTTGTTGTCATCAACCTCACGCAAAAGCAGCTGGTACTCCTTGTTGGTGGTGACATTTCGCAAGGTCTCGTTGCTTTTAATGATCCGTTCATCAACAACTTTGATTTCCAGTTCATTGTCCCGGCAGGATTTGCTGATCCGCTCAAGATCCTCTCGATTTTCTTTCACGGCAGCCTCAAACTGTTCCAGACGCGAGGCCAGTTTGATCTTGTCCTTTTCCACTTTTGCAAGGACCGCTTTGAGCCTTACAATTTCGGTTTCAGCTTCCTGCAGCTGAACAAGGGTGGCAATCTCTGGTATTGTTGACATAGTCTATCCTCAAATGATTATAAATGGGTCTTCATCTGTTTTATATTCAAAAATCTCAAGCGTTAAGCCCCTGGACAAGGCCAGGGCATCCAGCCGGGATTTTAACAATTCCGTGACAATATGCTCGGAGGCAAAATGCCCCACATCCACGGCAGCCTTTCCGTGGGATTCAATATCCCTGGCCTCGTGGTACTTCAGGTCTCCGGTAATAAAAACCTGGGCCGGCGACGCTAAAAACTGATGGCAAAGGGACCCGCCGGATCCGGTGCACAGGGCAACCGTTTCCACCGGCGATGCCAGATTTCCGATCACCCTGAGCCCGTCCATTCCCAGGTCGAATTTTATCTTTTCGCCAAGGGTTTTCAGGGTCATGGGCCGGTCCAGGGTTCCCAAACGCCCCAGCCCCACCCTGGACGAATCTGTTGCCCCGAAGTCTTCCGGAACAAAGGGGTCGGTGCAGTCTATGCCCAGTTTCAGGGCAAAAAAGTCGTTGAGCCCATTTTCAGCCTTATCCAGGTTGGTATGGGCCGATACAATGGCAATCCGATCCACGGCCGAGGCAGCCACAGCCAGGCCGGGCATCCTGGAAAAATCCAGGGACTTTTCAGGTGAGATCATCAGGGGATGGTGGGACAAAAGCAGATCGCAATTTTGTTTTTTTGCTGCACTCAGGGCATGGGCACTGGCATCCAGGCAGACCATGATCCGGCTGACGAGCCATCCGGGGTCTCCGGCCTGAAGCCCGCAGTTGTCCCACTTTTCAGCCAGCCCAAAGGGAGCGATACCGTCCACCAGTTCCAGAATATCTTTTACACAAACCAGCACAGGGCATCCTTAAAATGAAAAAAGCGTGGTAGACGACCACGCTTTGTATCTATTGTATCAATGTAACATACAGGCATATTCAACCTGACCATCCTTTTGCACCCATCGTCGCATTCACCGGTATGACCTTGGGGGGGTGTCAACTCCTGCGAGATCTGCTGTGGTGGGCCCACCTGGATTCGAACCAGGGACCGACCGGTTATGAGCCGGTGGCTCTGCCAAACTGAGCTATAGGCCCGTTCCCGTTTACTCCAAGCAAACTCGAAATATATATAGCACCCCCAAAAAAGTGTCAAGATTTAATTCTCAATAAAGGTCTTGAGCTTCTTGCTTCTTGTGGGATGGCGCAGCTTGCGCAGGGCCTTGGCCTCAATCTGCCGGATCCGTTCCCGGGTCACGGTAAAATCTTTGCCCACCTCTTCCAGGGTATGGTCGGATTTTTCTCCGATGCCAAAGCGCATGCGCAAAACTTTTTCCTCTCTAGGCGTCAGGGTGGCCAGGATTCTTCTGGTCTGCTCGGCCAGGCTGAAATCAATGGCAGCCTCGGACGGGATGGAAAACTTCTTATCCTCGATAAAATCACCCAGATGACTGTCTTCCTCCTCACCGATGGGGGTTTCAAGGGAGATGGGTTCCTTGGCGATCTTTAATACCCGTCTGACCTTATCAATGGGAATTTCCATCTTTTCGGCAATCTCTTCGGGAGAGGGTTCCTTGCCCATCTCCTGAACCAGGTAGCGGCTGGTGCGAATGAGCTTGTTGATGGTTTCAATCATGTGGACCGGAATCCGGATGGTCCGGGCCTGGTCGGCAATGGCCCGGGTGATGGCCTGACGGATCCACCAGGTGGCATAGGTAGAGAATTTATACCCCCTGCGGTATTCAAACTTGTCCACAGCCTTCATCAGCCCGATATTTCCCTCCTGGATCAGGTCCAGGAACTGCAGGCCCCGGTTGGTGTATTTTTTGGCAATGCTGACCACCAGGCGCAGATTGGCCCGGACCAGCTCGCGTTTGGCAAAATCAGCGCTTCTCCTTCCCGCATCAATCCCCCGGGTAATCTGGCGAAGGCCCTCGACATCTCCCTTGATCAAAGACTTTCTCAAAGAGACCTGGTTCAATACGGCTGCAATGTCCTTGTACAGCTGGATGGCCTTGTCCCGGGTGATGTCGCACCGCGGACAGGCCCACTTGACAAAGGTTGTCTGATTCTTGCACTGCTTGAGCATGGTGTCTTTCTGGACATTAAAGGTTCTGGCACAGCGCATCAGAAGATCATCAACGGTTTCAAACCAGGTAATGGTGCCCCGGATATTTTTTTCAAGGCTGTCAATGACCGTGGATTCGAACCGCCACTGCTTGAGCAGCTCGAAAATGGCATCCGTATTGCCTGAGATGTCTTCCTGGAGTTTGGTGTGTTTTTTAGTGCCCTTTTTGGTATCTACCAGCTCATCGCGCTTTTGCTGATTTTCTTCATGCAGTTTTCGAATTTCTGTCAGGGATTGAAGAAACTTTTCCTGTTTGGTCACCTCATCCACGGCACCGTCACCCTCATCCACATCCCGAAGCACATGTTTGGGCCGCATGGATTTTCCTTCCATCTTGCTGCCGTACATGAAAATGGTATCAACGGCAAGGGGACAGTCCAGCATGGCCCGGAGCACATTCCGTTCTCCAACCTCTATCTTCTTAGCAATCTCGATCTCTCCTTCCCGGCTGAGCAGGGTGACCATGCCCATCTCCTTGAGGTACATTTTAACCGGGTCGGTCACAGCACCAAACTCCATATCGGACCGCTCCTTTTTCTTGGAAAGCAGATCCTTTTTCCCGGCGTTGCCCTCGCCTGTGGCCTTTGCGGTCCGTTTTTTACCACTGGTCCCGGCACTTTTTTTGGCAGCAGGGGATTTCTTTTTCTTGGCCCCTTTTTTTGCTTCACCGTCCACCAGTTCGATCCCCATCTCCTTAAACTGAACCACAATATCGTCAATCTGATCAAAGGATTTCAAATCATCGGAAATGGCATTGTTAATCTCAGCAAAGGTAAGCGTACCGGTTTCCTCGCCCTTTTTAATGAGCTTTTTCATCTGCTCTTTGCTGATCACAATACCCTCCTCAGACTTGCCGGTCTTTCCTGCCATATATTGCCTCCCAAAGGCTAAAAAAATTTATTAACAATTATGTAGGCGCTGAATTTCCTGCTGTTTTTGCTTCAACAAATCCATACTATCAGCATCACAACCCTTTTTTGCCTCAAGAAGCCTTTTGACAAGAGGGTTGTCATTCTTCAATTTCATTTTCATGATCCGGTCCATGAGAACCTGGGCCGTGCCCGCTAAATCCTCAACCCCGGAATAATCTTCCATGGCCATGGCCGCCACCAGGTCCTGGTCTGCTTCATCCAGTCCAGCCATCACAGCCGTTACAAAATTTGTCGTTTCAGGTGAGGTCTGCAAAATGCGATTGCCCACGGCCTTGAGCCGGCTGGAAAAAAACGCGTCAAGCACCTGTTTTTCTCTGACCTTTTCCATGAGCTCCGGTTGGTGAAGCATCATGGACAAGATCTGTTTTTCCCTGGGATCCGAGGGCAGTTCACGGACAATGTCCTGGCTTTCATCAGGACCGGGGATCAATGGGGTACGGGGTGTTTTTTTGCGCATCACCGCATCCCTGACCTTTTCCAGAACCGCCTTTTCATCTATGTTCAAAGTTTCTGCAAGCTCCCTGACGTAAAGAGACCGCAGGGCGGAATCCTGAATCAGGGCCAGGTACAGCTTCATCTCATCCAGCACCTTGATCCGCCCCTCCACACTGTTCCCATGGGTGTCCATGGCCAGCCCGAGCAGAAACTGCATGGCAGTCTTGGCCTCATTGGCCAGTTCAAGAAAGGCCTCAGGCCCGTGCTCCATAACAAAAGAGTCAGGATCGTAGGGTTTATCCAGCACCAGGATACGGGTATCCACCCCCTCCTTGACAAAAATCTGGATACTTCTTTTGGCCGCATTTATTCCCGCATCATCGGAATCAAAAACCAAAACCATCCGGGCGGCATAGCCTTTGAGGATCCGGACATGTTCCGAAGTCAATGCCGTTCCCAGACTGGCCACGGTATTTTTTATGCCGTGCTGGTACAAGGACAGCACGTCAAAATACCCTTCAACGATAAACACCCGCCCCTGCCGGCGGCATTCCTGTTTGGCCGCGTGCAGCCCGTAAAGAATGCGACTTTTACTGTACACAGGGGTCTCCGGCGAGTTCAGATACTTGGGCATGGCATCGTCCATGACCCGGCCGCCGAATCCAGCCACCTGCATATTGATATCAAAAATCGGAAACATCAGCCGATTTCTGAAACGGTCATAAAACCCACTGCCCTGTTTTCGGGGAAGAATCAGACCAGAGTTAACTGCAGCCCCCCGGCTGACCTTTTCCCTGCGGAAAAAACAGACAACGGCATCCCAGGCATCCGGCGCCCATCCCAAATGAAAGGTGTCAATGATCTCGTCAGAGGTGCCCCGCTGCTTCAAATAATCCCTGACCTTCCTGCCTGCTGAAGGATCCTTCAAGGTCTGGCAGAAATAATCCATCACCTTTTTGTTTACGCGGAACAACGACTCTTTGATCCGCATCTTTTTTTGCCGGGCCGGATCAATCTGGGCGGTTTCCACAAGGATATTGTACTTTCTGGCCAGCATCCTTGCCGCTTCGGGAAAGGACAGCCCGTGGTATTTCATAACAAAGGAAATGGCGTTGCCGCCGGCGCTGCATCCAAAGCAGTGAAATATTTGTTTTTCAGGATTCACGGAAAATGAGGGGGTTTTTTCTGCATGAAAAGGGCAGAGGCCGAAAAAATTCCTGCCTGATTTTTTAAGGATGACCGCCTCGGAAACCACATCAACAATATCAGATGTATTTAAAATCTCTGAAATTTTTTCTTCAGGAATTAGCATGTCAAATGGTACCGGCTCCAAGCACTCAAGCAGTTATGCACGTTTGTATAAAATAATTACTCTATACAGCCTGTCAACAACGGATATGCCAAGTATTTACAGACACCCCTTGCTGGAAATCGCACCATTGCCTTGTGTCCGGGTGGCATCCTGCAACGCCCTTCCCATGGCCTTGAAAACCGACTCCAGCACGTGGTGTTCATTGACACCATAATAGGCATTAATATGTAGATTAAACCCGCCTTTTACGCACAAAGCCTGGAAAAACTCCTTGACCAGGTAAGCGTCAAGGGCGCCTCTGGACTTGAGGTCTTCAGGAACATGATATACCAGGTAAGGCCGGTTGGACAGGTCAATGGTCACCCGGGACAGGGCATCATCCATGGGAACACAACTGTCCCCGAACCGCCGGATGCCTTCTTTTTTGCCCAGGGCCTTGTCCAAGGCCTGGCCCAGCACGAGTCCGGTATCCTCAACCGTGTGATGATAGTCCACTTCAAGGTCTCCCTGGGCCATCACCTTCAAATCGATGCCCCCGTGAACCGAAAACGCAGTCAGCATGTGGTCAAAAAAAGCAATACCCGTGTCAATCTGAGCCTGACCGCTGCCGTCAAGGTCAAGTTCAATCTCTATCCGGGTCTCTTTTGTCTCTCTGGAAACACTGGATTGTCGGTTCATAAAAACGTCCTTGAAATTGGCATCAACCTGTTTTATAATTAATTTTAATTTTCTTACAAGCGCTTGACCGCACAGGATGCGTCAAACGAATCTTATAAAAATACAACACTTCCCAGGTCCTGTCAATTCCTCTGACCAGGAAAACCCAAGTCTTATATTTTTCTTGAAATTCCACTGATATGATCTTATAGTTTAAAGACCGGACTTTTAAGGATTATCCATGAACATAACCGCTGCCAGCACTGATATTTATTACCCAAACATTTCGGGACCGGGCCGGGCGTCTGCCCGGACACAGCCCCCGGGGCAGGCACCGGCAATTCTTGACCCCAGTTCACAATCAACAAGTCCCCCTGAAGCTGGAGTGCCCCGGGATTCCAGCAGGATACCAGTGCCCCAATCCCAGGAGCAGACCAGAAACCAGGCCACCCAGACCAACGAAACCGCTCCTGACGGCACCCTGCTTACCGAGGAGGAGCTCAGGCTGGTCAAAGAGCTTCAAAAGGTGGATGACGATGTCCGGCAGCACGAGATGGCCCATGTGGCGGCCGGTGGCGCCCTGGTGACCTCCGGGGCCCAGTTCTCTTATGCAACGGGCCCTGACGGTCAGCGATATGCCATCGCCGGAGAGGTGAGCATTGATACCTCACCTGTTCCCGGGGATCCCCAGGCCACCATGGACAAAATGGAAAGGGTCAGGCAGGCGGCTCTGGCCCCTTCAAGCCCGTCATCCCAGGATCTAAAGGTTGCCGCCCAGGCCTCTTCTGCCATCCTTGAGGCCACTGCAGAACTGACCAGACTCACTGCGAAACAACAGGCCGCAGAAACCCAATCCCAGCCCCCAATGTCTGCCGCCCAGGCTGCAGACGCCTATACCAGGGTGGACGCCCTTCCAGAAACCGACAACTATACCTTTGAACTGGCCGTTTGATTTTAGCCCAGTGACCACACCCATTATTTAATCAATGTTACCACCTGCTTGAAGGCCTCACCCCGGGCTGCCTTCATCAATTCAAAAAAGGCCATCTCCACACTGGTAATTTTAGCGCCTTCTGAGGCCAGGCGCCCCAGACCAATCTTTTTGTTGTCCCGACTGCGCGATGAAACACAATCGGCGACCACCTGAACCTGACACCCCTTCTCCATAAGGGCCGCACCGGTCTGAAACACACAGATATGGGTTTCAATGCCGGTGATCAAAACCTGGCTTCGTCCGACAGCCTCAAAGGCCGCCATAAACTTGGGCTCGCCACAGCAAGAAAAAGACTCTTTATCAATGGGGGCTTGATCCTTTGGCATCAAGGCGGCAATGCGGTCGGTGGTCGGCCCCAGTTTGGCAGGAATCTGCTCCATCCATATAATGGGCACCCCAAGGATCTGCATTCCTTTAATCATTTTTTCAAGTTGGGAAAAAAAAGACTCCCGCTCATACATAAGCTGGGCCAGCTGCCCCTGGACATCCACCAGAAGCATGACGGTTTTTTCAGGTTGAAACATGGCTACCTCCTCATTTGGGGTTGTCTTTTATTTTTGGCTCCAACGGTGTATTGCATCCTGGCCAAAAAAACACCATTGTAAGTATTAGGTATCAGTCCCATGCCAAAAAACAAGAAAAAAGGACCTGAAAACCGGTTATTGTCATGAACCGGGGAATCTGATAAGGTCTTGTAGACGCCAAAGGAGGTTTTAAGATGAGTTATAGTGTTAACACCAATGTCTCTGCCCTTCAGGCATTTTCCCGCCAGATCCAGGTCAGTGCCAACAATGTGGCCAACGCCTTGAGCGACGACTTCAAAGCCTCACAGGCCCTCAACACCGAGGGAAAAAATAGCCAGGTGACCACGGTGATTTCCACGGATGACCGGCCAGGCCCCCTGGTTGATGACCCCATGACAACAAACGGTTCCCTCAAAGAGTTGTCCAATACAGATATTGCCACGGAGATGGTACAGCAGATATCAGCCCAGCGTGGCTTTGAAGCCAATACCAAACCCATACAGACCTGGGACGAGGCTGTCGGCACCCTTCTTGATGTCGCTGGCTGACCCGGGCACCCTTTGTAAAACGGAGACCTGATGCCTAAGCACCTTGTCAGCACTGCCCTGCTTGTTTTTTTATTGATGCTGTCCCTGTGGGGGTGCGCAGGACTGAACCCGAACTTTGAAACCCCTGCCGTTTCCATCTCCTCGTTCAGGGCCCTTCCCGGCCAGGGGGGTGTGCCCCGTTTTGAAATCGGACTTCACATCATCAATCCCAACAGATCTTTCCTGGATCTCAAAGGGGTGGCCTATACCATATCTGTTGAGGGCTATAAACTCCTCACAGGTGTGGCCAATGACCTGCCACGGATAGCGGCTTACGGCGAGGGTGACGTCCTGCTTGAGGCCGGAGTGGATCTGCTGTCCGGCATTCTGTTTTTCACCAACCTGGCCAAGGGGGGCAAGGATGAAGTCAACTACAGCCTGACCGCCAAACTGGACGTCGGCCCCCTGGTACCTGTGATCAGGGTCAACCGGGAAGGCACATTCACCATCACCCCCTGATTTTTTACCCCAAAGGCCGTCATATGGTCGGCCCATACCCTATGTGCGAGGCAACTATGATCAAATGGATAATCCGAACAACAATGCTGCTCTCACTCGGCCTTTTTTTCACCCTCTTGCCTGCCGGATCATCACCACTTTGGGCAGTGGAGCTTTCAGCGGGCCAAACCCTGTATGTGCCAGCATACTCCCATATCTACATCGGGCATAGATCTCGGCCCTATAACCTGAGCATCACCCTGAGCATCCGCAATGTAAATACCAAAACCGCCATTACCGTTACCACGGTGGATTACCACGATACCGACGGCAATTTATCCAAGCATTTTCTGGATGCGCCCGTGGTGCTGGGTCCCATGGCAACCACTCGATATGTGGTGCCGATACAGAAAAATGCCGGGGGCTCCGGGGCAAACTTCGTGGTAAGATGGCAGGCGGATCACCGGGTCAACCCGCCCATTGTGGAGTCTGTCATGATCGGGACCCAATCCCAGCAGGGGATCTCCTTTACCTCAAGGGGACAGGAAATCAAAGAGTGAACTGTTCTTTTTTTGCTGCATGCTGAAAAAGTTAGGTCCCCATTTTAAGCGCTTTCCTGATGGCAATTGCAAGATCGCTTTTGGAAAACGGCTTCTGAATAAAATGCAGACCTTCATCTAAAACTCCGTGATGCGCTATGACATTGGCCGTGTACCCGGACATGAACAAAAATTTCATGCCGGGAAAAACAGATTGCAGCTTTTCTGCCAGCTCCCGGCCGTTCATTTCCGGCATGATCACGTCGGTGATGAGCAGATCAATATCACTGGTGTGCTTGCCTGAAAGCGCCAGAGCCATTTCCGGCGTTTCTGCGGCCAATACCTTGTAGCCAAGCCCGGCCAGCATTTTTTGGGCAAGGTTCAAAATCTGGGGATCATCCTCCACTAAAAGTATTGTTTCTCCACTCTGGTCAGGGATTTGAGCCGTATGTTCCACCGGTATGCCTGAAGCCTCTTTCGTATACCGAGGCAGATATATTCTTATAGTCGTCCCGGAGTCCGGTTCGCTGTAGATGTTAATAAAGCCGTTATTCTGCTTTACAATACCGTAGACCGTTGCAAGGCCTAAACCCGTTCCTTTGTCCACATCCTTTGTTGTGTAAAATGGCTCAAAAACATTTTCCAATACTTGTTTTTCCATACCGCAACCGTTATCACTGACCGCTATCATGGCAAACGCACCTGGAATAAATCCGGCGCGGTCTTTGCAATAGGTTTCATCAAAAACGGTGTTTTGTGTTTCAATTGTGACCTTGCCAACGCCGCCGATGGCGTCCCTGGCGTTGACGCACAGGTTGGCCAGAATCTGGTCAATCTGGGCAGGGTCCATCCTGACTGGCCACAGGTCTGGCCCGGGCAGCCAGGCAAGATCAATATCTTCACCAATAAGTCGCCCAAGCATTTTCAGCATGCTGTCCACATTTTTGTTCAGATCGATCACCTCTGGTGCAATGGTCTGCTTGCGGGCAAAAGCCAGCAGCTGGCGGGTAATTTTTTCCGCCCGTTTGGCTGCCTTGAAGACTTCACTGAGATCATCACGTATCGGGGCAGCCAGATCCAAATCATCCATAATTATTTCCGTAAATCCGATAATTACGGAAAGGGCGTTATTGTAATCGTGCGCCACACCTCCGGCAAGACGACCTATGGACTCCATTTTCTGTGCCTGATGAAGCTGAGCTTCGAGTTTTTTCTTATCGTCTTTTGCTTTTCTGCGTTGAACAAGCTGCCACATTCCCTGCATCACCAGGGTTAATTGCCGGACATCTGCTTTATTATAATCTGTTAATTTATTGCCAACCCCTGCCAGCGCAACGATTCTGTCTCCTTCAAACAACGGGATACTCATATGCCTGATAACAGGTATATGATGTTCAGGTAAGCCTTTTTTAAAGCGGTTTGCAGCTGTATAGTCATTTGTGATAATTGGTTTTCTCTGCCGAACCGCTTCTCCCCAGAGGCCTGTATTTTCAATAATGTGAAAACGGGGTGAGTCTTTGATCTCACACAACTCCAGCGCCTTTTTTGACCAGGAATGCATGGTCATCTGTGTTTCATCTTTATTCAAAAATGCCAGGTAACCGATCTGGCTGGAAGTGAGCCGCACGCCGTTTTCCAGGGCAAAAGCCACAATTTCTTCTGTAGTTGCTTGTGTCATCTGATTCAGTTCCAGCAAATTAATCATTCTGGACTTTTCAAGTTGCCTGTCTTTTTCCGCCTGTTTCTGTTCAGTAATATCCCGTGATACAACAAGAACCCCCACTGCAGAATTATTCTCGTCCCGTATGAATGATGAGGTATTTTCAACCCATATAAGGGAGCCGTCTTTTTTGTACTCTTCCAACTCCAGAGTGAGGCTTCTGTCCGGGTCAGCTGTGCCGCTGCCTTCAAGACGAAGCTCTTGTTCAAACGCCTTGGCAAGAATCTCAAGAGAATCCGGTGTCATGATTTGATCAATGGATTGTTCCATGGCTTCTTCAGCAGTGAATCCTCTCAGGCGGAATATTGACGGGCTGACATAGGTAAAGTTCAGATCCATGTCCACGGTTGTGATCACGTTTGCCATGTTTTCGGCAATAAGTCGGTATTTAGCTTCACTTTTTTTCAAGTCCCTGGTCTTGAGTGTCACCTGCTTTTTCAAAGACCAAGACCACAGCAAAAATCCGAAAATCAATACCAGCAGAGGTCCGGCCACCCAGCCGACATATTGGGCAATTTTGATAAAATCAAGTGGTGGCGCGTCAATACCTGTCCACTTTTCCTGGATTCGCCAGTATTCTCCGGTTTCTTCCAGGGTCTTCAAGCCTTCACTGAACTGTGCCAGAAGCGCTTTTTGGTTATTACGCACGGCAAAACAATACGAGGGCGAAAGAAACGGCTTGGTCCCCACCATCAGATTGTCCCATCTGTTCTTTTTAATCCAGTACAATGCAACCGGTCTGGCAACCAGGGCACAGTCGTGTTTCCCGCTGGCCAGTTCGGCAAGGGCGTCTTCCTGTGCTTGTACCACGGTAACCTGGCTGGCAAGGCCGTTTTTAACGGCAAAGTCGTTCATAATGTCGCCCTGCTGAACAACGATACGTTTTTGTGCCAAATCTTTAACTGTGGCAGGAGGGGGACCCTCTTTTTTGCGCACAACGCTGACACTATGAGTCACCGTATGCGGCTGGGAAAAATCAAAGCCAAGGTCCCTTTCAGGAGAATAAAACATGCCTTGAAGTACATCGATATCCCCGCGGGCCAATGCATTTCGAACCTGATTCCAGGGCGCCAGCCGAATCTCGATGTCAAGATCCAGCTCCCTGGCAATGGCCCGGGTCAGATCTACATTGTAGCCTGCCGGACGGCCGTTTTCGTCCAGAAATTCATAAGGCGGATAATTATTGTCTCCACCCACAATTATTTTGCGATTGACAGGCAGTTTCATAGCGGCAAACCATTTTAGGTGCAGGCGGCGAAAGGTACCGTCGGCTATAACGACAGACAGTCCTTCGTTAAGAAGAGCCAGGGTATCTTTGTCTCCCTCTTTGACGGCAAAACAAAAATCCTGCTGAAAATCATTCACCGGACTGTCAAGTACTTTCAAATTGGTGAGTTTGGTTTCCCGGATCAGGCGCAGCCCAACAAGCCTCTGGATGAAGACTGCGTCGTGGCGGCCCATGGAAAGTTCCTGCAGCGCTTTTTCAAATGTTATTGTGGTATGAACATCAATACCGCGATCTTTTCGCCTCAGAAACTCTTCAGCATTATCACCCTTCATAACAGCGACCTGCCGGCCCTTCAGGTCTTCCAGATCATGAATGTCCGTCGTTTTTTTACGCACGACAATCGCCCCGTGCAAAGACATATACGGAAAGGTAAAGTCAAACAGAGACTCTCTTTCCGGAGTCCGGCCCACCAGGGGCAGGGCATGAATGTCTCCTTTCTCCAGCCAGGTTCTGACCCTGTCCCATTGTCCGGTGCGAAAGGTGACATCGTAGCCCATTGCAGCCATGGCTTCCCGCATCAGTTCAACAGAAAAACCACTGGCAAACCCGGCGTCATCCACTATGGAAAATGGCGGATAATCAATTTCCGCAGCAGAATTGATATCAGGAATTTTGATTGCATGTGACCTGCCTGCAAGCCCCATACAAAAGACGATGGCAAAAACAACAACAAATCTAATCCCATAACCGGGCTTATGCACAGCTGGATATTGAAACCCAAAACACTTCAATTCTTAAGCTCCTTAACGCTTTTTAAAAGCTCATTGCAGACGTTTCAACCCGGTGCGACCCTGGGCCAGATCCACCCAGTCTCCAGCTTTGCAATCCGCACCAGGAGCAGAGCCAGCCAGTACAGCATTGCATGCCAGCGGATCAGGCGCTGGTCTTTAGTTTAAGGGTATGGGGCACCAAAAGACGGTAGGGCTCGTAGGACAGCTTGGCCTGGCGCAGCCCGGCAATCCCTAAATCCTGCTCCCGGTTGATATAGGTGCAACGGCCCTCCAGGTATTTGGCCGTTTCCTGGTTGATGACCTGGGATGCCCCTTTAAAATCCAGGCTGAACTTTTCAAAATGGATATCAAAGGTGGTTTTGTTGAGACGGCTGAATACGGCAAAGGCTGCGATGCGGTCTTGTACCATGACTGCCAGGCCTTCAGGGCAAAGGCAGGTCCAAAGGGCAAAGGCCTGTTTCATGGCTGAAAATTCATCCTCAAGGGACTTGGGAACCTGTGCCATGGCATCCAGTTGTTGTCTGGCAAAGTCCAGACAACGGTCTTGCAGGGCACTGTCCAAGGGAACAACGGTGAAATCCGGATATTTCCGATGGAACTGAGACACCAGATTCTTTTTCTTGTGCAGTTTCTGAGTATCCAGATTGATAAGATTCCGGGTCTTATAGACATACTCTGCCCCATCCCGGTCCGCCGCTACGGTGAAATAGTCGTAAATCTCTGGATTCTCGGCAAGATAGGCCTTGGGAACCTGGCAAATCCGGGGACACAGGCCCATATTCATCATGTGTTGGGCCAGGCCATACAGGTCTTCCGGGTCCATGGGGCAGCCCACGGGCATGAGCAGATACTTGTGTCTGCCGTCGTAAATGAGAAACCGGCCCTTGTATAAAAACCAGTTATAATCGTGGGTGGGTCCCCAGGTAAAAAGGTTGACCGTACTTGTCTCACAGGTGTCAGAGGGAAATTTTTTAAAGATGTCCGTGACCCAGGCCAGGCTGTTCACCTCAAAATTGCCCTGGTCTGTAAAAAGTGTCTGTTGACTTGGTTCTTCTTCCTTTGCCTGGCATTGGTACTGCATACATCACCTTTTTAATTTGAACGGGATATAATCTGTCATCTCCCTGAAGCCTAATCGTCTGTAAAATGAGCCGGTTCCGGGTTCTCCGATCAATCCGATCCAGTCCACCCCCCGGGCCTCAAGCCCCTGGATCAGCGTCTGGATAATCCGTGATCCCATGCCTTGGCCCCGGTATGGCCTCAACACGGCAACATCCTGAATATAAGCATCACTTTTGAGATCAGAAAGGGCCCGGCCCATGCCGATCATCTTTGTTTTGTCAAAGGCCCCTGCAAACAGGGCCGAGTCCCGGGGCAGTGTCTGTAAAAACCCCTGACTTTGGTTGTATTCTGGCTTCCACCAGCCAGCATCCTCGTACAGGGCTTTGATATCACCTGGATCTGCGGTATCTACCAGTCTGACCTCAAGGTTTTCTCCTATCCATTTTTCTGACATGCATCCCTCCTGACCCCATCACCTGTTGAGCATTTTGGCCGCAAACCAGGGCTGAACAAAGGCTGCCCGGTGGATATCCGGGGAATAATACCTCAGCTGTTCCTGCAGCCCGTCGGGCATGGGCCGTACCGGTTCACCGAATCTGGGTCCCAGGGACCCCATGCACATGCTGATATGTCCGCCAGGATAAGTGGGAACGGTGATGGTGGCATAGGCCTTGTGGTCAAACAAGTCCCGGGTAATGTCAATGAGATCCTGCACATAATCCGGGTGCAGAAAAAAAGACTCCCCCTGGGTGGCCACTATGCCGCCAGGCTTCAAAGCCTGCTTCAGCCCCTGGTAAAACGGCTTTTCAAACAGCACCTGCCCGGGCCCCACCGGATCGGAAGAGTCCACGATGATAACATCATAGGCCCCTGTTTGCTCCTGGATAAATTCGTTGCCGTCCCGGATATGGATGCAGACCCTGGGATCGTCAAACCCGCAGGCAAGTCCGGGCAGAAATTGCCTGGATACCCGGATCACTGCTTCGTCAACCTCACAAAAATCCATGGTCTCAATGGCGTTATGCCGGCCAAGCTCCCTGAGAATTCCCCCGTCACCACCGCCGATGACCAGGACATCTTTAGGGTCGGGATGAGACATCACCGGCACATGGGCCATCATTTCCTGATAGGAAAACTCATCCCTTTCCGTGAGCTGGATGATGCCGTCCAGAACCAGCATCCGGCCAAAGCGTTTGGTTTCGTAAACATCGATCTGCTGAAAGGCACTTTTTTGGGAGTAAAGGATCTTTTCCACTTTCAGGGAAAGGGATATGCCCTCCCACATGGCGCAGATCTCCCTGAACCATCCGTTTTCCAGCCGGCTTTGGGTGTCCACGTTACTGCCTCAGGGAAATCTGCAGTTTATAATGATCTGCCTTGAAAAAGGCCATGGCAAACTCGGCCACCTCCCTGGGTTCGTAAAATTTACACGAAAAAATATCCAGGTACCCCGCATGTGTTGCATTGGCAAAATGCCCTGAAATCAAGGAGGTTTCAATGAGCTGGGTCATGGAGTATCCCGCCACCCTGTCCTCGTCCCCGAAGTGAACCACCTGACAGTCTCCGAACCGCCGCATATCGATGCGTTCGCAAAGCTGAACCACAAAGTCTTGGATCATGCCGGCATCCCGGATCATTCCGGGATCACACCCGTACAGATCCACTGCAGTGGCCACCCCCCACGGTTGTTTGCCCTCCCATACCCTGTTCCAGGAAATGGGAAGGGGGTGATCTGATTTTGCATCCTGTGCAGGACCAGAGGTTCGGGCGGGCACAGGACCGGGTTCCGGGGCGGTCCCGGGCTGGGACAGCAGGCCCCGGTTCTGGTCCGAGGAGATTATAACCTGTCCGGCCTGAAAAGAGTCCTGCATGGACCGGATGGCCTCATCCAGATGAATATTGTCACCACAGGTAAAAATATCCACAGCAGCGTAATTGTGCTCCGGCCAGGCATGGATGGTAAAATGGGACTCTGCAATGATGACCACCCCGCTGATCCCCTGGGGCTCAAACTGGTGAAAAGACGACGATATAATGGTGGCCCCGCTGTCATTGGCCGCCTTGAGCAGGGCGTTTTCCACCTGGACCTTGTCCAGCAGGGCCTTGACACCGCAATCGTAATACTCAAGGGTCAGCTGGCGGCCCAGGGCAAATACCGGGGGCTCACCATTTGGTTCTTTTTTGTTCTTATCAAGCATTCCAGGATCTCCACAAACTCCAAATATGTCATAATACGCTGCTTTGCAGGCAGTTTTTGCAAAAGAAAACGCATTATAAGCACTCTGGTTCAATAATCAATAGATTTCCATCAATGATGCAAAGCGCGCAGCCTCTGTACTCCTGGGCATGTTCCTTTCTTCCAGCCGCTTTACAATGGCAGGGGCGTTGAACCTCAGATAGGGATTGACCTTTAACTCATCTGACAGGGTGGAGACCACAAGATCCGGCGAAATCTTTTTTTCATAGGCCTGGATATCTGGATTGTCCTTTTCAATGGACCAGGCTGCGGCCAGGGATTCGGCCACATAATCATGCCCTGCAAACACCTGGGTATTGCCCGGCAGTGCCATGAGCATCTTCAACGAGTGGTAAAAAGCGTTCAAATCCCCGGAGAAACAATTGCCCACTGTGGCGTTGAACAAGGTGTCTCCTGTAACCAGGAATCCGTTTCCTTTGAAACAGACACACTCCCGGGTATGGCCAGGGGTTTTAAGAACCTCCAATACCTCTCCCGGCTGGATTTCAATGCGCTGGCCATGGGAAAATGTTCTGCAGTCCAAAAACTTGGCCCCGGTTTTTTCAATAAGCACGGTATTGCCCAGGGTATGATCCGGGTGGGTGTGGGTGTTGGTCACCTGGGTGATCTGAATTTTTTTTTCATCGGCAAATGCGACCATGGCATCGGGATCCCCCCCGTCCACCGCCAGGCCGTCGGTCTTTGTGTATACCAGGTACCCCAGATTGTCATTGGCATATCTGAACTGTTGAATTTCCATCCGAATCATTCTCCTGTTAGGACAAAGGGGTTAATAAAACCGGTCTTCATCATCAGATCCGCTGTCCTCGTCACGGGTGAGACCGTCCTCCAGTCCGTCGTCATAGATATCGGCAATATCATCATCATCCATGGCATCCTCTGCAAACTCATCATCAAAAAAAGCCACCCCGTGCTCCTCGAATATCCCCCCCAGGGCCTCCTTGAGATTCCGATCCAGGCTGTCGGTATATCCGCCGTCCTCGTCAGGAATAAATTCGTAGGTCTCCTCGTGTTCTTCAATCAGATCCCGCAGATCCGTATCGATTTCCGACCGGGCGTAGAAATCAGGTTCAAATGTATCAAGAATTTCGTTGAATGTCTCGTAGAGGTCAAATGCGTCTACTGCATCATAAATGGTCATGTAGGCCCCCATTTACGGTCCCTCCCTTACAAAATTTTTGAATTCCCCCTATGATAATGACAGTTTTTTTTGATGTCAAACAAAGGATTTGGACTGGCAGGGGCAGGCGGGCGGGAAAGAAGATCCCCCCCGGCCTGGCTGCAGCCTGGGACCGGGGGGGCAAAAGGGGGCCTGTCTCCTATCTGTTTAGTGTTTTTGTCACGGCAGCCATGAGCTCGTCCTTGTCAAAGGGCTTGGCAAAGTAGGCTTCGGCTTTTGGTATGGAATATTTACGCCCGGAAAGGCCTGAGATCACGATCACCGGGGTGCTGAATCCCTTTATCTTGGACAGTTTCCTGAAAAATCTGGGCCCCCATTCCTCTGGCATCTCCAGGTCAAGGGTGATCAGATCCGGAGCCTGGGCTTTGAACAAATCCATGGCAACGGTGCCGTCGTCTGCGATGCAGGTGTCATACCCGTTATCCTGGAACAGGGCCTCCAGATATCGGGTAATGGCCGGATCATCATCGACAATCATTATTTTTTTCTGGCCCGTTTCATTCATAAGCTACCTCCTTTACCTTTCTTTTTTATGACACTGCCCGCACAGCAGCGGGCCCTTGCCCTGTTCGATGTGGCAGGACCGGCACTGGGTATGATAGGCATTGACCAGGGACACAGGATTGTCTGCCCCAGCCTTGACAGTGTGACAGTCGGCACAGGGCATATCCTCACTGGACTCATCCGCCACACGTTTTCCGTCCTCCCAGACATGATGGCAGATTGCGCAGTCATCTATTTCAGCGGCATAGTTGTGTTCATCGTGGTCAAACACGGCCACCGGCCGCCGCAGGGTGTCAAAGGCCTCGGCTGAAACGTCCATGCGGAAAAGTTCCGCATCTTCCTGGCACAGCCCCGGAGACAGCATTCCTAAGCAAATCATCATCGACAGGATCGTCAGTTTTAGTTTCATTTTATTCTCCCGGTACATACACGTTCTTTTCCATGGTCTCATAGATGATGTCCCCAAGGAATTTGATTTCCATGTTCAAATCATAGTGATGAATAATGTCCTCAATGCCGGAGTGGCAATTGTGGCAAGGGGCTATAAGCACCTCAGCCCCGGTGGCTGCCAGCTGCTCGGCCTTGACCCGGTTGTTGACCATACGCTCTTTCTTGTAGGGAGGACCGCAGTTGATCACCCCGCCGCCAGCACCGCAGCAATAGTTGTGCTCCCGGTTGGGGGTCATCTCAACAAAGTCTGTGCAGATCATGTTCACCACTTCCCGGGCCTTGTCATGAAGGCCCCGGCCCCGGGATACATTGCAGGGATCATGAAGGGTAACCTTTTTGGTAAATTTTTCCTGAACTTTAAGGCGGCCCTGAGTGAAAAGGTCATGGTAGAACTCCAGGGCGTGGACCACCTCAAAGGGCGGCATGGCCCAGGACACCCACCGGTTGCCCACATCATAGGTGGACCGGAAGGCATGGCCGCACTCTCCCATGACGATCTTTTTGACCCCAAGATCAGCTGCCGCCTCGAAAAAAGTCCGGGCAATGCGGCCGGAAATCTCGTTGTCCCCGGTAAACATGGCCATGTTGGAATTGTCCCAGCCAGGCATGGAAGGCATGGTCCAGTTAATACCGGCGGCATGCATGATGGTCGCGGCCTGGTAGAGCAGTCCGGCCTGGAACTTGGGCTCCGGTGCAATCACCGAATACATGATATCCGCCCCCCGTTTATCCAGGGGGATACGCAGGGTTTCAAACTCGTCTCTGGCATCTTCTTCCTGCCACTGCAGGGTATCAATCCACTCATCCTCCTTGACCCACATCTGGTTCAACGTGGCAGAGTGGGAGTTCACCGTGTCCTGGATATACAAAGGGGTGATACCCAGTTTATGACAGATCCGGCGGACAATGAGCATCATATAAGCGATATCAATGCCAAAGGGGCAGTACATGGAACAGCGGCGGCAGACATTGCACTGCAGATAGGCAATGCGCACGGCCCTTCGTAAAAAATCCTTTGAAACCTCGCCGCGCTTGTCTATCATCTCCCAGATGGTCTGCTTGACCTTGGCGGCCGGGGAAAATCTGGGATCCTTGTCATTGGACAGATAATAGGAACAGGCCTCAGAACACAGGCCGCAGCGCATACAGGTTGTCACATAGGTCTTGAGCCGGGCACCGGTCTCCTTTTCTATTACCTGGTTGATCACTGTTTTTATTCGCTCGGGGGTCAGTTTTTCCAGCCCCTTTTCAATGGCATCGTCTGTTGCCAGTTCAGGTGCGGCTTTTTCTTTTGATAGATCTGTTTGTGATGGTACATTCATTTGTATCTCCTTGGCGCCCATAGATTTGGGCATTTTTCTACCAGTCTTTTGCCTGACGGACATTGCCGAATTCAGAGCCGGTATAGGCCCGGGTCAACGGTGCCGTCACCATGTGGGAAAACCGCGAAAAGGGAATCATAATCAATACCATTTCACCTGAAAGAATGTGCAGGATGGTGATATAGTCATACGCCCCCGGCCACATGGCGTCAAAGACCTGGTGGTAGGCCAGAAATCCGGTGACAAAGGGAAGTCCAACCATGAAAAGCAGTAAATAATCCATGGCAGACGTCAGATACTTCACATCCGGCTCCTTGATCCGTCTGACGGCAAAAAATATCAGGGCGGCGATCACCACCACGGTGCCGGCATCTGCCAGCCCGTCATTCAAGGCCGGCCAGGACACCCTGAAGGCCTCTTCCACCAGCACGATATGGGCAGATACAAACAAAGGGATGACCAGGATCAGCAGATGAAAAACATAGGAGATTCCGTAATACCAGGGCCGCTGACGGGTGGATCTGGGAAAAAAGGGAATCAGCCAGGCCCCGATGGAGCGCAGGCTGTGATACAGGGTGAGATAGGAAAATATATAGGCCTCTTTCTTCTTGATCTCTGCCACAATGATCCAGACCCGGGCGATCAGCCCGATGACAAAGATCAAAAGGGAAATCCAGACCAAGGGCCCCATGATGAAATCAATAAATCCGTTCATAACCGCCTCCTTACAGGACAATCACCCTGCGTTTGTATACGCCGTTCTCAACCCCTTTAACCAGAACCGCCTTCCCGTCCGGGCTGACCACGGGATCGGCCATCATCTCACAGGGTCCGGCCACAACCTTGTCGTTCACCGCCGTGTACCATTGGCCCTCTCGTTCAAAACTCACGGCCACCACAGCGCCGTCAGGGCTCATGCTCGGGGTAAATATCTTGTCGCAGGAGAGGCGCCATGCCCGGTCATTGACGGCCAGGCCCCAGGCTCCCTTGTCCTTGAAAACAGCGGCAAGCCCGTTGCCGTCCGGGGAATAGATCAACTCTCTTACCATGGTATCCCAGGTCGTGGACCAGGGCCGGTCATTGACGGCCACAGACCATGTTCCAAAACTTGTGGCCACAATGGCAGCGATGTCTGTTCCTGACGGGCTGGGCTGAAGGTGCCAGATATTTTCATAGCTGCCGTCCCACAGCTGGGCCCCGTCCTGAAACAACCGCCACTTGCCGTTGGTCCGCACCGGCGCCATCACCCCGGCTTGACCAAAGACCGGGCGCCATACCGCCTGAAATCTGGGTTCCCAGAGCGCCCCATTCACCGCCACCCCATAGGCCTCACGGTCCAGGCGCACGGCCCAGGCCAAATCGTTTCCGTCACGAGAAAAAGACAGGTCCCAGGCGTTTAAAAACCGCTGTTCCCCGCATTCACCGTTGACTGCCACCCCAAAAATCCCCTTGGCAAAGGCCTCGACATCGGCGGCCGGCATGGATTCGGCCTGGACAATTGCGGCAGTGACACCGCCGGGCCCCAGTAGCGTGCCGGTGATATTTTCAAAACCCTCTTCCCAGAGCGAGTCATTGACAGCCATGCCGTATTCCATGTCTTTTTGATAGGCCATGCCCACTTGATCGCCGTCCGGGCTGAACTGCAGGTTCCAGACAAAATCAAAGCTGTTGGACCAGGGCTGACCGTCCACCAGAAGCTGCCATTCCTCATCCTGGCAAACCGCAACAGCATGGCGCCTGTCGCCAAAGGCCTTTAGACTCCAGGCCTTTTCATACTCCCCTTCCCATAGCTGGCCGTTGACGCAGATGCCAAAGGCCATCTCGTCCAGGTTGACGATGCTGGCCACGGCCTCACCGTCCGGGGTGATACAGGGCTCTTCGACCCAGTTGAACCTGTCAGCCCATTCTTGAACCGGTATCTCCTTGAGGGGGGTCTGCCAGTCCCATGATTGTATCTCTTTCATTATTATCTCCGACCCTGGTTTGATAGATTAGTCTTGGCCAGTTCATTGATCACCGTATCCAGGGAAGCGACGGTCAATGGTTTTTCAATGAACCGGTTAATTTCTGCCTTTTGGATCTCCTGCTCCAGCTCATCACTGGAAATGGTGGCCATGAGAATGCGAATAACATCCGGCTGCATCTTCTTGACCTGCTTTAAAAGAGTAAGGCCGTCCATATCCGGAAGAAAATAATCTGAAACCACCACATCCATTGTGTGGGTATTCAGTGCGTCCAACCCTTCTGCTGCAGTTTTAAAAATGACCAGGTCCACCGGGCTGTCACCGAAAAAAACCCTCAAGGACTCACGGACATATTTGTCGTTATCAATGAGCATAATAGATAGGTTTCTTCCGGTCTTCCCCATATTATGTCAGCCTTTCAGGATGCTTGCGTATCTGCTTTTGGTTTATATCTCCCCTAATCATTAGCAGAAAGCATACCAGCCCGCTGACACCAGGCCAAAGCCCATTGATTTCAATTGATTAAAAAAACCTTATCACTTTATCCTCCGTTCAAAGAACCCAAAAAACCAGTGATTCAGAAAAATTTAGAAATTTTCCTTTGAAAATCTTAAAAATGTATAAATTCTGCCAACCCAATTTACCGGCTTTTAAAGTTGCCATGGTTGCGCAGATCGGTCAGGGCCAGGTAAAAGCCGCCCACGGCCAACTCTGCACAGTGAAAATGATCGTCTGGCAGGGTTTTAAGAAAGTCGGCCACCTTTTCGGGCGTGACCTCCCAGGCCGCTTCCACCGGCTGGCCTTCGGTCAGGTGGATCACCGTATTACAGCAGGCCGTGGTATGGATACAGCCGTTGACGCCAAAGGCAATGCGGTTCAACACCCCTGCCCTGGCCATGATGAAAAACTCAACAGAATCCCCGCAATCCCCGGTCCGGGTGCCATAGCCGTTGGGCTGGGTCAGGCGCTCCATGTGATCCCTTGAATAGGCCATCTCCAGAAATTCAAGGGAATGGCGGTCCCAGAATCCCTTTTCTTCCATTTATAGTCTCCTGCCCCCGGTATCCCAAGGGCCTTATATCCACATTGAATGATACAAACTTCTCAGGTTCAGACAATGCCATTTTTTGACTGTTTAATCAAGACTGCCACCATGCCCCCAAATCCACCGCCTAATTTTCAAATCGGTTGAACGGCAACCGGTTTGGCAACTGCCTGGCCACCATCAAAGTACCAGATGCAAGGCGGCGAAAAGGGACGA
>Ga0102943_1000442_pt1 | contig 27832 bp, 29 predicted proteins | sample SalPonC_black_MG_FD_78174 | JGI IMG/M metagenome (GOLD analysis project Ga0102943, IMG submission 78174) | Salt pond soil microbial communities from South San Francisco under conditions of wetland restoration - Salt Pond MetaG... | ecosystem: Environmental > Aquatic > Marine > Intertidal zone >...
ACCAGGGCCGACGCGGCGGCTGCGGCCAGCGGCGGCGGCAAGCTCGGTCGATCTTCCAGCGCCGAGAAGAACGCGCGCGGGTGGGACGCGGCCCGCCAGGCGTCGCGGGCCACGCCCACGACGACGTCGCTCCTCACGGCCGGCCCCAGAACAGGTCGGGGCGGGGAAGGGGCATGAGGCCGCGCTGGGCGGCCCGCTCGAACAGGGTGTCCACCGCCGCGCGCCCGACCGGTCCGACGTCGAGGGTGAAGTCGTTGACGTACGTGTCGATGTGACGCTCGCGCACCTCGGGCGACATCTCCTGGGCGTGAGCGGCGACGTACGCCGCGCTGGCCGACGGATCGCGCCGGGCCGCGACCACGCTGGCGTGGACCGCCGCAGCGACGCGGTCGATCGTCTCGGCGGGCAGGTCGCGCCGCACGGCGATCCCGCCCAGCGGGATCGGCGCGCCGGTCCAGGTCTCCCACCATTCGCCCAGGTCCGCCACCCGGTGCAGGCCGTGCTCGGGATAGGTGAAGCGCGACTCGTGAATGATCAGGCCCGCGTCGACCTCGCCCGCCTCGACCGCCGGCATGATGGTGTCGTAGCGCATCTCGACCCGGCGCACGCTCGCGGGGGCGTACAGATCGAGCAGGAGGTTCGCCGTCGTCCCACCCCCCGGGGTGGCGACCGTCGCCTCGTTCAGCTCCAGACGGTCGTCGCGGGCCACGATCAGCGGCCCCACGCCGTGCCCCATCGCGCCCCCCGACGGCAGCATCCACCACTCGTCGGCGATGCGGCCGAACGCGTGGTAGGAGACCTTCGCCACGTCCAGCTCGCCGTCCTGAGCCAGGCCGTTGAGCCTCTCGACGTCCTCCAGATGGACGGTCCACGACAGGTCGGGCGCCACGAGACCGTGCACGAGCGCATGGAAGACGAAAGCGTCGTTCGGGCAGGGAGAGAAGCCGAGACGGAGCGGGGCGTTCATGGCCAGAGCGTACCAACGGCGCCGGCCGGCTCCGCGTCGCACGCCGGCCGCGCGCGACGACCTGTCGGCTCCCGTATTCCGCGCGTTGATCGGACCGGAACGGTCTGCTAGGATACGGCGCCGTGCCCGGGACGATTCGACCCCGGCCGCACGCGTTGGAGGTGGAGTTCATAGCGAAGGACATGAAGGTGAACGATCAGATTCGGGTGCGCCAGGTGCGCCTGATCGAGGCGGACGGGAATCAGATCGGCATCGTCGACACGCGCGACGCCATGCGGCGCGCCCGCGAAGCGGATCTCGATCTCGTGCTGGTGGGCGAGCGGGCCCAACCTCCCGTCGCTCGGCTCATGGATTACGGCAAGTACCGTTACGAGCTGCAGCAGGAGGAGAAGGAGGCGCGCAAGCGCTCCCGCCAGCAGGAACTGAAAGCGATCAAGTTCCGCGTCAAGATCGGCGATCACGACTACCGAACGAAGGTGAACCACGTCCGGCGCTTCCTCAAGGGGGGCCACAAGGTCAAGGTCACCATCATGTTCCGGGGTCGCGAACGCACGCATCCCGAGCTCGGGCAGGAGCTTCTGAATCGCGTCGCACAGGACGTGTCCGACATCGCGGTGGTCGACCAGCCGCCGATGATCGCGGGCATGGACATGAACATGACGGTGCGGCCGATCGCGGAGCAGCCCAAGGAAGCCTGAGCCCGACCGTCCCTTTTCCGTCCGCGCCGTGGCTCGACGACTCTGCGCGATCCACTGCCACCAGAAAGGGTGCAGACATGCCGAAACTCAAGACCCATAAGGGCACCAAAGCCCGTGTCAAGATCACAGGGCGAGGTAAGGTCATGGCCATGCGCTCCGGAAAGCGACACCTGAACTACAAGAAGTCTGGGAAACGCATCCGGCAAGGCCGTACCGACCTCATCATCGCGAAGCCGGACGCAGAGCGCATCAAAGCGCTGCTGCCGTACGAGTGAGGGGGTAGCGCATGCCACGGGCCAAGACCGGCACCGTCCGCCGTGCGAAGCACAAGAAGGTCCTCAAGGCCGCGAAGGGCTACTGGGGGCTTCGCTCCAAGAGTTTCAAGGTCGCGCAGCAGACGCTGCTCAACGCAGCCGACTACGAGTACCGCGATCGCCGCGACAAGAAGACGGTGTTCCGCCGGCTCTGGATCGCGCGCATCAACGCCGCCGCGCGCCAGCACGGGCTGAGCTACAGCCGCTTCACGCACGGCTTGCGTCTCGCCGGGGTGGAGCTCGACCGCAAGGTCCTCGCCGATCTCGCGGTGCGCGAGCCGGACGCGTTCGCGAACCTCGTCGAGGTCGCGAAGAACCAAGCGACCGCCTGAGAGCCGCCGTTCCCGAACGACCGTGACCGTCGAGGGCGCCCGCAGGGGCGCCCTCGACGCGTACCGTCCCGTTCCCGTCGCGCCCGGTGCCGGTCAGTAGCCCTCCCCCACGTCCACCCGGTTCCGTTCCGGGTCTCGGCCGCTCACGACGGCGTCGATCGTAGCCAGCACGTCCCGAACGCTGACCTGCGTCCAGCCGGCGACGGCGTTCGCGCGGTGCGGGCTGAGCACCACGTCGGGGTGCAGATGGAACGGGCGCCGCGAGGGCAGGGTGGTCGAGCGCTGCTCCGGTCCGTCCGGATAGCGCCACCACACGTCCAACCCGAGACCCGCGATCCGCCCCGCGTCCAGCGCGCTCCACGCCGCCTCCTCGTCGATCACCGAGCCCCGCCCGACGTTCACGATCAGCGCGCCGGGCCTGAGCGCCGCGAACGCCGCCTCGTCCAGCAAGCCGTCGGTCCGCGGGGTCGACGGGAGCGACAGCAGCACCGCGTCGGCCCGGCCGAGCGCGCGGTGCAGCTCGCCGGGTCCCCACTGCGTGACGGTCTCGTCGCGGGGGTCGGGTCGGCGGCGTACCGCCTCGACCTCCATCCCCAAGCCGCGCAGCATCGGCGCGGTCGCCCGGCCGATCGCCCCGAACCCCAGCAGCAGGGCACGGCGTCCCGCCAGGTGCACGCTTTGCGGGCCGTTCTCCGGCCCCCAGTCGCCGTGCCGCAACGCGCGGTCGTACCGACCCAGTCGATCCGCGAGCGAGAGCAGCAGCGCGACGGCGTGCTGGGCGACGAACGGCGCGTTGAAGTGCGAGTTGTGCAGCGTCAGCCCGGGGCGGTCGGCCATCCGCCGGCGCAATCCGGCGCGCACGCCGGCGTACGGCACGATCACGTGCCGGAGCGACGGAGCCTCCAGGAGCTCGGCCGGCGGATCGCCGTCGACGAGAATCGCAGCGCCGTCGGCCGCGGCGGCGTCCCGGTCCACCTCGATCGTCACGCCGTCCGGCCACGGCGCGCCGGCGACGTCGTCGGCGCCGAGGCCGCTTCGCCAAAGTACCTTCACGAGCTCGCCACCCTCGTCCTTCATCGGGTCATCGTACCCGTGGGAGGCCGGATAGAATGGCGCTCATGCGAATCGTGCGCGGTCTCGAAGCCGCCCTAGACGCCGTCCGGCACCGAGCGCAGGACCTGCTGGACGAACCCACGGAACGATCGGTGCGCGAGATCGTCGACGCCGTCCGGCGCGGCGGTGACGACGCGCTCAGGGTCGCGACGGAGCGTCTCGACGGGGTTCGCCTCGATGCGTTGCGCGTGCCCCGCGACGAGATCGAGGCCGCCTCCGACGCCATCGAGCCGGAGCTCCGCGGCGCGATCGACCTCGCGATCGAACGGATCGAGCGGTACTACCGCCGGCAGCCGGCCGGCGGATTCCTGGATACCGACGACGGCGCCGTGCTCGGACAGCTCGTGCGTCCCATCGAGCGCGTCGGCGTGTACGTTCCGGGCGGGACCGCGCCGCTGTTCAGCAGCCTGCTGATGAGCGCCGTTCCGGCGCGGGTCGCCGGCGTCGAGCGCATCGTGGTCGTGACGCCGCCTCGCAAGGACGGCAGCGTCCCGGTCGAGATCCTCTACGCCGCCGCGCAGGTCGGCGCCGAACACGTCGTTCGTGTCGGCGGCGCGCAGGCCGTCGCGGCGCTGGCGTACGGGACCGAAAGCGTTCCGAGGGTGGACAAGATCGTCGGGCCCGGGAACCGCTACGTCGTGGCCGCGAAGCGGCTCGTGTTCGGCACCGTCGGCATCGAGTCGCTTCCCGGCCCGACCGAGACGCTGGTGGTCGCCGACGAGCGGGCCGACCCGGAGCACGTGGCCGCCGACCTGCTGGCCCAGGCCGAGCACCTCGGCGCTCAGCCGGTCCTGGTCGCCTGGTCCGACGAGGTCGTCCGCCGGACGCTCGACGCGGTCGAGGCCGCGCTCCGGACGCTCCCCACCGCGGAGGCGGCACGCGAGTCGATCGAGGAGCGGGGCATGGTCCTGCAGGTGGCCGACGAGACGGAGGCGATGCGGGTGGCGAACGCCTACGCGCCCGAGCACCTGTGCCTGCTCGTGGACGACCCGTGGCGGCTCCTGCCCGGCGTCCGGAACGCCGGTGGGGTGTTCCTGGGCGCCCACAGCATGGAGGCGCTCGGCGACTACGTCGCCGGTCCGAGCCACGTGATGCCCACCTCCGCGACCGCCCGCTTCGCGAGCTTCGTGAACGTGCGCGACTTCCAGAAGGTCATCCCGGTGCTGTCGCTCTCGCCGGGCGTCGTTCAGGAGATCGGTCCTGCGGCCGTCACGATGGCCCGCTCCGAGGGGCTCGAGGCGCATGCCCGCGCCGTCCTTTCGCGCCTGAAGCCACGCGACTGAGCCGGTGAGAGGAGCGCCGGATCGTGGCCCCGCCGCTGCGGGTGCGCGCCGGCCGACCGCCCAGCGGGGCGGGGTCGCGGGCAGCGCCGGGGTCGTCCGGCTCCTGGCCTTGGCCCCGATCCTGCTGGTGGCGCTCCTTCTGGCCGACGTGGCGGGAATCGTGACCGGCCCGCGCGCGCAGCCCGACTGCGCGGCGGGCGCGGCGCTGGTCATGGGCGCCGCGCAGTACGACGGACGTCCGTCGCCCGCGTTCGAGCGGCGGCTGCGCGGCGCCCTGGAGCTGTACGAGCGGGGCTGCGTCGAATCGATCGTCGTGACCGGCGGCGGACAGGCGGGGGACCGGACGACGGAAGGGGAGGCGGGCGTGCGTTGGCTGGCCGACCGCGGGGTCCCCGACGGTCGGCTCCTGGCCGAGACCGTGGCCACGACCAGCGCGGAGAACGTCTGGCTGTCGGCGTCGCTGCTGGGCGACGCTCCCGTCGTGATCGTGACGGACGACCTGCACCTGTGGCGCTCGGTCTGGCTGGCCCGTCGCTTCGGGCTGGACGCGTCCGGGGTCGGCGTGCCCGCTGGAAGCGGCCGCGCCGCCTACGTCGTGCGCGAGCTGACCGCCATGGCGTCGTACCGGATGGGCTGGGTTCGCTGAGGGCGGCGGCGTGGTGCGGCCCCGTCGTGCATCGGCCGGCCTTGGGTCTCGCTGGCCTGGCTCGTCCGGCGCGCTCCGATCAGCGGCGCCGCCACCAAGCGCGAACCACGTCGCGGTACATCGCGGCGCGCGCCCCCACGCCGCGCAGCAGGCCGCGCTTCTCTTCCTTCATCACCTGAGCCACGCCGTCCAGCGGGACGTCCCGGCAACGCCAGCCGTCTCGTGCGGCGGACCTGGTGAGCAGAATCTCGACGCCGAAGCGGCTCTCGGCCAGACCCGCGACGCCCAGCAGCATCTCGCGGCGTATCGCGCGTTGTCCGGCCAGCGCGGGAGCCAGACGCTGCGCGGTCGTGGTCGCCGAGCGAACGCCGACGAACACGCCGCGCGTCATGTCCACCCGGCCGTCCAGGACCGGATCGGCCAACGCGCGGACGTGCTCGGGTCGGAGGCCCGTCAGGTCCGCGTCGAGCAGGATCAGCACCTCGGCCGCCGTGCGACCGGCGCCTGCCGCGAGCGCGCCGCCCTTGCCGACGTTCGCAGGCAGCCGCAACACCGTCGCGCCGGCCGCCGCGGCGGCCTCGGCGGTCCCGTCGCGCGATCCGTCGTCCACGACGAGGACCGGCCCACGCTTCGCCGCCAGCGCCGACCGGACGACGCTCCCGATGCGGGCCGCCTCGTCGAGCGCGGGGATGAGCACGGCGCTCGAGACGCGGGTGGCGGCCTCGTCGCCCGCGACGCGGCTCGCCCCCGCGGGGACCGTGCCGCTCGAATCGGCGCTGGCCTTCTCGGTCACCTCGTCGGTCAGCCCGCCGCGACCACGCCCTGGAGCTCCTGCAGCGTGATCAGAACGATGAGGGTCAAGACCGCCAGAATCCCGATGAAGTGGAACGCCTCCTCCTGGCCGGGCTTGAACGGCCGGCCACGGATCGCCACCACGGTCGCCAGGAACAGCCGGCCGCCGTCCAGTCCCGGGATGGGCAGGAGGTTGAACACCGCCAGCGAGAAGTTGATGATCGCCGCCAGGACCAGCACGGGCGCCAGGCCGATGCGGGTGGCGTCCGACACGAGCCCCACCATGCCGACCGGACCCGCCACGTCTTCGCTGGACTGGCCGGTCAGGACGCTTCCGAACCCGCGCACGAAGCCGCTCACCATCTGCGGCACGGCGCGGACCGCGAACGCCGCCGACTCGCCCAGGGCGGTCCAAGGCGCGACGCTCTCGACCGAGGCGGGCGCGAGCTGGACGCCGAGCAGCGGTCGTTCGCCGGGCGCGACGCCGTCCGGAGGCCAGGCGACCGAGAAGCTCCGCTCGGACCCGTCCCGCTCGACGACGAGCGTGAGCGTCCCCTCGGCCGACCGGATCGCCTCGACGGCCTGGTCGGGCGTGGGGTCGGAGACGCCCTGGACCGCGACCAGACGGTCGCCCGAGACCAGCCCGGCATCCGCCGCGACGGAGTCCTCGACGACCTGGGCGATCACGGTGCCCGATACCGTGGGCTGCGTGCCGGTCGTGAGCGCGCGGTAGCCGGGCTGCAGGAGGACCGCGATCGTGAGCAGCACGGTTCCGAGCACGAAGTTGGCCAGCACGCCGCCGATCAGCACCCACGCCTTCGCGGCGAGCCCCAGCGCGGCCATGCCCTCGGTAGGGTTGCGCAGCTCGCCGTTCTCGTCCGGCTCTGCGCTCATTCCCGGCAGGTCGACGTACCCGCCCAGGGGGATCGCCGACAGGCGCCACTCGGTGCCCCTCCAGCGGCGCCGCCACAGGATCGGACCGAAGCCGATGCTGAACGCCCGCACCGGCAAGCCGACGCTGCGCGCGTTGAGGTAGTGCGCGAGCTCGTGCACCATCACCGCGCTGAAGAGGATGAGGACGAACACCAAGCCGGTCGTCATGCGGAGGGCTCCATGCGGGCAGTATCCCAGCCCGGGGGCGGTTTTCCGGTCGGCCGCTTCACGATCGCGTCCAGAACGGAATCCGGACGGTCGGGCCCCGCCTCGAACGCGCCGGACGTCCGCTCAACCGCCGGCGGAGGCGTGCGCTTCGACCCAAGCGCGCGTGGCGCGCCTGGCCTCGGCGTCCGCCGTTTGGACCGCGTCCCACCCCAGCGCTTCGGGAGCGACCGCGTCCAGCGCGGCCGCCACCGCGGCCGTGATGGCGGGAAACGGGATCCGGCCGTCCAAGAACGCCGCCACGGCCACCTCGTCGGCGGCATTGAGCACCGCGGGCGCGGTGCCCCCCCGCCGTCCGGCCTCGTACGCCAACGACAGCGCGGGAAAGCGCTGGTGGTCGGGCGGCGCGAACGTCCAGGCGCCGTCCAGCTCCAGCCGCGTCAGGGGCAGCGCGGGCCGGGCGACCCCCTCGACCCCCCACGCGATCGGGAGTCGCATGTCGTGAGGCCCGACCTGGGCCTTGAGCGAACCGTCCCGGAACCGGATCAGGGCGTGCACCAGCGACTGGGGATGAACCACGACGTCGATCGCGTCGAGCGGAAGATCGAACAGCGCATGGGCCTCGAGCACCTCGAGCCCCTTGTTGAAGAGCGTGGCCGAATCGATCGTGACCTTCGGGCCCATCGACCAGGTCGGATGCGCCAGCGCCTGCTGCGGGGTCACGGACGACAGGTCGGCAGGTCCGTCACGGAACGGGCCGCCCGAGGCGGTCAGGATCACCGTCTCGATCGCGTCGCGGCGCTCGCCGAGGAGCAGCTGCGCGATCCCGGCGTGCTCCGAGTCGACCGGCGTGATGCGCGCGTCCGCCCTACGGGCCTCCTCGCGCACCAGCGGCCCGGCGACGACCATCGCCTCCTTCGTCGCCAGCGCGACGTGCCGGCCCGCCCGGACCGCCGCCCGGACCGGCGGCACGCCCGCCATCCCGGGAATTGCGGCCACGACGGTGTCTACGGGCCAGGCTGCGGCGTCCGCGACGGCCTCGTCGCCGGAGGCGAGCCGCGTCCCGGAGGGCAGCCGGTCGCGTACGCGGTCCAGCGCCGCCGGGTCGCACACGACCAGATCCGGGCGGAACTCGCGGGCCTGCGCGACGAGGAGGTCGGCGTTTCGTCCGGCGACCAGCGTCGCGACGCGCCAGCCCCGCATCCGCGCCACGTCCAGCGTCTGCGTGCCGATCGAGCCGGTCGATCCGAGCACCGTCAAGGTTCGCATGCCCGCATCTTCGCACGAGCCCGCGGAAGCGAGCGAGGGCGTTCGAAGCGACGCAGGAGGCCGTGCCCAGCGGCGCCGGGCACGCGTCGCGGGTGCTAGCATCGCGGCATGCTGGTACGCGAATGGATGACGCCACGACCCGAGGTGGTGACGGCAGGCACCCCGGTGATGGAGGCGATGGAGCGGATGCGTCATGGGGGCTACCGCAGACTTCCCGTCATGGACGAGGACCGGTTGATCGGAATCGTCACCGACCGCGACCTCAAGGAGGCGACGCCCTCCTCGGCCACCACGCTCTCGGTCTACGAGCTGAACTTCCTGCTCGGCCGGATGCAGGTGGGCGAGGTGATGACGACCGACCTGAAGACGATCGATCAGGACGACACGATCGAGCACGCCGCGGTCACGATGGAGGAGGCCCGCGTCTCGGGACTTCCGGTGGTGGGACCGCACGGGCTGGTCGGAATCCTGACGATCACCGACCTGCTCCGCGCGCTGGTGGGGTTCTTGGGCCTGCGCGAGGGAGGCACGCGCGTGACCGTCGACGTCCCGGACGAGCCCGGGGTGCTGGCCCGCGTCGCGCAGGCGGCGCCCCCGTCCAACATCGTCGCCGCGGTCACCTCCGCGGTCGAGCCGGGCACGACACGCAGGATCGTGCTGCGGCTCACCGGGCCCGACGCGGCGTCGTTCCCTGAGCGCCTGGCCGCGACCGGCCTGAGCGCGAGCGACGTGCGATGAGCGAGCGTCCAGCCGACATCGCGACGCGCCTGGCCGACGCGGCCGGCGGCGGCCGCGTCGCGCACTCGGGCTTCATGGACGAAGCGGACGCGGCCTCCTGCCTGGCCCGGCTGCGGGCCGCGGGCGTCGCGGCCAGCGCCGCCGGCGGCGTCCCGGCCGCCGCCCGCCGCGTCGTGACCGCACGGCCAGGGCACGTCCCGGCCGCCGCCCGTTCGCTGGCCGCTCTGTACCTACCCGGCGTGCACGATCCGGGCGAGGCGCGCGCCGCGCTTCAGGCCGCCGGCGTGGCCGAGGACCGCCTCGGAGACGCCGTGATCCACGAGGACGGCGTCAGCGTGATCGCAGGCGACGATCTCGCCGCGTCGTTCCGGGGACCGGTGCGGGTGCAGGGGCGCGAAGCGGAGGTCGAGGCGGTGCCGCTGAGCCGCGTCGCGAGGGGTACGACGAAGACCGTCGGCCTGGTCGTGCCCTCGCTCCGAGCCGACGTGCTGGGCGCCAAGGCGTTCGGCGCGTCCCGCTCCTGGTTCGTCAAGGGCGTCGCGGGCGGCAAGGTCCGCGTCGACGGCGAGACGGCCGGCAAGTCGACGGTGCTCGAGCCGGGCTCCGAGCTGTGGGCCGAGGGACTCGGACGTGCGCGGCTGCTGGCCGTGGAAGGCGAGACGAAGCGCGGCAACCTCAAGGTCCGCGTCGAGGTCGAGAAGCCGTGACTAGAGGCGGACCCGCTTGCCGTCGCCGCTGCGGCTCTTGAAGATCATGCGGAACGGCACCTCGGCGAAGCCGAGGTCCTCGCGGATGCGGTTCCTCAGGTACGACTCGTACGAGCGTGTGATGAACGTCTCGGAGTTCACGCTGAACACGAACGTCGGTGGCGCCACGTCGGCCTGCGTCGCGTAGAGCAGCTTGAGCGGCCGACCCTTGAAGTTCGGGGGCGCCTGACGCTGCGTCCAGACCTCGATCCAGCCGTTCAGCTCGCCGGTCGTCACGCGGCGACGGGCGGTGTCGTGCACACGCACCACGGCGGCGAGGAGCTCGTGCAGACCGAACTCGGTGAGCGCGCTGACGAACACGCGCGGCGCGAACGCGAGGTGCGAGAGCTCCTGGCGGATGTGCTGGCGGAACGCGACGAGCTGCTCGTCGGTGACGAGGTCCCACTTGTTGATCGCCATGACGACCGGCTTGCCCGCCTCCAGAGCGTAGTTCGCGATCCGCATCTCGTGGTCGCCCAGCTCGAACGGGTCCACTACCAGGATCGCGACTTCGGCACGCCGCATCGCCGTCTCGGCGCGCAGCTTGGAGTAGTACTCGACGTCCTCGGTCGGCTTCCGACGGATCCCGGCGGTGTCCACCAGCACGAACGGGCGGCCTCCGAAGTCGAACCGCACGTCGATGGTGTCGCGGGTCGTTCCGGCCACGTCCGAGACGATGACGCGCTCGTCGCCGATCAAGGCGTTGAGCAGCGACGACTTGCCGGCGTTCGGCCGGCCGACGATCGCGACGGTGATCGGCTCCTCGCCGGCGACGTCCTCGTCCTCGCCGAGTCGGGACTCGATCGCGGTCTCGAGCTCGGGAACGCCGCGCGCGTGCGCGGCGGAGGTGACGATCGGCTCGCCGAAGCCCAGGCCGTACGCTTCGAACAGCTCGGGCCGCTCCTCGTGACGCGGATCGTCGATCTTCGTCGCCACGAGCAGCACCGGGCGTCCCTGACGCCGCAGCCAGTCGGCGATCTCGTGGTCCGCTCCGGTCGGCGCCTCGCGGCCGTCCACGCAGAACAGCACCAGGTCGACGCCCACAAGGGCCGTCTCGATCCGGTCGCGGATCGGGGCTTCCCACGCGTCGCCCGACCACAGGCCGCCCGTGTCGAGCAGCGTGAAGGCTCGCCCCGTGTCGGTCTCGACGACGCCCTCCTTGACGTCGCGCGTGACGCCGGGCTGATCGGCGACGATCGCCTCCCGGCGGCCGATGAGGCGGTTGAACAGACTGGACTTGCCGACGTTCGGCCGTCCGACGATCGCGACGTTACGCAAGAAGCTCGCCCTCCTCCAGGTGCGCTCCCCGCGCCCAATCGCCGGCCGGCATCGACGGTCGTCCCGCCGGCGTGACCGTGCTCAGCCGAACGGCGCCACGGCCGCACGCCACGACGACGCCGTGGTCGCCCACCGAGAGAACGCTCCCGGCGCTCCCCAGCCGGCCGTCCGCGCCGGCCTCCTCCATCCGGTCCACGCGAATCGGCCGACCGTCGCGACGGAAGCGCGTGCCGGGCCAGGCGAGCACGCCACGCCAGCGGTTCACGACGTCGCGCGCGCCGTCGTGCCAACGCACGTCGCCGTCCTCCTTCGTGAGCAGCGGCGCGTACGTCGCCTTCGCGTCGTCCTGTGGCGTGCGCGGGAGGCGCCCCTCGGCCAGCAGGCCGAGCGCCTCCGAGATCGCCCGAGCCGCGAGGTGCGACAGGCGCGTAGACAGCTCCGGCGCCGTCTCGGTCGGCTCGACCTCGGTCCTCAGCACGTGGCGGATGGGGCCGGTGTCGAGCCCGGCTTCCGTCTCCATCACGGTGATCCCGGTCTCGTCGCGGCCCAGGATCAGCGCCCACTGGATCGGGGCGGCGCCACGCAGCTCCGGAAGCAGGCTCGCGTGGGCGTTCAGGAAGCCGTGCTCGGGGATCGACAACAGCGATTCCGGCAGGATCTGGCCGTACGCGGCGGTGATCGCCACGTCGGGACGCACGGCCGAGAGCCGCTCTGCGAAGGCGCGGTCGCGCCGTACCCGGGCGGGCTGGTCGAGGGGAAGGCCCAACAGGCGCGCCTCGGCGGCCACGGGAGGCACGCGGACGCGCATTCCGCGACCGGCGGGCGCGTCGGGCTGGGCGACGACCACGACCACCTCGTGCTCGGCGTGCAGACGACGCAGCACCGGGAGGCCGAAGGCGGGCGAGCCGAAGAACGCGACGCGCAACGGCGCGCTCACGGGCGGGCCGTGTCGGCGCCGCGCAGCTCACGCAGGTGGGCCTTGGCGCGACGCTGCAGCTCGGCGAGCTCCGTCCGGTGCGCCTCGAGGAACGCGCGTCGCGTGTCCCCCGGAAGGCGATCGAAGTACAGGATTCCGTCGAGATGGTCGAGCTCGTGCTGGACGACGTGCGCGAAGTGACCGGCCACGTCTCGCTCGTGGACCGCCCCGGCGAGATCGTGGAACCGCACCCGCACCTCGGCGTCGCGCTCCATCTCCTCGACCCAGAGCCCGGGCACGCTGAGGCAGCCGTCGGGCGCGATCTGCACGCCGCGCCGCTCCACGATCTCGGGGTTCACCATCACGTGCACGGCGAGCACCTCGGGGCCGTCGTCGCCATCGTCGCTCGTGTGCTCGCCGTCGTCGTTCGCGTGCTCGCCGCCCAGACCGTCCAGCTGAACCTCGGCCGTGTCCGGATGCGGTGCCTGAGCGCCGAAAGACCGGCCGTCACGCGGCGAGGGCGGGGCCAGCTCCGCAGCCACGAAGATCCGCTTCGGCACCCCGATCTGCGGACCCGCGAGTCCGACGCCGTTGGCGTCGTGCATCGTCTCGATCATGTCGTCGGCCAGGCGGGCGAGGTCGTCGTCGAAGCGATCGACGGCTGCGGCGCTGCGTCGCAGCACCGGATCGCCGTACAAGCGGATGGGATGGATCACGTCAGGTCCTCCTGCGCGCGGAGCGGGCCCGCTGGATCGTCGTCGGACGAGGGGAGCCTCGCCGCGAGCGTGGGCCTACGGGCCGCCGTCCGGCGAGCCGTTCTCGGTCGCTGCGATCCGGACGGTGACCACGACGTCGCCGACGGGGGAGACGCCTGTGGGCAGCTCGAGCCGCGCCGGGAGATCATAGCGTCCCGGCGGCAGCGACGAGGTCGCGTCGGGGACCGATCCCCGCACGACGGGCAGGTCGCCGAGCGCCTCGGCCGGTCCGATCACGCCGATCTGCGTCGGCGCCACCGCTTCGATGCTCACCGAGGCGTCGTCGGGCGACGCGATGGCGACAGGGCGAACGACGCGAAGCCGGCGGGGCTCGGCGTCGAACGTCACGCGAGCGTTCGGGGGCACCACCCTCGCCTCCGGAACGGGACGCCCCGCCGCATCCACCGCCACGAGCTCCACGACGACGGACGAGGCGTCGCCCGGGCGAGCCGGCGCGAGGACCGAGGCGACCTGGCTCAGGATCGGATCGCGTGCCTCGACCGTCGCCGACGCCGGGTCGCTCCGGACCGAGCTGGCGACGCGCTCCTCGCCGAGGGGCGCGATCAGCGGCACGATCTCGAAGGTCGCGCTTCTGACCGCCTCGAGGCGGCCGATCACCTGGGCGGGCACGACCCGGATCAGGCGCAGGGCGGTGGGGACGCGGGCCTCGACCTCTCGGGCGAACTCGCCGTCGACCCCGGTCAGGTCGATATCGGCATCGACGTCGTCGGCACGGAGCCGGTCCATCCGATCGGCCGGACCGCTGATCACGACCTCCACGCGGGCGGGAACGCCGACGGGGACCTCGTCCGCTTCCGCGCCGACCACCTCGAGCGGAACGAGCAGGCTGCGCTGCGCCGTCGTTCCGGGATCGCTGGACGCGACCCACCAGAGCACCAGCGCCGCCGCGATCGCGCCCAGCTTGCCGGGCCAGTCGCGCCGCAGCGAGCGCCAGGCGCGGGCCCACCTCGTCCCCGAGGCCGCGCCCGGCTTCATGGGACGCGCTCCGTCACGCGACGGGCTCCACGTACGCCTCTCGGAGCGCCTTGACCAGGTCGGAGGGTGCGACGTCGGTCGACAAGTGCCCCTCCCGCGCCAACGACACGGTGCCCCGCTCCTCGCTGACGACCACGACGAGCGCGTCGCTGGTCTCGGCGAGGCCCAGGGCGGCGCGGTGCCTCGTGCCCAGCTCCGACGCCCAGCCCTCCTGCTGCTCCGACAGGGGGAAGATGGCGCCCGCCCAGGTGATCTGGTCGCCGCGGACGATCACGCCCCCGTCGTGCAGCGGCCCGCGCGAGTCGAACAGGGTCTCGAGCAGCTCGGACCGCACGGGGGTCTCGAGCAGCGTGCCCTGCTGGCCGAAGTCGCCCAGCGGCGTGCCTCGCTCGATCGCGATCAGCGCCCCCACCCGCCGCGCGGCCAGCTCGCGCACCGCGGACATGATCTCCTTGACCGGGTCGCCCGCGACCGCGCGCTGCGTCCGGCCGCGTCCGACGCGCTCGAGCGCCGCCCTGAGCTCGGGCTGGAACACGACGACCAGCGCCAGGATTCCGACCGGCGCGAGGCTCTCGAACACCCACTTCGTGCCGCGCAGCCCGATCGCGCTGGCCACGACCCACAGCACCGCCAGCGCCGCGAGGCCGCGCAGCACGTTCCATGCGCGCGAGCCGAGCAGCAGCAGGTATCCCTGGTAGAGGAGCGCCGCGAGCACCGCGACGTCCACGGCGTCCAGGGGACCGAAGCGGTCGAGGATCGTCACGCAGCCTCCCTCGCTGGCGGATGGGGATTCGGAGTCGTCCACGGGGCCCGACGGATCCGGACCCGGGCGGTAGGATACCATCGCGCACACGACCCACCGCGCCCCAGGGGCGCGCGCACGCGGGCGGATCGCCCGCCGAGGAGGAAGCACCGTGGAAGAACTGAAGGAACGCCTCTTGCACCTCCGGGGGTATCTTTGACCTGGCCGGCAAGCAAGCCCGGCTCCAGGCCCTCGAACCCCAGCTGAACGACCCGCAGCTCTGGAACGATCCCGAGCGCGCCCGCGAGGTGACGCAGGAGGACGCCCGGCTGCGCCGCGTGGTGGACGTCTATCACCGAATCCAGGACGACGTCGAGGGCCTCGCCGAGCTCGCCGAGCTTGCCGGCGCGGAGGACGCGGACGAGCTGGCAGAGGAGCGTCGCCGCGTCGAGGCCGAGCTCGAGACGCTGTACCGCGAGACCCTGTTCCAAGGACCGCACGACGATCGGCCGGCGATCGTGACGATCAAGCCCGGCGCCGGCGGCACGGAGTCGTCGGACTGGGCCGGCATGCTGCTGCGGATGTACCGCCGCTTCGCGGAGCGCTCGGGATTCCGCGTGGAGCTCCTCGACGCCGTCGGCAACGACGCTGCCCCGCAAGGGGTGGACTACGCGCAGATGATCGTGCGGGGCGAGCGTGCGTACGGCCTGCTCTCCGTCGAGAACGGGGTGCACCGGCTGGTCCGCGTGAGCCCGTTCGACGCCCAGGGGCGCCGCCACACCAGCTTCGCGTCCGTCGAGGTCATGCCCGAGATCGACGACAAGATCGAGCTGGCGATCGATCCGAACGACCTTCGCGTGGACGTCTACCGCTCCTCCGGGCCCGGCGGCCAGTCGGTGAACACGACCGACTCCGCGGTGCGCGTCGTCTACAAGGCGGGCACGCCCGAGGAGATCGTCGTGACGTGTCAGGACGGCAAGTCGCAGATCAAGAACCGCGAGAAGGCGATGACCGTGCTGCGCAGCCGACTGTTCGAGCGTGAGGAACGCAGAAGGCTCGAAGAACAGATGAAGGCTCGCGGCGAGCAGAAGGCGATCGAGTGGGGCTCGCAGATCCGCAGCTACGTGCTGGACAAGCAGTACGTGAAGGACCACCGCACCGGCGCGATGCGCCACGATCCCGACGCCGTGCTCGACGGGGACATCGACGATCTGCTCTGGTCGGGGCTCGAGTGGCAAGCCTCGGAAGCGGTCCTGGCGGCCGACTGACCGTGCGCCCTACGTGGACGGACGCGGCTGGACGGTGAGGATCCTCGCGATCGCCGACACCGTCTCGCCGTTCGTCTACTCCGAGAACTTTCCGGACAACCTCCCTCCGTTCGACGTGGTGCTGTCGGCCGGCGACATGCCCGGCCACGTTCTCGAGTTCATCGCCACGAAGACCACGGTGCGGCCCGTGTACGTGCTGGGGAACCACGGCAACGGCTACCTCCAGCACGCGGACGGCGGCCCACCGACGTTGCCCGGGGGCTGCACGAACGCCCACGGCCGCGTGCTGGAGCGCGCCGGACTGCGGATCGCCGGGATCGAGGGCAGCGCGCGCTACCGGCCCGGTCCGCATCAGTACTCCGAATCCGAGATGGAGCGGTTCGCGCTGCGGCTGGCGCCGCGCCTGGCCTGGCGGCGCTGGCGCGACGGACGGGCGCTGGACGTGCTCCTGACGCACGCTCCGCCCAAAGGTCCGCACGAGGGCGAGGACCGTCCCCACCGGGGGGTCGCCGCGTTCAACCGGATGCATCGCTGGTGGCGCCCCAAGCTCCACGTCCACGGCCACGTGCACCTGAGCGGCGCCAACGCGCCGCGCGAGTACGTGACGGACGAGGGCGTGCGCGTCGTGAACGCGTTCGGGTTCGCGCTGATCGATCTCTGAGCCCGACCGGACGGGGGCGTCCGCGTCCCGGCGCGACGATCGGCTGCGCCGTCGCGCGATAGCCTCGGCGCGATGGAGATTCCGCCCCTTCCCGACCCGTCCTCCTGGAGCGCGCTTCACGACGGCGCCATCGTGGTCGCGCTGCCCTCCGTCGGCTCGCTTCGCATCGTCGGCGCCGACCGGATCGCGTTCCTTCACGGGCAGCTCGCCAACGACGTGCGCTCGCTGCCCGCCTCCGGCGCGCTCCGGACCGTGCAGCTGAACGCCAAGGGGCATGCGCTTGCCCAGATGACGCTCCACCGAAGGGACGACGACGTGCACCTCGCCGTGGAGGACGGCGCCGCGGAAGCGGTTGCGCGCCGGCTGCGCGACCACGTCGTGTTCGACGAGGTCGAGATCGAGGATCTCGGGGGCGTGCTCCGGACGGTGACGGTGCAGGGTCCCGCGGCCCGGAGCGTGATCGAGCGCGCGTTCGGCGAGCCCCCACCGCCGGGCGCGTTCGCCTCGGTCGCGTTCGGGGACGCGTCGCTCCTCCTGAGCGCGTCGCGTCGGAGCGTCCCCGGCGGCGTCGACGTGCACGTCCTGGCGCGCCAGGCGGACGAGGCGTCGCGCCGGCTCGCGGACGCCGGCGCCGTCCGAGGCGACGTCGCGTCGCTCGAGGCGTCGCGCGTGGAGGCGGGCGTGCCGCGCGCGGGACGCGACGCGGGTCCGGGCGTGCTGCCCCAGGAGGCGGGCCTGGACGACGCGATCAGCACGCGCAAGGGCTGCTACCTGGGACAGGAGACGATGGCCCGGATCGAGGCCAGGGCGCAGGTGCGCCGCGGCCTGGTCCGCCTCGTCCTGGGCGACCCCGCCCAGGGCGATCCCGTCACGGGCGCCGAGGAGGCCGGCATGGAAGGCGGCGCGGAGGACGACACGACGGCGCACGACGTGCGGGCCGACGGACGGGTGGTGGGACGTCTGGGCACGATGGCCCGTCATCCGCGCTGGGGCCTCGTGGCGCTCGCGGTGGTTCGGTCGGGCGTGGGACCGGACGCGACGCTCGTGGCGGCGGGCCGGCCTGCTGCTATTCTGCGTCCATGACGCCCGCACCTCGAGGCCCCCAGCCGGCGGTCGCGCCCATCCGGGTGCTCGTCGCCAAGCCGGGTTTGGACGGGCACGATCGTGGCGCGAAAGTGATCGCGCGGGCGCTGCGCGACGCCGGGATGGAGGTCGTCTACACCGGGCTGCGCCAGACGGCGGAGATGATCGTGGCCGCTGCGCTTCAGGAGGACGTGGACGCGATCGGCCTGTCGGTCCTGTCCGGGGCGCACATGCACTACTTCCGAGAGGTGCGCGAGCGCCTCGCGGACGCCGGTGCCGAGGACGTGCTGCTGTTCGGCGGGGGCATCGTGCCCAGCGCCGACGCGGAGGAGCTGAGGAGGCTCGGCGTCGGACGGGTCTTCACGCCCGGAACCGCGACGACGGAGGTCGTCACGTACCTGCGCGACGAGATCGCGAAGCGCAGGGCGACCGCTCCGTGACGACCGAGGGAGCCCAGGCTCCGTCGCCCTACCCGGCGGCCGCTCACGAATCTCTCACGCACGGCGTCGGCGGTCCGTGTACGCTCGAACGAGTGTCGTACCACCGTCCTGCACCCGTTCTGATCCCCGTTCGCAGCATCGTCCTCGCCGCGTCCCTCGTGTTCGCGGCGTTCGCGCAGGCCGACGGCTACGCGCTTCGCACCGTCCGGCCCGGCGACACGCTCGGCGCCGTCGCCTCGCTCTACGGCCTGCCGCTCGAAGCGCTGCAGGAGGCCAACGGCCTGAGCGGCGTTCTGGTGCATCCCGGCGACGTGCTTCGCATCCCGCTCGGGGAAGCCACCGGCGGTCTGGCCGACCCCGCCCCCGAGCCGCCGCCCGGCTTCGGCCGGCACGTGCTGGCCCCCGGCGAGACGCTGAGCGAGATCACCTCCGCTTACGGCATCGACCTCGAGGCGCTCGTCGGCGCCAACCCCGACCTGAGCTCGCTCGATCGGCTCCCCGTCGGCGTCGAGCTGCTGATTCCGCCCGGCCACGGCCTGCTCGTGACCTGGGAGCCCGGCCTGGACCTCGCCGAGCTGCTACGCGAGCACGGCGCCGACCCGGTCTCGGTGCTTCGGACGAACGCGATCCACGCTCCCAGCGACCTGCGTCCCGGCATGCTGCTCTGGCTGCCCGGCGTCGAGCCGTCCCGTGCGCTCGATCGGCTCGCCCGGGTCCGAGAGCTCGAGAACCGCTACGTCTGGCCGGTCCACGGCCGCATCACCAGCTACTACGGACGACGGAACCTGGGACTCGGAACGGCGAGCTTCCACCGCGGGCTGGACGTCGCGGCGCCCACCGGCACGACGATCGTCGCGTCGCGCAGCGGCACCGTCTCGTTCGCCGGCTGGTCGGGCAGCTACGGGTACCTGGTCCGCATCCGCCACGCGGGCGGCGACGAGACCTGGTACGCCCATCAGAGCAGCATGCTGGTCTCCGTCGGCCAGTGGGTCGAGCAGAACCAGGCGATCGGCCGCGTCGGCTCCACAGGGCTGTCGACCGGACCGCACATCCACTTCGAGATTCGCCGGCACGGCACGTCGCTCGATCCGCTGGGCGAGCTGAACTGAGCCCGGGGCGCGGCGACGCCGCGCCCTCAGCCGTCCTTGGCCCAGAGGATCCGACCGCACGACGGGCAACGCACCACGGACGTCGCCTTCTTCGCCTTCTGCACCACGTGAATCGGGAGCTGCACGTTGCAGCCGCCGCAGCGCCTGCCGGCGGCGAGCTCGACAAGGCCGACGCCGCGCTTGGAGCGGCGCACCTGCTCGTACTGCTTCAGGAGCGGGGTGGTCACCTCGGCCGCCAGCGCGTCGCGCGCCTGCCGCAGCTCCACCTCGCGAACGTCGATCTCGGCGAGACGCTCGGCCTCCGTCGCCTCCATGGCGTCGTGACGCGGCACGAGCTCGGCGAGCTGGGCGCCCAAGTCGGCGACGACCGTCTCGAGCTCCTCGAGCTCGACCATGAGCGGGAGCGTGTCCTCCTCGAGCTCCTGCGCCCGGGTGGAGAACTGCAGCTCCTGGTTCTGGAACTGCGCCGCCTCCTTGGCGCTGTCCGCCCGTAGCGACGACTCGGACGCGATCTTGACGCGATCGCGCAACCCCTGGAGCTCGACGTCGGCGGCCCGTACCCGCGAGCGCAGCGCATCCCGCTCGGACGCTCGGTCGGCGAGACGGGACTCGAGCGCGCGACGCTCCTCACGGATCTCGACGAGCTCGGTCGGCACTTGCGCCCGCTCGGCGTCGAGGGAATCGAGCTGCAGGTCGCGTGCCTGCACCTCGCTCAATCGTTCCAGCATGGGATCCTCCAGAAAGATGCTGCAGCGACGCCCCCGGGATGCGCGCCTGAGGCGGGCGCCCAACGAAAACTCCGTCCGGCGTCGGCCGAACGGAGGAGCGTCCCGTCCAATTGTGCGGAGGCTTCGGTCACGCCGGCCAGAATAGCACGCGCCCGGGGTATGGTCGTTCCATGATCGAGGACGGCCCCGACGCGTTCATGAAGCGCTGGCGCGAGTACGCGTCCGACGCCGTGCTGTTCGCACGGGCGGAAGGCAGCCCCCTGCTCGAGGCGGAGGTCGGCGGCACCGTGGTGCAGCTTTTCGAGCGCACGAACCCGTACCTGGCGAATCCGGGCGCCGCCCGCGTGCTGGTGAACCCCACGGCGACGCTGATCGAGGCTGTGGACGAAGGGACGAGGGAGCTCGTCGTGCCCACCCGCGGGACCGTGGCCGGGCGCGGCCGCGTCGTCGACGCGGAGGGGCGCATCGTCGTCGTGGACGTGGGAACGCCGATCCTGGTCGCGTGCGAGCAGGCCTCCCTCGACGACGTCGCGACGATCGGCGCCTGGGTGCGCTTCGAGGCGGCTCTGCCGATCCACGGCTTCGTCGTGTCCGGTCGTCCCCGGCCGGGTCCCGTCGAGAGCACCCCGGTCGACGAGGCTCACTGACCCGCCAGGCGCTGGACGGGAGGCGCCCGGACTGTCGTCCTGGCGGGCCCGGGCGTCGCTCCGCTCTGCTACCGTGGCGCGCATGCCGCTTCCAGATCCCCTGAGGCCCACCCCGACGGTGCACCGCGTCACGCCCGGCAGCCCCGCCGAGCGGGCGGGCGTTCGTCCCGGCTGGCGCCTTTGGGACGTCGCCGGAGCGGAGATTCCCGACATCCTGGCCTACCGTCGCGAGCTGGCGCGCGGCACCGCCGAGCTCGCCCTGCTCGACTTAGGCGGGAACGAGCATCGGCTGAGCGTCGCCTGGGAGGATCCCGGGCTCGAGTTCGACGACGTGATCTTCGACGGCATCCGCCGCTGCGCGAACAAGTGCGAGTTCTGCTACGTGCACCAGATGCCGCAGGGGTTCCGCAAGAGCCTCTACATGATGGACGACGATTTCCGAACCAGCTTCCTCTACGGCAGCTTCGTGACGCTGACGAATCTCAGCGACGGCGACGTGACCCGCATCCTCGACGAGCAGCTCAGCCCGCTGTACGTCTCGGTGCACACCGCCAACGAGGATCTGCGCGCCGACATGATGAAGTGGTGGCGGCTGAAGGTGAAGGATCCGCGGGCGACCCGGATCCGCGACATGATCGAGCGCCTCGAGCCGATCGACCTCTACACCCAGATGGTGCTCCTGCCGGGACGGAACGACGGCGAGCATCTCGAGGAGACGCTCGACTACCTGGCGTCGCGGCCCAACGTTCAGGCGGTGGCCGCCGTGCCCGTGGGGCTCACCGATCACCGCACGAACCTGCCCGAGCTGCGGCCGTACCGGCCGGACGAGGCGGAGGACGTGATCGTCCGGACGGAGCAGGTCCAGCGGCGCATGCTGGCCGAGCGGGGCTCGCGCTTCGTGTTCCTCTCCGACGAGTTCTACCTGACGGCGGGACGCGCGCTGCCCGCCGAGGAGGCGTACGAGGGGTACCCCATGCTCGAGAACGGTGTCGGCATGGTTCGCGACTTCCTGGCGCGTCCGCTGCCACCGCTTCCGTCGGCGCTTCCGGAGCCCCGCAAGGTCCTCCTCGCGACCGGTCGGCTGTTCGCGCCCGTGCTCGAACGGGCGGTCGAGCCGTTGCGGGCCGTGGGCGGCCTCGAGATCGAGGTGCGCGCGCTCACGAACCGTACGTTCGGCGAGGTCACCACCGTCGCCGGCCTGCTGGCCGGACGCGACGTCCTGCTCGGCGTCGAGCCGGGCGAGGCCGACCTGCTGCTGCTCAGCCCGAACGTGCTCAAGTACGGCACGGAGACGCTGCTCGACGACCGCACGCTCGACGACCTGAGGCGGGAGCTGCGGATGGCGGTCGAGCCCGGAGGCACCGACCTCGCGGAGCTCGCGACCAGCGTGCTCACCGGGGCGGGGGAGCGTCACCTGCCGCAGTTCGGTTTCTCGACGCACGCCATCAAGGAGAGCGCCAAGCAACACTGAGCGGCGGTCGACCGGCCCGCGCGCCCACGGGCGGTAGCATGACGCCATGATCGACATCGACCTCCGAAACCTGTCCGAGAGCCGGATCGGCCCCGATCGGGGCTTCGACCTCGACGCCGAGTCGACCGCGCTGGCGCCTCACCTGGACCGCGACGCGGACGCGCTCCGCGGCCGACGGAGCGATCCGGCGCAGATGCTCGGCTGGATCGACCTCCCCACCGAACAGGACACCGTCGTGGACGACATCGAGGCGTTCGCGGAGCGTGCGCGCGCCCGCTTCGACGACCTCGTGGTGTTGGGCATCGGCGGCTCGAGCCTGGGGACGGCGGCGGTCGTCTCCGCCCTGCAGCACCCGGCCCGCGCGCTGCAGGGCGCCGCCGGCCACGGCATGCGCGTCCACATCGTCGACAACGTCGACGCGGACGTCGTGACCGGCCTGCTCGAGGTGCTCGATCCCGCGCGGACCCTCGTGAACGTGATCAGCAAGAGCGGAACGACGGCGGAGACGATGGCCGCCTACCTGGCGTTCGAGTCGTGGCTGCGGGCGGCGCTGGGCGACGGGTTCCGCGACCACGTGGCGATCACCACCGACCCGGAGACGGGGATCCTGCGGCCCCTGGCGGAGCGGGACGGCATCCGGGCGTTCGCGGTGCCCCCGTCGGTCGGGGGCCGCTTCAGCGTCCTTTCGCCGGTCGGGCTCCTTCCGATCGCCCTTGCGGGCCTGGACGTTCGGGCGTTGCTGGCGGGCGCCGCCCGCGCGAACGACGCCGCGTCCAGGCCGCTGCACGAGAGCGCGCCGAAGCAGGGCGCCCTGGCGCAGCTGCTGGCCGCGCGCCGCGGCGCGTCGATCAGCGTGCTGATGCCGTACTCGACCCGCCTGCGACGCCTCTCGGACTGGTTCGTCCAGCTCTGGGCCGAATCGCTGGGCAAGGCGGTCGATCGTCGCGGCGCGCGCGTCCACGCCGGCACAACCCCGTTGCCCGCGGTGGGGACGACCGATCAGCACGCGCAGGTCCAGCTCTTCAACGAGGGGCCGTTCGACAAGGTGGTCGCGTTCGTGCGCATCGGCGAGCCGGACCAGGACCACGCCATTCCGGAGCCGCGCGAGGGGCTCGGCGCGCTTTCGTACCTGGGCGGACGGCGCTTCCACGAGCTGATGAACGCCGAGCTGGCCGCGACCGCGCACGCGTTGGCCGCGCACCGCCGCTTGAACTACACCGTGCGCATGCCGCGGGCCGACGCGGAGCACCTCGGAGAGCTGCTTCAGACGCTGATGTGGCAGACGGCCTTGGTCGGCGAGCGCTGGGGGGTCGACGCGTACGACCAGCCGGGCGTCGAGCTCGGCAAGGTGTACACCTACGCGCTCATGGGCCGCGACGGCTTCGACGAGGAGCGTCGCGAGCTGGCCGACGCCGGCGTGGACGTCTAGCGACGTGTCGACCGCCCGGCCGCGGCGCGACCTCCGCACCTTCCTGTCGTTCGTGAAGTTCGAGCACACCCTGTTCGCGCTGCCGTTCGCGTACGCCGGCATGGTGCTGGCCGCTCGCGGCTGGCCCGGCATCGCGACGTTCGGCTGGGTCACGCTGGCCATGGTCGGCGCGCGGACAGCCGCCATGGCGGTCAACCGCGTGGTCGACGCGGCCATCGACGCCCGCAACCCACGGACCGCGGACCGCGAGATCCCGACCGGACGGCTGAGCCGGCGCGACGGCGTCGCGCTGGCGATCGTCGGCTTCGCCCTGCTGATCACTGCCGGCTGGGCCCTCAACCCGCTCACCGCGGCGCTCCTGCCGGTCGCGGCGGCGTTCCTGATCCTCTACCCGTGGACGAAGCGCGTGACTTGGCTCTGCCACGCCTGGCTGGGCGTCACGATCGGAGCCGCCGCGGCCGGCGGGGCGATCGCCGTCACCGGCCGGTTCGACCTCGAGGCGGTGCTGCTCTGGATCGCGGTCGGCGCCTGGATCGCGGGGTTCGACGTGATCTACGCGCTGTTGGACCTCGAGTTCGACCGTGAGCACGGCGTGCACAGCGTGCCCGCCCGCTTCGGCGTCCGCCGTGCGGTCACGATCTCGGCGTTGGCGCACGGCGTCGCCGCTGCCGCGCTGCTGGCGCTCGGGGCGGTCTCGCCGTTGGGCTGGCCGTACCTCGCGGTGGTGCTCCTCGGCGTCGTCCCGCTGCTGACCGCGCAGCAGCTGCTGGTCCGTCGGCGGGGCGCCGCCGCCGCGCTCCGCGCGTTCAACGCGAACCTCTGGGTGTCGGCCCTCGTCCTGATCGGCGTAGCGTTGGATCTGGTACGGATCTAGCGGCCGTCGCTGGTAGCCTGGGGTCGTGGACGAACTCGCGGTCTTCCCGCTCGGCATCGTCGTGTTCCCCGGCATGACGGTCCCGCTCCACGTGTTCGAGGAGCGCTACAAGCGACTCGTCAAGCACGCGGCGTCTCTCGAGCCCCCTCGCTTCGTGATCGCTCCGCCCCCCAGCGAAGGGCTGGAGGACGAGGGCGCGGCCCGGCCCGGCGAGGTGGGAACGATCGTGGACGTGCTGGACACCACGGAGAACCTGGACGGATCGATTCGCCTGCTGGCCCACGGTCGGGAGCGTTGCCGAGCCCGCTACGTGCGCGAGGAGCGCGTGCAGGAGCCCAGTGGAGGAGAGCGTCCCCTCTGGTTCGCCGAGGTCGAGCCGTGGCCGGTCGAGCGGGGCGATCCGAACGAGGAGCGCGTCGCCGCGTGGGACGCGCTCGAGGCGTTCGATCAGTACGGCTCGGTGTTCTTCGCGCCGCAGGCGCGCGACCAGGCGTCGAACGCCATGCCGGACGATCCGCTGTACCAGGCGTCGTTCATCTGCGCGAACCTGAGGCTCCCCACCGACCGCGCGCAGCGATTGCTCGAGGCGCCCACGCTGGTCGATCGCTTCAGGGCGGCCCGGGCCGCGATCGACGCCCGCATCGCCGCGCACGACGTCACCGGACCCGAAGACCCGTTCGACCTCGGCGAGCCCAGCGGCCGCGCGTGACGCCGCTGGAGCCCATCTTCTCCTGGGACAGACTGCCGCGCGTCGCCGGCGATCTGGCGCCGACGGGCGGGACGATCCGGGGGTCTCCCGAGGAGTTCCGGGTCACCGAGATCCCCTCGTACCTGCCCGAGGGCCGCGGTTCGCACCTCTATCTCCGCGTCCGAAAGCGCGGGCTGACGACGCGTGACCTGGTCGTCGCGCTCCGCGACGCCGGGATCCCCGACGCGCGGATCGGCGTCGCCGGACTGAAGGACAAGCACGCGGTCACGGAGCAGTGGCTTTCGCTTCCGTGGGGAATGCGCGAGGCGGCCTCGGCGCTCGCCGAGCTGCCGGGCGCCGAGGTGCTCGAGCGCTCGAGACACCGCAACAAGCTGGGCGTCGGCCATCTGCGCGGCAACCGCTTCGAGATCGTGCTGCGCGACGTCGAGCCTGGCGCGGAGGTGCGGGCGCGTGCGGTCACCGACCGGCTGGCGGAGGTGGGGGTGCCGAACTACTTCGGCCCGCAGCGCTTCGGCCGCTTCGGGCGCAACGCCGTCGACGGCCTGCGCCTGCTGGCAGGCGAGAAGGTTCCCGGCGACCGCAGGCTTCAGCGCTTCTTCCTCTCCGCGGTCCAAAGCTGGATCTTCAACGAGCTCCTCGCCGCGCGCGTCCGTGACGGCCTCTACCGGACGGTCCTGCCCGGCGACTGGGCGCGGCGGCACGACAGCGGCGGCACCTTCCGGGTCGAGGACGCGGCGGCCGACGCGCCGCGCGCCGCACGTCTCGAGATCAGCGCGCTGCTGCCGCTGCACGGCCGCAAGGTGCGGATCTCGGCGGGCGAGCCGGGACGCCGCGAGCAGGCCGTCCTGGACGAGCTGGGCATCGCATGGACCGATCTGACCGGACGCCGGGGCGACCGACGGCCGTCCCGGGTGATCGCCGAGGACGTCACGATCGAGGCGACGGACGACCGGCAGCTGCGGGTCGGGTTCACGCTGCCCAAGGGCGCCTACGCGACCTCGTTCCTCCGCGAGCTCACCGGCCAGCCCGTGGACGCGCCGGCCGCCAGCCCGGGCGGCGACGACCGTCGGAACGACGGCGACAGCGATGCGGGCGGCGACGAGGACGGGGACGAGGACGCCGCCTAGGCACCGACGCCTAGGTACCGACGCCTAGGTACCGACGCCTAGGTACCGACGCCTGCCCCGACGACGCTCGGCCGCTCGGCGCTCCGCAGGCCGGCCGGCTGCGCCAGCGGCGCAAGCGGGATCAGCGCGGGGTGTCAGCGCGGGGTGTCGGCGCGGGTCAGCGGCGGGCGATCCGGCGCCACGCCAGCTCCGCGAGCAGCAACGCGCCCGCGATCACGGCTGCCCACGGCGCCAGCGAGCGGGGCGTGGGCGCGGGGCCGGGGTCCCACGCTGCGAAGCCGTCCAGCACCGTGCCGCCGCTGGCCTCGGCCAGCGCGCGGAGCGCCGCGTGACCGTCCCCCGCCCGGAACTCGGGATCCTGCGCCACGAAGCGGGCCCGTGCCACCACCTCGCGGCCCTCGGCGACCACGACCGGCTCGCCCGCCGCCGAAAGCGGGAGCGGGGCAGCGTAGCGGCCCGGGCCCACGGCCCGGAGCGGAAGCTCCTGGCCCCCCGTCCGCGCGACGAGGGACAAGCCGTCCAGGAACCGCCCGTTCTCGACCGCGTCGACGACCAGCGTGCCGCCGTCCGTCCCGGAGCCGGCGTCGATCGTGGCCGCGAACCGATCGGGGCGCGCCGCCAGCCAGCGCACCACGTCGCCCAGGAGGCCGGGGAGCGGCTCCCACGAGCCCAGATCGCCGGCCCAGGCGGAGAGGTCGGTCGTGAACGCGGCGGTCCGGCCCAGGCCCTGCCGTCGGACGGAGAGGAGCGTCTCCTCGTCGCCGTAGCTCCACAACGCCTCGGCGTCGGGCTTCAGCGTCGTCGCGACGTACGCGTCGGGTCCCGGCGGCGCCGACCGGCCCGCCAGCAACGGGTGCGGCCGAACGGCCGGAGGGCCGGGCTCCTCGCGCACCAGCGAGCGCGTGGCCGTGAGCGCCTCGCCGGCGAAGATGCGGGGCAGCGTGGCGACGTCCAGCGCCTCGTAGTAGCGGCCCCCGCCCGCCCTGGCCAGCGACCGGAGCCGGTCGAAGTCGGCCTGGGCGCCCACGGCGATCGTGCTGATGGTGATCCCGTCGTCCTGCGCGGAGGCGGCTTCGGCGTCCAGGTCCAGCGGCGGACCGCCGAACGGGCCCTCACCGTCGTACAGCCGGCCGTCCGTGAGGACGATCACGTGCTTGATCGCGGCGTCGCTGGCGCGCAGGGCACGGGTCGCGTCGCGCAGGGCGGGGCCGAGCACCGTGCCGCCACGCGTCGTCAAGGTCCGCACGGCCGCCAGCATCTCGAGCTTGCCGCGGGCGGTGGCCGGCCGCAGCTCGAACACCCACTCGCGCTCGTCGCTGAACGCGATCAGGCCCAGCAGATCGCGCTCGAACGCCAGCTCGACGACCTCCGCCGCCCCCTGCCGCGCCAGCGCGATCTTGCTGGGCGAGCCGCCCGCCATCGACTGCGAGCGATCGACCACCATCACCATCGCGACCAGCGGGACGCGGACGTCGGTGCGCAGGTCGCCGTCGACCGGCAGCGTCGCCTCGATCGGCGTCCGGTACCAGCCCCCCAGCCCGAAGCTCTCGGGGCCACCGGTCATCATCAGTCCCCCGCCGTCGTCGACCCAGCTCGCGAGCGC
>Ga0102943_1000443_pt1 | contig 27829 bp, 22 predicted proteins | sample SalPonC_black_MG_FD_78174 | JGI IMG/M metagenome (GOLD analysis project Ga0102943, IMG submission 78174) | Salt pond soil microbial communities from South San Francisco under conditions of wetland restoration - Salt Pond MetaG... | ecosystem: Environmental > Aquatic > Marine > Intertidal zone >...
TCCATCAGCCCAAACATAAACATAATGCTTGCCGCTTAGAGCTCGCTTGTTCCAGGCCTTACGTTCAGCTCGCCAACTCTCCACTAATCGAGATGTTCGGGTTAAACCCCGTCCTGGTGTTTTCCAGTCATAAGTGGCTCTAACTCAGGGTCTGTGAGGAGTATTCGGGCTCGTGCGCTTACCCCTGCTCGCTCTTATCCAGCAATTGTAACATGCAAATTTTTCAGGATTTTTCAAAAAATCAATTGTGATGCCGAGCAATTTTTGACTAATTTATTAACAGTTAGGAAAAATGTGTCTGCTGACCTGTACTGTTTTGAATTTCTACTTTTTTGTAATTATCTATGAATACACTTTCAAAAGAACCAGCGTCCTTAGACAAAACTTATTGCAGTTGTTTTGAAGTCAAAGCATCTACCCTCGACTGTCACTACCACAGCCATTCACAGTATGAAATCGTCCGTATTCTGTCTGGTTATGGTCGGCGGTTTGTAAATAGTCATGTCGATACTTTCGAACCGGGAGACCTCATTCTACTGGGGAGTGCAGTGCCTCATATGTATTACACGGACCCACAAGAGAGTTTATCGCCTAGCTGGGCACATGCTCAAATAGTCCACTTTGGTGATGAGTTGTTAAACGAGAAAAATCCACTGTTTACACAACCGGCTCTGGTTGCAGATTTGCTGAAACGCTCACAAAAAGGACTGCGCTTTCTGGGGCAAACGCGTAAGCAAGCATTTACTGTTTTGGATAAATTAATCGACACAACAGAATGTTCCCAGGATTCACTGTTGGGTGAACTCCTGGATATTCTGGCGGCGCATGCACCATCGGAAGCAATAGACCGTGGAAAACAAACCGTTAAGATCAACAATTCGGAAACAGCTCGTCGTTTCAACCAAGCCTGCGAATACATTAATCAAAATTTTGCTCGAGACTTGGGACAAGCAGCCGTAGCCAACCTCGTCGATATGTCACCTTCGACCTTTAGCCGATTCTTCAAAGTCACTTCAGGCAAACCGTTTATTCAATTTGTTACGGACATTCGGATCGAGCAAGCCTGTCGTTTATTGCGCGAAACGGATATGAGTATTATGGAAATTGGCAACGCTTCTGGCTTTTGCAATCTCTCCAATTTTAATCGCCGTTTTAAAGACCGGATGCACCGCACCCCACTTAAATATCGACAAAACTATATTCGCGACGGAGTATGGCGGAATAATGAAGTCACTTAAATACCGCCGTCTGGGCAGTAGCGAGATCAAAGTTTCTGAAATCAGCCTTGGATGCTGGACTCTAGGTGGCATCAATTGGGTCGATGGAATTGCCAACGGTTGGTCCAGCGTCGACGAAGACGCCGTCACCCGCGCCGTCAAACGGGCTGTGGATGCTGGCGTAAATCATTTCGACAATGCCGATGTATATGGCAATGGCAAAGCGGAACGCATGCTCGCGCGCGTACTGAAAAAACTAGGCATCCGCTCGGAAACCTTGATCATTGCCAGCAAGATCGGTCATTTTCGGGGTACCGCTGCCCATGCTTATGAGCCCGCTCACATCCGCCATCAATGTGAACAATCGCTGCTCAACTTACAACGTGACTATTTAGACATTTATTATTTGCACCACGAAAATTTTGGCAGAGGGGATATCTATCTGGAACCAGCTGCTGCCGCGCTCAATGATTTGGTCAAAGAGGGTAAAATTCGCCTAAAGGGTCAGTCTGCTTACAGCCATAAAGGCTTTCAAAAATCGGTGCCGGTGATCCAGCCCACGGTGCTGCAGAGTTGGGCACATGCGATGGCACCTGAGTTCATTCAACCCGGCAATCCAGTGCCCAAACTAATGGCAGAATACGGCATGTCGTTTGTCGCTTTCAGCCCGCTCAATCAGGGCATCCTGCTCGACAAATTCGACCCGAACCATCCCCCCACGTTCGAACCCGGCGACCACCGGGCAAACAGTAAAAAATTCACCCGGGCGGCCCTTGCTGCGGTTCACCCGAAGCTGCAAAAAATCAAGCAACGTTTCGGCAGCGATGCAGCAACACTCGCTGGCGTCGCACTGCGTTATGTGCTCAATCACCAGCACGTAGCCTGTGTGATCCCGGGATTTCGCAATGAGCAGCAGGTTGCCTGCAATCTTTCAGCAAGCGAGTTTACCCTGGATCGCGCAGCAATGAACTTCGTGTATCAAACGTTGAAATAAGGGGTGGGTGCACAACGAATGGCCCCATCTTTACGGTAGCCAGGGATATTGCTTAAAATTCGGTTTACGTTTTTCAACGTACGCTTGGCGGCCCTCTTCTCCCTCCTCAGACAGGTAGTAGAGCAACGTTGCATTTCCCGCTAACTCTTGCAGGCCCTGTTGGCCATCCACATCCGCATTGAAGGCTGCTTTCAAGCAGCGAATTGCCAAAGGGCTTTTCTCCATGATCTCACTGGCCCAGGCAATACCCTCTGTTTCCAGTTGGGCGTAAGGAACCACATGGTTCACCAAACCCATCGCCAGTGCCTCTTGCGCTGAATACTGGCGACATAGATACCAGATTTCCCGCGCTTTTTTCTGCCCGACAATCCGTGCCAGGTAACTCGCCCCAAAGCCGCCGTCAAAGCTACCGACTTTCGGTCCGGTCTGCCCAAACACTGCGTTGTCGGCCGCAATGGTCAGATCACACACAACATGCAGCACATGCCCACCCCCAATCGCATAACCAGCCACCAGCGCAATGACGACCTTGGGCATCGACCGAATCAATTTTTGCAGGTCTAAAACATTTAAGCGAGGCACACCATCGGTGCCGACATAACCGCCTTTTTGTTCCCCACGAATGCTCTGGTCACCTCCTGAACAAAACGCATACTTCCCATCTGTCTGGGGATTAAAGCCCGTCAACAAAATGACCCCGACCGTGCTGTCTTCACGCGCGTCCGTAAAGGCCTCGATCATTTCCATCACGGTATCCGGAGTGAATGCGTTGCGTTTATGCGGACGATTGATCGTGACTTTGGCGATACCATCGTCTCTCTTTTCATAACAAATCTCACGAAAATCCTTCGCTTTTTTCCAATTCATAAATAGTTCGTTTCATCTAATAGTTTCTTGCGGAACTCGGCATCGCGCTTGCGATCCGTGCGAATTTCAATAATGCGCAGCCCCTTCTCGGGCAGCTTTTTAATCAAATCCAAAAAATGCGTCCATGTCTGCACGCGTTTATACCCCACACCATGCGCATCTGCCAACTTCTCGAAATCCACATTTTGCGGCGTGACAAAATACTCTTCAAAGGGTGGATCAAACTTGGATATCGGTAAATTTTCAAAAATCCCGCCGCCATTGTTGTTGATCAAAATAACCGTCAACCCGCCTCTCATTTTCGTTGCGTTGAGCAAGCCATTCGCATCGTGCAAAAACGCCAAATCTCCCGTCACTAAAACCGTTGGTTTACCATTATGATGTGCCACTCCCATAGCGGTCGACAGCGTTCCATCTATACCATTCGCCCCGCGATTGAAAAACGGACAATACCCTTTCGTATTCTTTTGCCAGAAATACTCTGCGTCGCGGATAGGTGTGCTATTCGCGATGAAAACCGGTGTTTCTTCAGGTAAGTGCTTCGAAAGCAAATAAGGTATCTTGCCTTCAAACATAAAGTCGCACGCATCCAGCGTTTTCTGCATATGCGGATCGATTTTTGACTCTAACTTCAACCATACTTTACCGTATTTCGATAAAGGCCGATAGCTTCCCTGTAACAAATTTACAAAGTTGGCCGGTGACATAAACAGCTTCACTGTCCGCCGGTGCAGTGGATCGAGATTATCCGTGCCATTATCGATCATATAGGTTTCTACATCGATTTCTTGTAACCATTTTCTCAGTACTTTACTGGTTGGCAAGGGACCGATGCTCAACACCAAGTCAGGCTTTAAATTACGACGCAACGCCGGATTGCGCAAAATATGGTCGTAATTAATCACCTGGTTGATATCACCCAAAACAGTATTGCGTAAGGGCGACAATACGTCGACCAATATCGGCCACCCCAGATGGTCGGCCAGTTTCTTTACAGCCGTGCTGTACTCTCGCACATACTCGGGTTGAGTCGCTCCAGCGATGATCAGCCCGTTTCGGGTATCGAGAATGTTGTCTTTGTGCGGCAGAGTAACGGGCTCTAAGCGCCCCACTCCGGGAACCAGCGTTTCGTCTACAATCCGTGAAACCACGCGGTCAGTGATTTCCGGCTTTGCATTCACGCCTTTGATCGGTGCCAGTAATTCATCAAACGGGATATTAAAATGAACGGGCCCTGCAACCGGATACAGGCAGCGTTCGAAACCCTGGGTGAGCGTCTGCCGCAGGTACCTCAGTCGATATTCAGTGGCCGAAGGCATTGCCAGCTCTGTGTGCCAATTGGGGTATCCAGCAAAGATTTTACTTTGGTCAATCGTTTGCCCGGCAGAACATCCTTTTAGCTCAGCAGGCCGATCCGCCGTCAATACAATCAAGGGCACTCGACTGTATTTCGCCTCGATAACAGCGGGAAAAAAATTGGCCACGGCTGTCCCAGAGGTACATACAAGTACCACAGGTTTATGTGAACACTTGGCTACGCCTAAGGCAAAAAAAGAAGCTGAACGTTCGTCCAGGAAAGCAATGGATTCTAGCTTGCGGTTGGTGCTGAACCCATACGTCCACGGTGCTGAACGCGACCCCGGGCAGATGACTGCCAACTCCACTCCCAATTTGACCAATACATCGCAAATAACGCCGCCCCAGAGGAAATTCTTATTGGTGTAGCACAGTTTGTTCATATCAAAACCATAACGATTAAACGCTCAGGCGAGTAAGTCGAGTGCATTTATGCCGCGTGTACGCCTTCGACTGTGTTACAACTCCTGGGCCTGCAACGGTGCCAACAATGCGCTCAATTTCCAGTCTGTTTCCTGCTTTTCGATCGCCGGCACCGAACCGTCAACGATCCCTACACCCGCGTATAAGCGCGCGGACTTACGTTGCATCCAAGCGGAACGAATTGCAACAATGAACTCGCCATCACCGGCAAAATTAAACCACCCGATGGTCCCCGCATACAGGCCGCGGTGGAAGGGTTCGGTCGCAGCGATCCTGCGACAAGCGGCCGCTCGCGGCATGCCGCCCACTGCTGGCGTTGGATGCAGTTCACCCACGACATCCAGGATGTGCACGTTCGCTCCCATCGTCGCCTGGATAGGGGTTTTCAGGTGCTGCACATTGTGCAATTTTATCAAGCGAGAGGTTGCCTGCACCTCCATTTCAATGCCCAGTCCCTGCAAACGGCGACGAATCGATGCAATGACAAAATTGTGCTCGCGCATATCCTTGTCACTCTTCAACAGTTCCCGTGCATATTCAGCATCTTGACGAGCACTTGCGCCTCGTGGGGCTGACCCCGCTATGGCTTCTGTTGACAACTGCTGTTTATCCACCCGCAGCAATCGCTCTGGAGTCGCACCGATAAAACTACTGCCCGCTCCGTTGCCAATTGAAAACCCGTAACAGGCAGGATAGGTCTCACGCAGTTTGTTTAGCGTATCCAATGGAGCAAATGGCTGTTCGGACTCCAGATCGACTGCTCTGGCAAGCACGACTTTTTGATAATCACCCGCTTCAATTCCACGCAACACAGCAGCCACTGCAGCTTCGAACCACGTCTCGCCGCCGACCTCGCGCATCGATACCAGGTCACCTTGAGCACTACCTTGTTTGCAAATGTCCGCATAGTTAAACGCAATGAATTTCTCATGTGCAGCCCACACCTTATCGACCAACTGCGCGATCGGGGCCTCCGCCGTGACAGGAATATTCGCCACCGCGCAATAAGCACCCTGGCGTCGGGCTACTTGCCAACGCGGCAAAAATACAGTCGCGGGCGCAAACGGTTCAGACGCGGAGTCAACTTCATTAAAAAACGTCAAAGCGGTGAAAAAATGAGGTCCCGCAAAGGGCAATGACAAATCTCCAATAGCGATGGTATGCGCCAACACCTCCTGTGCAAACAGCTTTGCCTGCGCACATCTGTCCGCGCCTGAAAATGTTTTTTTCACCACCGCTTCCGCACCGGCAACCGCTATATCCAGGTTTGCATGTTCGCAGTAAAAGTGGAGTTCGTCAGGATCGTAAATCGATTCTAATACCGCTAATGGATCGATATGCTTCACCGCAATCGATATACTTGCGATCTTCATGCGACCTTCGGCTTTTGCAGCCTGTTGGCAGTCCACTAAAAAGTGTCGCAGTCCCGCCTTATTCCATTCGGGAAAAGTATCTTTCGCGATCGTTTTCAAAATGTTACATCAAACTTCCTTTTGTGGGCGCGGAAATAAAATAATTTTTTCACCTAAACGATTGCCCTGCAAGCGCTCACTCCATTCCAGGTTACCCGCATACCGCGAAACTTCAGGTTCACCCAACAGGGCCAAAATTTTCGCCGACACCTCAGGCAATACCGGAGATAGAAGGGTCGTTGCCAACCGCAACCCCTCAGCCATATATGCCAACGAGGTATTGAGTTTTGCCAAATCGTCAGGTGCGGCAGATTTTGCCAACTTCCAGGGTGCGCGCGTCTCGGCGTAACGATTGATGCCACGAATAAACGCAAACGTAACATCCAAGCCCTTGTGGAATTGAAACTCTTCAAACAAGCCGATGACTTGCTCGGACGTTGCCACCCACAACGAATTCAAGGTTTTTTCAGGTTCCTCCTCAAGCGCAACGGCCGGCACCTTACTGTCCGCATAACGCCCTCCCATATTCAGCAGGCGACTGAGCAAATTGCCCAAATCATTGCCCAAATCATCATTGTAGCGTGTCAAAAACTGCTCATATGAAAAATCACTGTCCTGCCCCACGTTCATTTCACGAATCAGGAAGTAACGAAACGCGTCGGCACCGAACTGCTCAATCAAATCCAACGGGTTGATGACATTGCCGGTACTCTTTGAAAGCTTTTGCCCGGAGTTCAACCAAAACCCGTGTACTAACAGCGATTTCGGCAGAGCCATCCCACAAGCCTTGAGCATAATCGGCCAATAAACCGAATGTGCTGGCAATAAAATGTCCTTGCCAATCACGTGGAAATCAGCCGGCCAATTCTGCGCGAAGTCATCCGTGCCATAGCCGGCACCGGTGACATAATTGATCAACGCGTCAAACCACACATAGGTCACATAGTTTTCGTCGAATGGCAACGGAATACCCCAAGGCAAGCGGTCTTTCGGCCTGGAAATGCACAAATCATTGATCGGTTCTTTTAAAAACTCCAGGACTTGTCTGGCGCGGAAACGTGGAAAAATAAAATCTTCGTTTGACTGGATGTGGTCGATCAACCAATCCTGATATTTGCTGAGCCTGAAGAAATAATTGTGCTCGATGATCTCATTGACTTCGCCGTAATGAGCAGGCCACTTGCCATCGACCATCTCTTTTTCGGTCAGAAACTGCTCCTCCTTTACGCTGTAGTAACCGCGGTACTCTCCCTGGTAGATTTCGCCTTTGTCAAACAAATGCTGCTGCAGTTGACCGACCACTCGCTTATGCCGCTCTTCAGTCGTGCGAATATAATCATCGTTCGAGATGTTCAGCACCTTACACAACGACTGGAAATCACGAGCAAAGCCATCGCAAATGGCAATCGGCTCCACGCCCAGAGCCAGTGCAGCTTTGTGGACTTTCTGCCCATGTTCGTCCAGGCCGGTCAAAAAACGCACCGTGTCGCCACGCAGTCGACGAAACCGAGCGACCACATCGGTGAGTACTTTTTCATAAGCATGGCCCAGGTGCGGGGAGCCATTGGCGTAGTCAATCGCTGTGGTAATATAAAATTTCTTCATATGCGGTCAAAATGATAAGCCTTTTCTTAACGAACCAGCATAATGAGTCGAATTGTCGACGAGGAGCAACCCAATTTCATCGTCCATTGAGAATCTTCCTTTAGATGAACCAAAGCAGACAATGGCCATCAATGCATTTACATTTACTTTTGCAACCGCCCGCTGTTTTCCTTGTCCATCTCCAGAGCATACGACATTACACTATTTTTTGCCAAGTTACTTGGGCGTTCATCCACCTAATCCCGATAAAAATTAAATACCATTTATATTTATTTATATTTTATTAATTTTAATATTAAACATTGATATTTACAATGCAAATACTCCCTATACTCCTACTGATATTGGCACACAGCCCAGAGGAAGCGAAATTGCACATTTTGGATATAATCGTGCAGGTTGTCGCATAGGCGATAATGCAAAAACACAGATAATCCGTTATGGCCTATTGGGCAAGGGTGAACAGATTTCGACTCATTCTGCAACGGAGGCAGCAGGTCAAGCGACCAAGATTTTCAAATACGGGCCGAACCGTCTGCGCTATTTCGTAAGCATGTTGATGAGCTAAAACATTGTACATCAATTTATTCGAATATTTTATTGATGGAGACTAAGCGGATTTAACCCGAATCTCTCAGCATGCCAAATTGGGTATATTTACGGTGCTGGGGCGCACAAAAAAATAATTTCTTGCACCGACCAGCAGAATAAAATTTGCTGCGCGGGATATTTATGATGGAAAAATATGCAGTCATTCTGCTCAACTTAGGTTCACCGGACTCTACGGCTGTCGCAGACGTGCGGGCGTATTTGCAGGAATTCCTGCTCGATGAACGTGTCATTAACAAATCTCCTTTGGTTAGAAACTTCGTCGTCAAATGTTTCATTTTGCCCACGCGTCCCCAGCAGTCAGCAAAGGCTTACCAAAAAATTTGGACTGATGAGGGATCACCGCTGGTCGTCACCACCCAAAAGCAGCAGAAACGGCTGCAAGCTGCTGTGGACTGTCACGTGGAAATCGGCATGCGCTACGGCAACCCTTCGACCGAGGACGCAGTGAAAAATTTGCAGGCAGCCGGTATCACGCGCTTGCTTATTTTTCCGCTCTATCCGCATTATGCGATGTCGAGCTACGAAACGGCCGTCGTTCGCCTGATGGAAGCCCTCGCCGAGCATGCGCCTGCCATCCAAACGACCTTGGTGCAGCCGTACTACCAAGATCCCGACTACATCGACGCCCTTGTCGAACGCTCACTCCCCTATTTGAAGAATGACTTTGACAAGCTGTTGTTTTCTTTTCACGGCATTCCAGAAAGTCATCTGCGCCAGTCGGATCCATCTCATGCTCACTGTTTGACGACTCCGGACTGCTGCAATACGTGCCACCCCGCGCATGCGACCTGTTATCGTCACCAGTGCATGACAACCGCACACCTGTTTAAAGCAAAGGCTGGCATTCCTGACGACAAATTCATGGTTTCCTTTCAATCGCGGCTGGGTCGCGAGCCCTGGTTGACTCCGTACACCGATAAAGTGATTGAAGATCTGGCGGCTAAAGGCGTTAAAAACTTGAAAGTTATCTGCCCCGCATTCATTTCCGATTGTCTCGAGACGCTTGAGGAAATTGCTCAAGAAGGAAAAGAAATTTTTATGGATGCGGGTGGCGAAACGTATCAGCAAATTCCTTGTTTAAACGACCATCCAGTGTGGATAAAATATATGCAACGACAGGTCGAAGACTGGCTCACACAGCATAATTCTGGGACGCTGAGCAAAACATGAACGCTACGATCGTTGACAATATGCCAGAATCCATAGACTAAGGTTTTTGCACAACATGTCAGGCCTTTGCAACAAAAGGTGCAATGACTATCCAGGACAGCACTCATGAACATTCTTGCAAAAATATTTAACCGAGTATCCGACCCGTCTGGGCCATCAGACGGCCTTCAACAACAGGAAAGAGAAGCCATCATCGACCTGCTGCTGTTGTGCATGTATGCTGACAACCACCTGTCACTGGCTGAAAGCAAGGTGCTGACAGACAAGATCGAAGCGTTCGATTGGGACTCACCGACATATATCGATATTTACATCAGTGATTCCACAGCCAAAGTAAGAAGAGCGCTCGCGGATTCGAAACTAGAAGAAGATCTGTTACACTCTTTGCGCGAGAGAATTGTATCCGACCACGCTAAACACAAAGCGAAGACAAGCATGTACACACTTTTTTACTCAGACGGGGAAGACGAAAAAGAGCGGCAATTTAGACACAAAGTAACGCAAATACTGAATTAAAAGTTTGCTGGCCATTTTGATTCAATTACTGACAGTTTAACTGCATACACTCATCCTGTTGGGAGCTATGTTAGAGTTTTTGGGAGACAGAACCACCATGGGGATCGGCTGCGGCTTGTATGCCGTCTCCTTTTTATTAGCGCTGTTCACCTTATTCAGGCAGCAACGGCTCCTGTATGCACTTTTCACAATTACCTTATATTCAGGTTTCCTGGCGCAAACTGTGGGGCTCTACCAGCGTGGTGCGAGCATTCACGCATTCCCTTTGACAAATCCTTTTGAAATTGTGCAAAGCCTCGCATGGGCGGCCATTGCATTGAATCTGGTCCTCAGGCAGATGTTTAAACTGCGCCTGCTACAATTTTTCTCATCCGGTTTGGGGGCGGCCCTGAGCGGCATCGCCCTTATCATCCCTTCCTGGGATTTTACGCCTTACCCAACGGCATTTGCTGGTAACCCATGGATTGGCTTCCATGCAGCACTGGCGATCTTCAGTTACAGTGTGTTTGGCATTTTGGCCATTACATCGTTAATGTATTTGATTCAAAACTACGGTTTACAGACCATGCGCTCAGGAAATATCTTCACGCGTTTACCCGCCATCCGCCAACTCGAAGAAATCAACAGTAAGCTCATCCTTCTCGGTGTATCCATTCTGTCGATCGCCATCACCATTGGATTGCTCAACTGGATATCGCAGCCCGGCACTATCGGACTGATCAAACTGGTCGTCGCCATCATCGTTTGGGGCGCGTACATCACCATCCTGTTGTTGCGAAAAAGAAATATTTTGGTTGCCTCACCCTTTGCGCAATCGTGTGTATTTTTATTCCTCCTGGCACTCATCTCACTGTGGCCGCTAACTCACAGTGGACCCCCACAACCTTCTGAAGTAAATCCATCCCGCATTAAAAATGTCAGCAGTTAACGGCGAGACCCTCTTTCTTTTAGGCAGCTCTCACCATACCGCACCACTGGAAATTCGAGAGCAGATAGCCTTGACTACGCGTGCCAAAGAAACGCTTTACGAAACGCTGCTGCAAGCCCCTGTTTTTAACGAGTGCTTAATTCTCAATACCTGCAATCGTGTCGAGATTTACGGCGTCAGCGCCGACCCTAATGTTAAAGAAACCGTCCAAAGCCTGTTGTACAAGAAACAACAACTTAATGGAAAGGCATTGGACGCCTACACTTTCTGGAAAACAAATGAAGCGGTGATTCAACATATTTTCCAGGTGGCTGCTGGTTTAGACTCACAAATGGTGGGAGAAACTGAAATCTTCGGCCAAGTGAAGGACACATTTAGCGAAGCGCGAGAAAAGAAAGTATTGGGCCCCATACTCAATCGTGTCTTTCAAAAAAGCTTTCAAGCCGCAAAATGGGCACGCACCCACACAGGCATCGGTCGCGGTCAAGTCAGTGTGGGCAATGTCGCCACCGATCTGGCCATGCGTATCTGCGGTGATTTGCAAGCCAGCTCCATTTTGACCATTGGCTCAGGCGAGGTCGGAGAAAAAGCTACGCAAGCCCTCATCAGTCGCGGTGCCCACAACATTACAGTGGCCAATCGCAATCTGGAAAAAGCGCACCGACTCGCTGACCAGTTCAAGGGCGCGGCCATGCGGCTCAGTGATGTCCCCTTTTCACTGCAAAACTTCGATATCGTGATCGGCTGCACCGCCTCACCTGATCCAGTATTAACCCTGGCAGATGTCGAATGCGCGATGCAAACCCGAGCGACACGCCCCTTGTTCATGATCGATCTGGCAGTCCCTCGTGATGTTGAACAAACGGTCAGTCAAGTCAGCAACGTCTACCTGTACAACATCGATCATCTGGCCAAAATAGCGAATGAAAACCTGAAAAACCGCATTGCCGAGATGGAATCCTGTCGTCGCGCACTATTTGAAAAGGCAGAACATGTATGGAATACGCTGCAAACGCATCGAGAAAAAAGTGATTCCAGCCATCAATCCAGAAAGATAGCTTTCACAAAGAAAGACCGCGAAGCTGGCGACAACCCCTTCCCCTCAACAGCCAATTGATACGGGTATTCGCAGCTAAAAGCCGCTGCTTTTCGTAACCGGTTAAACCAGAAAAGCTGTAACAGCCAGCCGCTTACAAAACACAATTCAGTCAGGAAATTAACAAATCACAAACCCTTTTTTTTTATTAAATATCTACTTTTTGCACCTAAATTAGCTGCTTCTGTTGATTTCCTCTAAATTAACCGTATATATTCAGCAATGAACTGGTATTACATTGCAGATGGCAATAAGCAAGGCCCGTACACAGCATCGCAGATGGATGCGCTGATTGCGTCGGGCATTGTTTCAGATGCTACCCCGGTCTGCCAAGATGGCATGGCCGGTTGGGTCCCTGCAAGCAACCATTTTTCATTTACAACTGATGAAGCAGGCACTGCCACCACACTGCCGCTCAGCCGCTCGGCTTCTCGGATCGCTGCTCGAATGCGGGTGGCCCATCGAGCCAGGCATGCGCAAACGATAAGCCCACCAGTGTCGGCAGAAAGACAGGCAAAATTAAAGAAAGTGCAAGCGGGCGGACGCTATGTCTGTTATACCTATACCATTTCGCTGCTCATCGTTACCCTGACCCGCAGCAGCAAGGTAAAATATATTTCTCCGGGCAAAAACCGCATCCTGCCGGGCCTGCCCTATGCGCTGATATCGTTGCTAACGGGTTGGTGGGGAATCCCTTTTGGATTTGTGCTGACGCCCATCGCACTGGTTAAAACACTTGCTGGTGGCAATGATGTAACGGGTGAAGTGGTAGGCGTTGATTTACTCCATCAATATAAAATCCCCGAGTCTAAAAACACGCTCGCCCTCATAATTGCCAGCATAGGCGTGCTTGGATGCATGGCCGGCGGCATTTACTGGTTGGTCAATACATCGAATCTGCTCTAAGAGATTCCGTAAATCACGCAAACGCAACCCATTAACGGTTCGGCAAAAACTGGCTCAACCATTCTGCTGCGGTGTAATCTTGTTCAGCATGTAAGCGTGCTCGCACTTGCTCCGCATCTCGGCGAGTCGCCTGCAAACGATCGGCGGTCAAGCACTCAGCCAGTTCCCGGACTAGCTGCTCCGGTTTCGCCATTCCCTGCAAATATTCGGGATACACCGGCCTGTCCATGAGAATGTTCGCAATCCCTAAAAAGGGAATTTTGACCAATTGCCGACCAATGATATAGGTCAACACATTGGCCTTATACACGATAACGCCGGGAATCCCTGCAAGGATACAATTGAGAGACATGGTGCCCGAACTGGTCAAAACCGCCTTGGCAGATACGACCTGGTTCTGTGCAACGAACTGAATTTTTGTCTCTAAGCCGGGATACCCTTGCAACGTTTCCTGTAATACCCGCAACACTGCTGCACTCGGATAAATGGCAACCGCCCGATCCTGTGGTGAGCGTTCGAGCCACATTTGCAATCCTGCCAACATGAGTGGGAAAATACGTTCAACCGGTGCCTTGCGGCTGCCGGGCAACAGCAAAATCGGCCCGTCTGCCGCATATTTCAGTGGCAGGGGGTAGTCAGACTGTACAAACGGATGCCCCACAAAATGGACATCCAAATCGGTGTCTTTAAAACAATCCACTTCGAAAGGGAATATAACTGCGAGCGAATCCAACCACTTAGCCATTTTAAAACGCCGTTTGCCCTTCCAAGCCCAAATTTGTGGTCCAATGTAATACAGCAAGCGAATATCGCCGCCCGCTTTGACGGCCAGACCGGCATCGTATAAACACTGCGCTACCCGCAAATTGAATCCCGGATAATCTACAAAGCAGATGGCCCGTGGCCGATGGGTTTCAATCCAGGTAAGGATCGCTGCCAACAATGCTTTGAAAAAACCGTAGTTTCTTAATACCTCAACAATCCCGACTACGGATGACGCGGTTAAATCATACAATAACTGCGCACCTGCCCGCTGCAAATCCGGCCCGCCTAAAGCACAGATCTGCCAATCAGGGTGCTTTTTGCGCAGTTCCAACAAAACCCGTGCAGCATGCTGATCCCCTGAATGCTCCCCGGCAATAAAAAGTAAATCGGGCCGTTTATCAGGACTCGCCAGTTGAATGTGTTTCCCCATAACCTTCGTTCCCTACCCGCTGCGGCGCTCAGCAAGCTGAGGCTTGACTCGGTTGTTCTTCGTGCGCATCACTGCATCACCTCACTTTGCCGAATTTGCTCAGTGATTTGTATCGCTACATCCAAAGCCGTCTTCCCCAATTCGGCCCCCACCTTAGGCACGGAAAAATTGTGGATACTATTGGCAAACGAAGCCAGTTCCAACATCAACGGCTCACCTCGTTCGATCGGAACTGATTTTTTACTCAGCCCCAATAATCCTTTCTTAATAAAATGACCTTTTTGCTCGGCAAAGTTCAGCGATAAATAGGTGTCAGACTGGAAAATACGGATCTCTCGCACCGCTTTTTCACTCACTCGACTGGCATTGATATTCGCCACACAACCATTGGCAAATGCGATACGCGCATTCGCAATGTCCTCAGTATTCGTCAACACATTGACGCCCACTGAATCCACGCGCTCGATTGACGACTTCACCAGTTGCAAAATGATGCCGATATCGTGGATCATCAGGTCCAAGACGACCCCCACTTCCACGCCTCGTTTTTTAAACGGAGCCAGACGGTCAGCAGTGATATACTTCGGGTCGCGCACATTGTCTTCCAGAAACGTCATTACTGGATTATAATGTTCAATATGCCCCACCTGCACCAGACAGTTGTTTTTATGGGCCACTGCGGTGATGCGCTCCGCTTCCTCTAAAGATGTACATAGAGGCTTCTCAATCAATAAATGGCACCCCTGTTCCAATAACGGTATCGATACATCGCAGTGTTTGTCAGTCGGCACCACTACACTGACGGCCTCACAGGCAGCCCCAAGCGCTTCGATAGAGTCAAAGATCGCACAGCCATACAATTTACTCATTTCTTTGGCACGCTTCTTATCGACCTCAAAAACCCCTACCAACTCGCACTGCTGCAGTTCGTTATATATACGCGCGTGGTGCTGCCCCAAATAGCCCACACCCGCAACGCCACATTTTATTTGTTTATTTGACATATACACTCGAATTCTCTTAAACAGATGCACGTTGTTTAGGTCAAGGTCGACCGCAAAAACTGAAAAAGTTTTTAATATCCGATTAATAATTGCCCCAGTTGAACCCCCAATATCCTGCACGGATGAGGATATGTTCATCGCATAATCTAAACCTACAAACCCTTCACTCACTAAAAATAAACTTAATAAGTTAAAATATATTAATTTATACTTAAACACCTAACAATAACCATTTGCCCTTTCATTTTTTTGATCAATAAAATGATTACTTTACATTTAACTTAAAATTGTATTATATATCGTTTTATTATATTACGCTCAACTATTGCTATTATTATATTTCAAGTTTTCTCTGCATCGCATCTCTTGGTCACTGCGAACCCATATGCCCCGCTGCGTGCCGGGACAAATGATGGCGGTTCTGAAATCGGAGCCTACGAGTACGACACAGCCGGCAATCGGCTGTCGAAAAAAGCAGGTAATTTGAATCAGACGATACAAATGGGACTTGTCACGAAGCCGACGCTTATTCAGCAAGGGACTTTGATTGAAGCATTTAGTTATGATCCAAATACAAGACGTTACCTGCACACACATGCAGATAACCGCAAAACCTTCTACCTGAACAACGGTGAATTTGAATATCGTCTTCCACCTTCAGGCGACACTTCTACAGCTACAGCGGTTGTCTACATACGAGCTAAGGGCTACAGCGCAGATGTTCAAGTAGAGCAGTCTGCAAACACTCGATCCAATATATTACTATTCTTAAAGGATCATTTGGGCAGCCCCATTTGTTCAGTAGACAAAGATGGCAATATTGAGAGGCGTCAGCGTTTTGCAGCGTGGGGTCAGGTAACAAACGCCGATGGCACCGAAAAGGATCCAAGCCTCGATTCTGAAAAATCAGAAAAATTTCGCGGTTTCACTGGTCACGAAACTATTGGTTCGGTCAACCTTGTCCATATGAATGGTCGTGTCTACGATCCTGAGATTGCTTTATTCCTGGGGCCAGACAGATTCATTCAGGGCAGGTCCATTAGTGATGTAAATCGTTTCAATTACGGAAATAACAGTGCATCCAATGTAATTGACCCCAGTGGTTGGATGATTTTACCAGGCAACTTTTTTGACAGTTCATATACAAGAGAAACACTTTCAGGAATTTATAAGAGTAGCCCGCGAAGAATTACGCCCTACTCAGCCAGCAGAGCAGAAATAAATGCGCTCTCAGTAACACTAGATGTCCATCGAAATCTGGTGAAACGATCGTACCACAAGTTGCCAGTCAGGTTTGGCAAATATGACACCCATTATCCTTTTCAAGAGCTAGATCGTCTAGCTAGAAATACGCGTGGATCCTCATTCACCAGCATTCGCGAAAACACCCTGACATCTGTTCCTGAAGACGAAGCGATCCATAATCTTTTCGAGAGTGTCCGCTCCAACCCCAACCTTAATCTAGAAACAAGCAGCCATGTCGGTCATGACACTTCGATTAAAAGTTCGTTGCAAGTAGCTAGAGATGCAGATGGATTACCGACTTCCGTCACATTAAAATTAAACGTGAATGGTCACCTCCCGAATATATTGGAAGATGCAACGACCACCATCAAATATAGAAACCTTTTTCAACAAGTGGATGAACTTGCAAACAATTCTCAGCTTATGCGCAAACGCAATGATTCGGTTATACATGCACTCGGTACGAAACAGGGCACTGAGGGCCTCGAAGACTTTCAAATGCTGATTATGGAACAGGATCTTCACGAATTTGAACGTCAACTTATTCGATTGGATTTAACCATGAAATCCTTGCGCAGATAGTAATATTCATTGCGACACCACCAAGGCTAGCTCGAATGGCACTAGTTTAAGCAAATGCTCAGTAACTCTTGAGAGTAAGGAATAGGTTTTAAAATGCTCAAGCCCCTGGCAATGCTTCCAACACTTCCCACCGCGCATACACGTTTTCGAGCTCCGCCTCCAGATGCGCCACCAACTGTTGTGCCTGCTCTGCAGTTTGACCGGTTTTATGCAAATAATCAGGTTGGGCCATCGCCGCGACCAATTCAGCTTGCTGCGCCTCGAGCGCCTCAATCTTGGCTGGCAGTTCCGCCAGCTCTTGGCGTTCTTTCTGCGAAATCGATTTCGGTTTTGGCTTAGCCAAAAATGCCTGCTTCTTGTTTACCTTAACCTTTGGTGCCGTTAATGCCTGTTCAGCCTGCCATTCAACATAGCCTCCCGGGTGCTCGTTTACGCGTCCGTTGCCTTCAAGAACAATACTGCTGGTAACGATATTCTGCAAAAATGCGCGATCATGACTGACCAATAGAACCGTTCCTGCATAGGCCAGCAGCAACTCTTCCAACAACTCGATGGTGTCAATGTCTAGATCGTTGGTCGGTTCATCCATCACCAACACATTGAAGGTCTGCGTAAATAACTTGGCCAATAACAACCGGCTTTTTTCTCCTCCTGACAACATTTTTATGGAACCGCGCGCGACCTCAGGCGTAAACATAAAATCCTGTAAATAAGACAGTATATGCCGTGGTTTGCCATTAAAGTGAACGGTATCGCTCACCTCCCACACGTTCTCCATCACCGATTTTTTCTCATCCAACTGAGAACGGTGCTGATCAAAATAAGCCACCTCCAGGCGCGTCCCCTCAATGACTTCTCCGCTATCAGGTTGAAGCTGCCTGAGTAACAGCTTCAACAACGTGGACTTGCCCGACCCATTCGGCCCGATGATACCGATTTTATCCCCACGCCACAAAGTCGTCGAAAAATTATCGATAATCGGTTTGCCGCCCCATGCTTTGCACAGGTTTTTCACTGCAATGACCTTGCGACCCGAAAGCTGCGTATTTTGCACAGCCAGGCTGGCAGTTCCGGCAACCTCACGCCGTTCCTTGCGCTCTTCACGCAATTTTTTTAAAGCACGCACACGCCCTTCGTTGCGCGTGCGTCGTGCCTGGATACCTTGCCGAATCCAGCGCTCTTCTGCTGCCAGTTTTTTGTCGAACACCGCATGGTTTTTCGCTTCAGCTTCGAGCAAGGCAGCTTTGCGCTCTAAATAGGTAGCATACCCACAATCCCAGCTCGTCAACTGGCCGCGATCGAGTTCCACGATACGCGTAGCTAAATTTTGTAAAAATGTCCGATCGTGCGTTATAAAAAACACGGTCTTGTCATATTTGCGCAAGAATTGTTCCAGCCACACAATAGACGTGACATCCAAATGATTCGTCGGCTCATCCAGCAACAGAATATCCGGTTCACTCATCAAAGCCTTGGCCAGCAGGGTGCGCCTTTTCATCCCCCCCGACAAAGCCGAAAACATAGCGTCACCGCGCAAGTGCAAACGCGATAAAATGCGCTCCGCCTTTTGTTCAATCGCCCAAGCGCCATTAGCTTCCAGCTCGGTTTGCAACACTTCAATGCGGGCATACACGGTCTCGTCGTCATCACCGCCAAGCTCTTCGGTAAGGGTGTGGTATTCGTTGAGACCGCTCACCAACTCGCCCACACCTTCGAGCACCACGGACAACACACTTCCAGCGCGATCCTCGGAAAAATCCTGGTCTAATTTGGCAACCCGCAAACTGGGGGAACGCTCAAACTCGCCCGAATCCGGCGCAAGTTCACCGCTTAACAGTTTGAACAAGCTGGATTTGCCCTCACCATTGCGACCGATCAGACAGATCCGCTCGTGCGGCTCGATCGTGAGCTGCGCTTTGTCCAATAACGCAGGACCTCCAAAAGAAAGCGTGATATCTCGAATCGCGAGCAATGGCATAATAAATGTATAATCGAAAATGAGCGGATTAAAAACGGTGCAAGTTTGCTGGATGCATCCAAATCTAAATCTAAATCCAAATCCATATCAAAATCCGAAATCGCATCTATCCAAAGCTTTCAACTTCCCGCTATTTCACCCGAAACATCCTCAACCCCTGCAGGGAACACAACAAACCTTATTCAAGATATAAAACCCTATTTAATTGACATAAAAACCCTATTTTGTAGATTGGAAATGAAGGTTAAAATTGCCCATTTCCCTGACAACCCAAAGACTCCAACTCCAACCTCAATCTCAAGATTTTCCAACTTCTATGATACCTGCGAAAATAAAACAGTTGCTTAAAGAAGAGTCTCTCAAAGACTTATGGTGGATAAGATTAAATGGAGTGGTGCATGCAGAGGCGATGAGCCTCAAGGAAGTCCTCAACCAGAAGCAACCGTTTGCACCGCACTCAATTCAAATTTTGCACGGCGACCTGACAGTTGAACCGCATTCAGAATGGATCGATTTTCAGTTCTCAAAAAAACCGACTGCCTGGAAGCGCAAGACCGTGAAAAAGCAGACCAATGAAGATGTGGTGCTTTCTATGGAGCAAAGAGAAATTGAAATGCTTCGAGCTGAGTTGGAGGAACGCCAGAAATTTATTGAATTAAGCGGGCGCAAACGCATGCACAAAGCCATGGAAACGGAATTCCTCCAGGCTGAATTGGAGCAACTCAGTGAAGACGTTAAAATGCAAAAAAGGTAGGCTGAGTCTTTTGCTGCTGTCGAAGACATTGACAGTAGACGCCGCAGCGAAACTGCCTGCCCGCACACCCATAGCTATACACTCTCTATGCGTAGGTCGGCATCGACCTCTTCAGGTTTGAGCCAACGGTGCTGCTGGTTGTTCGATTGAAACAACCCCACTCCAATTCGCAAAGCATCGACCGCATTTTGCACCGAATAAACAGGCTTTCTTTTCACATCGAGCATACAGGCGACGAGATCCACCAGCAACCCATCCGCTGCAGGGGCAGATTGCATCGCCGCCGTCTCGGCTGCATCCAAAAATAACTCTTTAAAGCCAGTATAATTTTTACTCTCCCCCGGCGTGAACAGTTGCAGAATATCGTTGCCGATATGCACGCGTGCATGCTCAAACTGGAGATCAAATTGAAAAATATAGTAGCCCCTGCGCCCTGCATTGATAAAGGCGTGCACACCATTTGCAAAAATTAGATGACCATATCCAGCCCCATCCTGAATCCGCTCAGACTGGAGAGCCGCATCCTCCAGCCATCCCTGCAGGGTGCGCACCGGGCCACACCAAAAATTCAGCACATCAAAGGCATGCGTCCCCGTGTGAATCATCTGACTATTCATGGATACCTGAATCGATAGCAACCGACCATACCGGCCATCCTCGATGCGATCTTTTATAAACCGATAAGTGCCCGCTGAACGACGCGGATAATCCACGATCGCCTTGGCGCCCGCACGCTCGATTGCATCTGCAATTGTACGTGCTTCTGCCAGAGAGCAACCAATCGCTTTTTCTAACCATAAACCACGAACCCCATATTCAAGGGCATGGGTCACCATTTGCTGCCGTTGCGGAGCATAGGCACAGATCGATACAATGTCGGGCCTTTCTGCTCTCAACATGGCCACATAGTCTTGATACAGATGCTCGCTGCCAATTCTCCAGTCGGCACCAAACTCTGCCAAATTTTCTGCATTTATATCCGCTCCGGCAACGAGCTCAGTAAATGGATGATGCGCATAGCAACCCGCATGGGTGTGCGGTTTATGCCGCAGCGGATCTTTCTCCAACTTGGATGCAATGCGGCCCGTGCCGATGATGGCTGCTTTCAAGGGTCGCTTATTTAAATGTGCAGCCATCGTTGCTGGCCCGGACATCTCACCAGAGTCGCAGCAGAATGGTTCTTGTCTAGAAAATAGCAGTGTCATGGGCGATTGTGCTCGATGAGTGGTGAGATGATCGGCCTAGTGCCTTATTCACTTGGCCTGATCATGCTTAGAAATAGAATCACGGGTCCAATCCGTGCGAAAAGATGAAGCGGGATAACCTTCACGACGGTATAGATTTCCGGTCGGATTGTCTGCCCAATTATAACGCACAGCCGCGGGCAATGGAATGTCAATATGCCATAAAATCACCTTGTTGTTCGCTATCTTACTTTTTGCCCATTTCCACTGGCGGTCGGCTCCAGTGATGGCAAAACCTGTCAACTCGTCTCCCTTCGCCACCAGCCCCCCACCCAGGTGATCGAATGTCACGATGACTTTACCTTTTTCAATTTTGATATAAAAATAAGCCGGACATTGTGAGTAGGGTTTCTCATTATACACAATTTCTTTTGTAGCTTGATACAGGCGCTCTGCCACTTTGGTCTTGTCTTTTAAATACTGCTCACGGACACCGCCTAAGTCCGTAGTCACAACCATTGCAGTGTGCAATTCTTTAAATCCCAGGCTTTGAGCTTCACGCACAAAAGGCAGTCGATCGCGTTTTTGCACAGGTTCGTATTGAACTTTCCGATAATTTGCCAACTGCACACAAATGAAGGGCAGATCCTCCCGCTGCCACTGTTCCCTCCAGTCTGCAATTAACATGGGAAATAAAACTGCATACTCTTCAGGCACATTCGCATTTGCACTACAGTGATACAGTATAACCCCTTTTACGGCCAGCGGAATGATCGGAGCGACCATCGCATTAAAGTAGCTGCCATGCCGTTGGAAACTGTCTTTGGGATGCACGGGTTTTACCGGTTGCTGTGAAATACGACTTTAATCAGACTCGCATTTAGATGAGTGTGGTAGCACCAAATGTCTTAATTTATAGACAACACCGAAACCTTCGCACAAAGTCAAACACTATAAAGATGAATACCATGCCTGAAGACACCTACGCTTTACTCGTTGAAGAACTCAACCATATCTTTCACATAGGTGCTGTTTGTGGCCTGCTCGGTTGGGATGAACAAGTCAATCTTCCCCCGGGCAGCAAAGACGTGCGTGCCCAACAGAATGCAACCATGGCAGCTCTGTATCATCAAGCTGCCACGCACCCTAAAATAGGCGAATGGCTTGGCAGCCTGGAGAGCGATCTTTCTCGGCTCAACGCTGACCAAAAGGTAGTCGTTAAAGAAGCTGCCAAATCTTATCGTCGGATGACTCAACTGCCTGAAGCATTTGTCAAACGCCGGGCCGCTGCTCAAAGTCGCGCTTATCACGCTTGGACCCACGCTCGTGAAACCAACCAGTTTGCCGCATACGCGCCCTTCATTCAGGAACAAATCGAACTCGCTCGAGAGGAAGCACATTATGTCGGCGAAGGCGATGCCCCTTACGACTACTGTATTGACAAACACGAGCCAGGCATGCGTGCAGCGACCATCGAGACCTTGTTCAACGCGTTAAAGGCAGAACTCATTCCCATCGTCGACACCATAACCCAAGCATCCATCAAGCCCGACTTCGAAATTTTTAAAAACTTTTCGATCGACCGCCAGGAAACATTTCTAAAACAAGTGATTCGCGATATGGGCTTCGATTTCAATCACGGGCGTATTGACCGCTCTGTCCACCCATTTTGCGCTGGAATCGGCCCCGATATACGCATGACGACCCGTTTTGATGAGAACAATCCGATCGACTCACTATCGAGTTCCATCCACGAAACGGGACATGGCCTTTACGAGCAGGGGCTCCCTCGGGATGCGTTGGGCACGGCGCTCGCTGAACCCGTCGGCATGGCTGTGCACGAATCACAAAGTCGGCTTTGGGAAAATCAAGTTGGCCGCGGACGTGCGTTCTGGAATTATTATGAACCCATGTATCGCCAGGCATTCCCCGAACAACTCAACAACATTTCCGCCAATGCGCTGTTTCTCGCTGTAAATGGTGTGCGGCGCCACCCAATCCGTGTCGACTCTGACGAAGTCACCTATAACTTGCACATCATTGTGCGGTTTGAGATCGAGAAACAGCTATTTACACAAACACTGGATGTGCACGATCTTCCAGAAGCCTGGAATGCGCTTTCCAAATCGATCATAGGCATTGAGCCACACAACGACAGTGAGGGCGTGCTGCAGGATGTGCACTGGAGCGGAGGGGCATTTGGCTATTTTCCGAGCTACTGCCTGGGCAATATGCTCGCTGCACAACTCTGGTATGCTGCCCTCGCAGCCATACCCGATCTCGAAAGCCAGTTTGCCCACGGAAACTTCGCCAGCCTATTGAGTTGGTTGCGCACAAACATTCATCAACACGGCAAACGCTACGACACCCTCACCCTCACCGAGCGCGTAACGGGGCAACCGCTGAGCCACCACGCATTGATACGCTATTTGCAGGAACGTTACCTGCCACTGTATACCTGATCTAGACAAGTGATGATAAGCTGAAATCTTGGCAAAACAGGTCAGGACTTTGGAATAAAACAACTCATCGGTGGAAGTAGTCAGTATTCAATATTCAGTAAAAAAAACCAGACAATCCCCGGGCGCATCCTACTTTTAACTTTTCACTTTTTACTCATTCATGAAAGCCCTCATTATTACATTCGGTTCAACTGGCGATGTCTATCCCATGCTCGGATTAGCCACGGCCCTGCAAGCAGCGGGCCATGAAGTTTGTTTGGCAACCGCGCAGTTATTTGCGCAGGAAATTGAGCACGAAAACATCCCTTTTTATGCCCTACCTCCCGACTGGGATTTAGATGCGTTCAAAGCGTTTACGCAAAAGCTGAGTGCAACCGACAATCAACTCAAACAATTCGGCCTCATCTATGATAAGTTTGGCCCGTTTATTGACACGAGCTTTGAGTCTGTCTCAGCTAAATTACAGGACTTCGATATACTCATTTCGACCTATCTGTTTCCATTTTTCAGCTCGGTTGCAGAAGCGCAACACAAGCCCTTTGTGACAGTGGCGTTTTGCCACAATACTGTACCGCGCTGGGATCGCCCACCCGAAAACATCGTTCCCCTCACCTGGCTACCGAGAACCTGGCAAAGACAGTGGAATTATCTTGCTTGGCGACTTGCGGACCGCGTTCTCAGCCAGCGCATAAAGCGCTCCATCCAGCGGTTTTCCACATCCATTCGCCCCGATACCATCCGCGGTTTTTTATTCGAACCTTCAGAACAGGTCCTGGTTGCGTCCTCCAAAGCATGGATGCAAGGTGCCGAACCTCTGGACAAACGCTTCCACATGATCGGCTACCTACGCCACCAACCGCCAGAAACCAGCGAAGGGTGTGCCCGGCTGGACGCCTTTTGCCAGGGACAGCCGGTCCCCATACTCACATTTGGCAGTATGACGGCCCACGATGTGCAAACCCAATTGAACCATTTCCTTTCCAATTGGCCCAAAGACAGAAAGCTGATCATTCAAGCCGGGTGGGCAGACCTGAAGACAGAATGCCTCAATGAAAACACACATATCCTGATGCTTGAAAAACACCCTCACAACCAGCTCTTTCCTTACGCAAGCGTGGTCGTTCACCATGGTGGTGCGGGCACCACCGCCTCTGTTCTACATACAGCTAAGCCCCATATCATTATTCCGCATCTAGGCGACCAGTATTTCTGGGCCAGCGAAGTCGTTACGCACGGTCTCGGCCTCAAACTCAAATATAAACAATGGTCAAAGAAACTGTGTGCCGCGATCGAACACATTGAACAAAATGAGTGCTACCAACAACGTGCCAATACATTTGCCGAAACCATCCGCAAAGAACCAGGAGGACAGAACGCAGTTCGATTACTGGAAGAAATTCTCAATGAATTCCAACCTGAATAGCTGAATTTTATTAAATTGTGATTTTAAGTGTGCTTGCAGCTGGCATAAGGCGGGATCGTGCCCTGATTTCATTACTCATGAGTCGTAAACGTGTATGCAACGCATCCTCTCCACATCGAGCAGTGTCGGGTTGCCGACCGTATACCTCCAAAAGCCCCCATGGCTAACCCGAATCTCTCTCACCACTCATCGAGCATAATCGCCCATGACCGAACATAGCAGCACGCAACGTGCCATGGGAATTTACAGGGTGTGGACCCAGCTGCATCCGCATGGCTGCGTTGGGCACTACTACTTTCTAGACCTGAACCATTCTGGTGAGATATTCGGACTAAAGTGGACGCTCTTTCTTTAGCGTTACGGGCCTCACAACCATGGGGCGCCCTTTACGGGGCACCCCAAACCAATACCCATTGCCCCCGTATCTACGCACCGCATGTTCGAAAACCCAAAACACACGAATTTTCGCGCACAGGACTTCGCGAGCTAAAGCCCTACAAGAATGCATCCAACTGTAATTGTAAAACCGCAATTTTTGCAAATACTTGTAAGTTTTCGCCTGCACACACGTATTATCAGCTGTCATGACTGAGCAAAAGCATATGCACCTTTCAACGGAAAACGATAAAGCGGCCACGAAACGAGTGGTTGTATTAGGAGCTGGCTTTGGCGGACTCACGTTTGCCAAAACATTTTCGGCACCGAATACGGAAGTGATTTTGGTCGATAAACAAAACCATCATCTGTTTCAACCCCTTCTTTATCAAGTGGCAACTGCCGGCTTATCCGCCAACGAAATTGCGCACCCCACTCGACAGGTCTTCGCCGGCAGAAAAAACGTGCGTGTCATTCTCGATGAAGTCGTGTCCATTGATTTGGCGCAACAACAGGTTGGTTTATCCGGGCAAAATACGCCTCTGACCTACGATTATCTTGTGATCGGCCTGGGCGTGGAAAGCAATTTTTACGGCAACCCACAGTGGGCTGACTACACCACGGGGCTGAAATCGCTCAAAGATGCGCTGGACATCCGTCAACGGGTACTGATGGCGTATGAAAAAGCTGAAAATACAGTCGACCCGGACACCAAAAAGAAGCTGATGACCATTACAATTGTCGGCGGTGGACCCACTGGCGTTGAACTGGCGGGTGCATTTGCAGAGCTGGGCCGCTTGGTTTTAAAAAACGAGTTCACAAATATCGACCCGAGCGAAACGCGCACGGTTTTGATCGAAGCAGGTCCGCGCCTGCTACCCTCTTTTCCGGAAAAACTATCCAAGCGTGCCTACCAAGATTTAACCAAACTGGGTGTCGAAGTAAAACTGGCAAGTCCGGTCACCCACATTAGCGACGAACGCGTCGAGCTGGAGAACGAAGCACTCGAAAGTAAAACCATCATTTGGGCTGCTGGCATGGCCGGCAACCATGTAGTCGAAACATTACCGGTGGAAAAAGATCGTGGCAACCGCATCAAAGTCCAAACAGATTGCTCCATCGAAGCGTATCCAAATGTGTTCGCGATTGGCGACATCGCATTCATGCAGGATGGCAAGGGTAAGGCCGTGCCGGGTGTCTCTCCAGCCGCAATGCAGATGGGAGCTTACGCCGCCGGTATTATTCGCGATGAAATTCGAGGCAGGCAGAACAAGACAGACCGTAAGCCTTTCATCTATCGAGACAAAGGTTCCATGGCTACCATTGGGCGCAGTGCGGCGGTGGCTGCAGTGGGGCGCTTGAAAATGACCGGCTTTGTCGCGTGGCTGCTGTGGCTCGCCGTGCATATTTTCTTTTTGATCGGCTTCCGCAACCGCATTGCGGTTCTGTTGCAGTGGATTTATGCATACATTAATTTCAAACACGGTGCGCGGATTGTGTTCTGCTCCCGTGAAAGCAGTGCAAAGGACAAGCCGAGTAAAGTCAAAGCAGCATAGGCGCACTCCTGGCGGCCTGCGGCTACAGAACAGCAACGAAGCCAAGAACAAGGTAGTCGCCTGCAATCCAGCCCGAATCTCTCAGAATCGCAGCAAAATTGCTCAGGTCTAGAAAATAGCAGTGCCAAACGCAGCCACGCGGATACAGCTGGGTACACACCCTGCACATTAACTTAGAGCATCTTCTCAAAACAATGGACACTGTATTCGCACTGCATGTGTTGGCGACCCTGCTGATGACGGGGGCCATCTGGTTCGTTCAGATCGTGCATTACCCACTTTTTGCAAAAGTGGGTAGCGCAGCGTTTGTGGCGTACGAACGTGCGCACACACGCCGCACGGGGATAGTCGTCATGCCGCTGATGCTGACCGAGTTAGCCACCGGTATTGCCATATGCTTCGTCCAACCACCAGCAATGCCTCAGCCTTGGCCCTGGGTCGGCCTCACTCTGATCGCTCTGATCTGGCTGATAACGTTTTTTTATTTTGTGCCCATGCACCGTCGTTTAAGTCAGCATTTTGACGCAACCATTTGCCAGCACCTGGTGCGGCGCAATTGGACAAGGACATTACTCTGGTCACTTCGGGCTGGCATTTTGCTGTGGCTTGCACATTACTCGAGTCCATGAAGGTGCACCTCCGCAGTTCCATCACATACGACTGCATCCTCATCGGTGCTGGAATTGCAGCCCTGAGTGCTGCTGAACAGCTCCGTGCCAATGGCTGTAACATTGTTTTGTTAGAGAAAAGTCGGAGCCCCGGTGGGCGCATGGCCACGCGCTACATGGACGGGGCCACGCTCGATCACGGTGCACAATTCATCACTGCCCGTGCAGCTTACCTCAAGCAGAAGCTGCAGCAGATGGTCGACACCGAACAAGCCGTTGTATGGCACAGCAATCGCCACGGCACCCCCCGCTATCGTGGCGAAACCGGTATGCGTAGCATCAGCCAATGGCTGGGGCGAGA
>Ga0102943_1000446_pt1 | contig 27680 bp, 21 predicted proteins | sample SalPonC_black_MG_FD_78174 | JGI IMG/M metagenome (GOLD analysis project Ga0102943, IMG submission 78174) | Salt pond soil microbial communities from South San Francisco under conditions of wetland restoration - Salt Pond MetaG... | ecosystem: Environmental > Aquatic > Marine > Intertidal zone >...
AGCAGCATAACGATACATCTGGATAAATAATACCATTAATATGGAGAGTTTAAAATTAGCTCCATAAATACCCAGTTGCTCAACCGGATTGGGATGGTTAATTAATTTAGGGATAAGCAGCTTATCAATATTGTCATTAAGCATTCCGGCTAACCCAATAAATAAAATCGGGTAAGAATAATGTAATAATCGTTTTAAAAGCGTAAAATCAAAATGTATTTTAACCTTGAATATCTCAGGGGTTAATAATAAGAAAGTAACTGCACTGCTAATTAAATTGGCTATTAAAACATAATCGAGTACTAAATCGGGATTATAAATCGATGCCAAAAAATTATCTGCTCCGGCCTGATAAAATTTTCGACAAACATACAGGTAAAAAAGATTAAAAAATATGTTAATGCCGATTCCTGCTACTTTAATAATCATAAACTTTACAGGCCTTTCGTCTATTCTTAACTTAGCAAAAGGGATAGCGTTAATTACATCAAAAGAAATAATTAAAATAAAATAAATTACAATACGATGATTATCCAGGTTGAAATAATTAACCCACTGTTGTTTAAAAATAAACGATAGAAACAAAAAAATGGTGGTTGTAAATATTATGGAATATAAGCTGGTTCCTAAAACCGACTCATATTTTTCATCTTTTTTGCTGGCAAAACGGAAAAATCCGGTCTCCAAACCATAGGTTAAAATCACTAATAGAATAGCAGTACTACTATAAATAAACGTTAACTTACCATAGAAAAATTTTCCTAAAACAAGCGTGTGAAGTGGTACTAACAAATAGTTTAAAAAACGGGCAAGCATATTGCTTAATCCGTAGATTAATGTTTGACCTGCTAATTTTTTAATCTGATTCAATGCAGTAATTTATTTATTCGTACCCTCGTTTATTAAATAACAAATAACCAAAATTAAATACAAAGTAAAACTTCTTATCCATTTTATCATAATAATTAAGACTCAAACTTGCCGGTCCAAATAAAGTATGATATACTAATGATGTTGATGCCATAGTATTAAAATGGGCAAATTCTTTTGCATAACGCGCCTGTTTATTTTCGTTGCTAAAAATTTTCTTATGAGGCATCATAGCGTAAAATCCAGCTCTTAGATGTATCTTATCGGTAATATTTATAATTGGTTTTACTCCTATGGCTAAATAAGAGTGTGCCCGGTAATTTTCTAGAAACATCGTTTTACTGTGTGGCTCCGGCTGAAAAACATTCGCATTTAACATGGTAGATGTATAATTACTGAAAAAATCCATATTGGTTAGTGAAGCCTGCACTAAATACCCTAAATGAAAATGTTCAGTCAACTTAAAATACTCTTCTCTATGAAATTGAATATTATACCATTGGTGTTCACTTTCAATTTCATTTTCGATGGATGATGTTGAACCCGGTATAAAATTTTCAGTCCCTTTCAGATAGTTTAAACTTAATTCCTGAAAAACTCCTCTCGTTGGAAATTGTTTATAGTCAAAGTTACTCTTTTCAATATTTAATTTAAAATTGATATAATCAAAATCGGTAACATCATTGGTATCCGCTTTATAAAATTCTAATGTTTGATAATACTCATCGTTAATAAAACCATATGAAAATTGTGCTTTTACCAATGAGTTGGTACTAACAGGGCTCAACATTGTTAGTTTTAAATTATTTTCGTTTTGGATTAAATAAGGAGGACGGACATCTTCAAAAAATGGCTCTGAGCTACTACTGTAATAGTCCCAGCGATTCATGGTAAACGAACCGGTAAATGCAATCGGCAGGCTTAAAGGAAAATCAGCTCTTGCTTGTAACATAACCGAACTGTATAACCTTCCAAAATAGATATTGGCATAAGCCGAACGCGAAACTTTTCCTAACTGATTGTATTGTAAACTGGCAAAGCCGTGATTAATTGAACTGGAAGAAATATTAGCGCCAATATGAGCAATAAACCTGCTTTCTTCATCTACATCTAATTTCAATTGAAAAGATTCCTTTTGGTAATCATAATAAGCTTCGGGATAAATGGAAGAAATGGTACCATCCGCTAATAACTTAAAATACGTTTTTTTGAATTCCCTGATAGTAAAAACAGAATCCCGATGAAAAATACTGTTAGCAACATATTCCTTTTCTTTACTATTTAATCCGTTAAAAGAAATGTCTTTAAACAGCAATGGAGGTAGTGTTGATTGATACTGTTTTCTTGCACGGTCAATAATAGTAGTATCTCTTCGTTCAGGTATAAAATTTTTTATACTATCCATTAACTGATATGCATTTTCATATCCTTCTTGTATAATATCGGTTGCTTTATCAAAATCAAGTAATTGTACATTAGTAAACTTTGATTCTATTAAAATGCCATTTTCAGGAAGTTGATAATCAACCTTCTCCATCAGCATATTTTCCAACTGAACAACTACATTGTCGGGGTCAGGTTTTGGAGAGTTATCAGCTGTTTTGCTACCAATAATATAATCAGGATTAAAATCATTAATCATAACATCAGAGGGAAAATTATTCTTCATACCTCCGTCGAAATATAAAATACTGTCAATTTCAACGGGTTTAAAATAAAAAGGAAATGTCATAGACGCTCTGACTGCAGAACCTAAATTCCCGTTTTTAAAAACTTTTTCTTTATTATTATAGATATCAGTAGCAACACATCGAAAGGGAACAAAAAGAGAGTCAAAGTTATAGTTAGAAGCTGCATTGGCAGGACTAAAAATTTGCATAGATGCAAAGTCCATTTGGTGGGTAGGTACTAAATTACTGGGTAATTCAGCTTTAGCTGTTGAGTCTTTAACCCTGATTTTAAAATTTATCATTTCAGCAGTTATCGGTGGTTTTTTAAAATAGTAAATATAATCTTGTTCAATTTCGCCTAATGCCCAATTGCGAAAATCATCCGATAATACTAACTGTTCCATTTCTTCCGGAGAGTAACCTATAGCATACAATCCGCCAACAATAGCTCCCATTGAAGTACCGGTAATGTAATCAATAGGGATATCATTTTCCTCAAGGGCTTTAATAACACCAATATGGGCTAGCCCTTTGGCTCCGCCTCCACTTAAAACCAAACCAACTTTTTTATCCTGCGAAAAAGTATGTAATTGAAGAAAGCTTAAGAATAAAAGAATTAAGATATTTTTGGTTTTCATTATGATTATTTTAATTCTAATGAAATGTTGCTATTTTTGCTCTTTAAACTAACAGGCAAAATTACGATGAAAAAAATATTTATACTTATTTTTTCGGCTATTTTATTTTTTAATGCATGTGACAAACCTACGAAAAAGCAAGAAAAAACACAGCTTTATAAAATTGAAACCGAATTTGGAGATATGATTTTTAAATTATATGACCAAACACCCTTACATAAAAAAAACTTTGATTCATTAATAGTACAAAATTATTTTGACGGATTATTGTTTCACCGGGTTATTGAAGGTTTTATGATTCAGGGAGGAGACCCTGAATCGCGTAATGCAGAACAAGGAGAATTATTAGGAAACGGAGGTCCGGGATATACTATTCCCGCAGAATTTGTAGATACCATTTTTCATAAAAAAGGTGTAATAGCTGCAGCTCGTGAAGGGGATGATGTAAATCCGGAAATGCGTTCGGCAGGTTCACAGTTTTATATTGTACAGGGAAAAGTTTTTAGCGATGAAGATATTAAAAAGGTTGAAAAGCGAATAAATGCTTCGCGGTTAAATAAACTAATTACAAAATATATAAAAAAAGCAGAAGAAAAAGCATATGAAACGGGAGGTAGTGTAGATTACCAGGTAATTGTAAAAGAAGCCAGGAAAAAAGCAGAAAAGCAGTTTAAAAAAACAGGGATGTATAGAATTCCTGATTATAAACGAAAAGTTTACCAGACTATAGGAGGAACTCCTCATTTAGATGAAGCTTATACCGTTTTTGGTGAAGTAATTGAGGGGCTCGAAGTTATTGACAAAATTGCAGCAGTAGAAACAGATGAAAATAACCGGCCGGTGAAAAATATTAAAATGACCATTAAAAAATTATAACTAAATACATTATGATTGATAAAATTAATAAATATCTCGAAGAGACTAAATCTTTTGTTGCTGATAGTCTCGATGAGATTGAATCGTTCCGCATTAAATATTTAGGAAAAAAAGGAATTGTGAACGATTTATTTTCGGAGTTTAAAAATGTTCCACGTGAAAACAAAAAAGAAGTAGGACAAAAACTCAATGAATTAAAAAATGCATTGCAGGAAAAAATAAATAATCTAAAATCGGCTTTAGAAGAAAAATCGGAGAGCCAATCGGATATTGATTTAAGTTTGCCCGGTGATCCGGTTGCTTTAGGTACACGTCATCCTCTTTCAATTGTAAGAAATGAAATTATTGATATATTTAAACGATTAGGTTTTACTATCTCAGAAGGGCCTGAAATTGAAGATGACTGGCATGTTTTCTCTGCCTTAAATTTTCCTGAAGAACATCCGGCCAGGGATATGCAGGATACTTTTTTCATTGAAAAAAATCCGGATATTTTATTACGCACTCATACTTCATCAGTTCAGGTTCGTGTAATGGAAAATTCGCAACCCCCGATTCGCACAATTTCTCCGGGACGTGTTTTTAGAAACGAAGCTATTAGTGCCCGTGCCCATTGTATTTTCCACCAGGTAGAAGGATTATACATTGATAAAAACGTCTCTTTTGCTGATTTAAAACAAACTCTTTTATATTTTGCTAAGGAAATGTTTGGCGAACAAACAGAAATAAGGCTACGTCCTTCCTATTTTCCATTTACAGAGCCTTCGGCCGAAATGGATGTAGAATGTAATATTTGCCATGGCAAAGGATGTAATGTTTGTAAATATACAGGCTGGCTGGAAATTTTAGGCTGTGGTATGGTTGACCCGAATGTACTTGATAGCTGTAACATAGACAGTAAAAAATATACGGGTTTTGCGTTTGGAATGGGAATAGAACGAATTGCTATGCTTAAATACGGAATTAATGACCTTCGCCTTTATTTTGAAAATGATGTGCGATTTTTAAATCAATTTAAATCAGCTAATTAATTTTAGTGTGAATAAAATAAATAAACCCTGCCTCTTTTACAAGGCAGGGTTTATTATTTACTTTTTTTCAGGATTTAATTGTACCTCTGTACTCATTTTAATATACTTCCGATAAACAAAACTAACACCACAATATCTTTCTTCCGACAAATTAACCGCTTTATTAATTTTATCCTCCGGTAAATCTTTTCCCCAAAATTTATATACTACTTTCATCTCATCGTAATGTTTAGGATGCTCATCGGTATTATTAGCAATAACTTCTACACTAAAGTCATCTAATTCAACGCGCATTTTTTTTAAAATTGAAATAACATCCATACCGGTACAACCGGCTAAAGCTAATAACATAAGAGGTTTTGGTCTGGGTCCGCGATCTTTTCCACCTACTGCTCCTCCTGCATCAATTACTAATTTATGACCATTGAGTTCGGTTTCAAAAGCCATTCCATCTAACCATTTTACATCTAATGAAGTTTTCATATCTCTATATATTTTTATATTAAACTATATTTACAAATATACTGTTAAATAATATAATGCAAATACCTAAATTATAAAACAAAAAAGTTAATTTTGTGTTTAAGTTAGAATTAAAATTTTATTTTTATAGCTTTATTAGTAAAAAAAGTGTTACGGTATAATATTTTGTTATAATGAAAATCCGCGAAAATATACCATCTTGTGAAAATTGCTTCAATGAATTTGATTCTATTTTTAAACATCTTTCCCCCGAAGAACATTTAAAAGTAGAAAAGGAAAAAGTATGTAACACTTATAAACGCGGTAGTATAATTTATCATGAAGGAAGCAGAACCAATGGTTTTTATTGTATAAATTCGGGGGTATTAAAGATTTATAAAACAGGGATTGACGGGCGTGAGCAGATTATTGCTTTTGCTAAAAAAGGTGATATTATTGGCTATCGCTCAATTTTAAGTAACGAATTGGCCTGTTCATCGGCCAAAGTAATTGATGATGCGGTTTTATGCTTTATTCCCGGCGAAACATTAATAAGTTTGGTAAAAACCAATGGTAATTTCTCCATGGCGATGATGCAACAAACTTGTAAAGAGCTTGGTGAAGCAAATTCATTTATTACAGATATCGCACAAAAAACTGTTCGCGAAAGACTTGCTGAAGTATTGCTTAATCTAAAAGAAATTTTTGATTTAGATAAAGATCAGGTTTTACAAATATCTCTAACACGCGAAGAATTAGCCAATATAGTAGGTACAGCAACCGAATCAGTTATACGACTACTTTCTGAGTTTAAACAGGATCAATTGATTGATCTAAACGGAAGAAAAATTAAAATACTTGATATTAAACGTCTGGAAAAAATCTCTAACGCTTTTAATTAGGTTGTTAATTAAACATTATTTATTGGCAATACGATGATCTTCTTAAAAAAGATGCTGCTGATTTCCGCGCTCCTGGATCCGGTTTAAATGTTTATAAGCAAATTCCGTCGCTTCTCTCCCTCGTGGTGTACGTTTTAAAAATCCCTCTTTAATCAAAAAAGGTTCATAAACTTCCTCAATAGTACCTCCATCCTCGCCGATTGCAGTAGCTATTGTACTTATTCCTACCGGGCCACCCTTAAATTTATCAATAATAGTTAGTAAAATTTTATTATCCATCTCATCTAATCCATGTTTATCAATATTTAAAGCTTTAAGTGCATACCGTGATATTTTAATATCTATGGTACCATCCCCTTTTACCTGGGCAAAATCCCGTACTCTGCGCAAAAGTGCATTTGCAATTCGTGGGGTTCCTCTGGAGCGAGAAGCTATTTCATCGGCAGCGTTAGTAGCAACATCAACTTTTAATATATTTGATGATCTTTTTATAATGGTACTCAGGGTATCATGATCATAATATTCTAAATGTAAACTAATTCCAAAACGAGCTCGTAAAGGGCTCGTTAATAAACCCGACCGAGTGGTAGCTCCAATTAAAGTAAAAGGATTTAAATCAATTTGTACACTTCTTGCACTGGGCCCTTTATCAATCATTATATCTATCTTGTAATCTTCCATGGCCGAATAAAGATATTCCTCAACAACCGGGCTTAACCGATGAATTTCATCAATAAACAATACATCCCCTTCTTCAAGATTAGTTAATAATCCTGCTAAATCACCCGGTTTATCTAAAACAGGGCCGGAAGTAAGTTTCAAATTAACATTTAATTCATTTGCAATAATATTGGCTAAGGTAGTTTTGCCTAAACCGGGAGGACCATGAAGTAAAACATGATCTAAAGCTTCCGATCGCATTTTTGCTGCTTGTACAAAAATCTGTAAATTTTCTACTACTTTTAATTGACCTTTAAAATCACTAAAATTTAAAGGCCTGAGTTTTATTTCAAACTCTTTATCGCGGTCTAAAAAATTATCTTCTCTTATATTAAACTCTTCCATGTATAATTAAATCTTTACAAATTTAACAAATCTATTATTCGTTGTTAATTGTAAAATCTATTTTTACTCCATTAATTTTATAAATAGTATTATTTCTATATTGAATGACTAAGATTAATTCACCATTTTTATCATATTTTACCCACGATTTTACTTTTTGTCCTGCATCATAATACTGAATTTCTTTAACATTTCCATTGGGATAATAATATTTATGTTTTCCATCTTTGCTTCCTTGTAAAAATAAACCTTCAAAAGCTAATTGATTATTTACTTTATAATATCTGTACCATTTACCGTCTTTTAATCCTATTACATATTTACCTTTTTCTGTTTGGTCTCCAATATCATAAAACCATACTCCTTCTTTTTCTCCTTGCATATAATTGCCTTTCGCAATTATAGTGGGTATTATTGAATCGGAATATTCAACCGATTCACCATCAGCTAAACCATAAATATAAAATTCTTCTTTACGCAAATTTCCACTTTTATAATACCATTTCCAACTACCTGTTAACCTACCATTTGAATAAGAGCCTGTCTGTTCTAATTTACCATTGATAAAATAAAAATTCCAAGGCCCGTTTTTAAAATTATTTTTATAATATCCTTCTGCTTTTTTTGGACCATCAGGAAAATAAATAATCCATTTTCCCTTTTTTTTCCCGTTTAATTGTACAATTCCTTCGCTTATTAATTGATGGTAGGCATTGTACGTTTTAGATTTAATAACATTTCCCTTCTGGTTAAAATAACGATGAATACCAATGGGCTTTTGATTTAAATAACTACCCTGAAAAATAAGATTCCCCTTTTCGTCAAATTTTTCTCTAAGGTTAATTTCTGTAGAAAAACTATCTGATTCTTTGATTATATCTCCGTTTTTATAATGTAAAGAATTAATTAAATAGCCACTTTTATTATAAATTTTATATACACCGTTTAGTTTTCCATTTAAATACTCTTTTTCTTCTTTTATATTTCCATTAGGATAAAAAGATTTCCAAACACCTGTTTTTTTATTATTTTCATTATAGCGATTAATTTCTTCGTGCAAAATTATCTCATTGTTTCGATAGCGAGTCATAGAAATAATATTGCTATCACTATCAAATGAAAGTGCTAAACCATTTTTAACATCATGAGTAAAAGGAATTATTTTTTTTATTTTACCATTACGATAATAGTGATATGCTTTTCCATTTCTTTTATCCTGTAAATATAATTCTTTCGATTGAAGATTATTTTTACCATTATCAGATCCGGTATAATAGGTATAAACAAATCCGTTTTTTTTTCCCTGCAGATAATTTATAATTTTTGAAGTATCTCCGGTGTGGTCAAAAAATATCCAGGTGCTATCTAATTTTCCATTTTTCCATTTTCCAACAGAGCGCTTAACACCACTCATATGGTAAGATTTCCATATACCTTCGGGCTTTCCGTTTACTAAATATCCTTTACTCGCTATTTGTCCGTTGCCATGTAAATATTCTTTATAAACCGTATCTATTTCTGTTTGAGCTGAAACAAAACAGAATAAAAAAAATAAATAAGTAAAAACAACAATTTTTTTCACAGATAAAAAGCAATTATTAATCTTTAAAGATATAAAAAAGCAGGGTAGAATTCCCTGCTTTCATTTTTATTATTTTTATTGATTTTATAAATTTAGTTGCTTTGATATTTCTAACATTTTATTGATTGATTTTCTGGCTTTATTCATGGTTTCTTTATCTAAAATAACTTCAGGTTGTTCATACTTTAGTGTATTATAAATTTTATTAACAGTTATTAATTTCATAAAATTACAATCATTGCATCCACAGGTAGAATCTTTGGGTGGAGCAACAATGTAAGTTTTTTCAGGGTTTTGTTTCTCCATTTGATGTAAAATCCCGGATTCAGTGGCAACAATATATTCTTTACTACTATCTGATTTAGTAAATTTCAAAAGAGCAGCTGTGGAACCAACAAAATCAGAAACTAACTGGATGGGTTTTTGGCACTCGGGATGAGATATGATCTTTGCATTTGGATAATGTTTTTTCAAATCTAAAATTCCCTCTAAGGAAAATTCTTCATGTACATGACAAGCTCCGTCCCAAATAACCATATCACGACCCGTAACACGTTGAATATAACTACCAAGATTTTTATCTGGTGCAAAAATAATCTTTTGATTTTCAGGGATTGATTCTACAATTTTTAAAGCATTTGTAGAAGTACAACAAATATCAGTGAAAGTTTTTATTTTAGCAGTGGTATTAACATAGGAAATAACGAGGTGATCAGGATGTTTTTTAACAAACTCTTCAAATTTATCTGGTGGGCATGAATCAGCTAATGAACAACCGGCATTTAAATCAGGTATTAACACTTTTGAATAAGGAGATAGAATTTTAGCCGTTTCTGCCATAAAATGTACTCCGGCAAATACTATAATATCTGCATCTGTTTCAGCAGCTTTCTGCGATAAAGCTAAACTATCACCAACAAAATCTGCTAAATCCTGTATATCTGATGTTTGATAATAATGAGCTAAAATAATGGCATTTTTTTCTTTCTTTAATTTATTTATTTCTTCTAAAACATTTGTGTTTTTTGATGGATTTTTATCGATAAATCCTTTTTCTAAAATATCTTTTTCAACATCCATATTATATATTATATTAATATTATTTAAACTTTTATATCTATATGATAATAATGATATCCTGTTAATATTGTTGTAAAATAATTTCTTTTATGCTTGTTTTTTTCGTTATTAAAAAGTTTTAAAACCTATTTTAACAAATAAAATATGTATTACTTTAATGATTTATAGATGATTAATAGAGTTATTAACATACTGTTAGTTCTGATGTTTATTAAAAACTTATTGACTTTTAAAATTACTCTTGTTGTTAAAAATTTGTTTGGATTTTGTGAGTCAAAACTAAAAAAATATTTTTGATAATAGGTAAAATTTTATATATAGAATACCCTTTTACAAATTCATAAAAAACTTTTTAAATTTTTTCGACTTTAATTAACATTCATTTAACAATAAACAGCCGGGAAATTAACAAATAGTAATAGTTTATGTTAAAATGTTTAAAACACTTTTAATTAATAGTTTAAATCAATTAGATTTTAATAAGTTTTTTAATAAAATAGTTTTTATATTTTATAATCAGAAGATTATAAATAAAATGTAATTGTTATTTTGAAATAATTTAGATTAGAAAAATATATTATTTAAATTTGGATACTGAAAATAAACGAATTAGATAAATGATGTCAGAAAGGAAAAAATTATTAGCCATAGCAAGTGACCATGCAGGCTTTGAATTTAAAAAGCAATTAATAAGTTTTTTAGAAAAGCAAGGATATACTATTAAGGATTTTGGAACCAATTCAACAGAAAGTGCCGATTACCCGGATTTTGCTCATCCATTAGCTGAAGCTGTTGAAAACGGTGATTTTATATTTGGTATTACACTTTGCGGTAGTGGTAACGGAATAAGTATGACAGCAAATAAACATCAGGGTATACGTTCGGCCCTTTGTTGGAATAAAGAAATTGCTAAATTTGCCCGTTTACATAACGATGCTAATGTTTGTTCATTACCGGCACGGTATATTTCTTATGATTTAGCCAAAGAAATAGTTACTATTTTTTTAAATACTGATTTTGAAGGTGGAAGACACCAACGAAGAATTGAAAAAATTCCCGTTCATTAAAAATATTTTGTGATGCTATCAAATACCTGTAAATATGCCATACGAGCTGTAATTTATTTATCTTTAAATGGTGGAGAAGAAAAAAAAATTGGAATAAAAGAAATTTCAAAAGAACTGGAAATTCCAACACCCTTTTTAGGAAAAATTTTGCAAACGTTGGCAAAAAATAAGTTATTAAGTTCAACCAAAGGCCCTCATGGGGGTTTTGGGCTTGCTAAACCAGCCAAAGAAATTACATTATTAAATATTGTAGAAGTAATCGACGGTCTCGATTTTTTTAATACTTGTTTAATTGGCTTACGAACCTGTAAGCCTACTGCTCATGATGATGTTCAGTGTCCTATACATCATAAATATGAGCCCATTAGCAGACAAATCTACGATTTGTTTAACAATGAGACCATAGCTAATTTAAAAGATGAAATAGAAGCATCGGATGGAAAAATAGGACTATAATATTTTTTGACAACGGGATTTTCTAAGAAAAGAATATGATAAGATAGCAAAAATACAACCGGTTGTGTTTGCTAAAATATCCAAAATTTCAGCAGAACGGGTTTGAGTGAAATAAAATTGTAGTACTTCCATAAGCATTCCATAGCTCATTACCCAAACAAAAGTAATTAACATATGGTAGGATTTTTTTCGTTTATTTGAACGTATAAGCGAAGCAAGAATAGTAATAGATAATATAAAATACAATAGCATGTGTATAACTTTATCCATATAAGGAAAATGTAAAAGAGAAATTTTATTCAGATTTTCTCCTGATGTTATACTTCCATATAAAATGATTAGTGATATTATAGCTGGTTTCCAGTAATTTAACAATTTCATTCTACTATTTTGTTTTGTTTTTTTAAACTTATTTATGCTAATATAAGATTAATTTTTGTAACTTATAAAACGCTAATTTTTAACCTGTTTTTCTATAAAAAAGGTAATTTCTATTCTTTGTAGAGCATAAATGAATAATTTATCGTATTAAAATTTATATCCATGAAAAAAAAGAATGAAATAATAAATCTTTTACTCAAAAATCTTCAAAATGAAAATATCCATACCTGGTTTGATTTAGGATTATTTTTAGACAGGATTAAAGAAAGCCGTGAAGTACCTAAGTTCCAATTTTCAGGAAGTTATAAAGATTTTAAGCAATTCATGTGTAATTCAAACATGGCCTTTTTAACATTTCAATATGCCATTGATGGTGTAAGTATTGAAATAAAAAAATATACCCAAATTTTTAAAGAAAAATATAACACATCAAACATTCATTATATTGCAGGGAAGTTTTTTCCGGAATCAAAAAAAATGATACCGGAATATGTAGAAAAGTTTGAGTTAGAAACCATACAGGGTTTTAATGACTGGAAATTATATAATGATTTTTTCTTTACCCACCTGGAGCGTGGAAGTAAAGAGTATAATGAATTAATTATTAAATTTTGGAAAGAAACTCAACAAATAGTTAAAGACTTAGGGAATTATATTGTTGCAAATAATATACAATTACTCTACTTAATTAATGTATGTTCAAATCCGGGAAATGTTTCTTTAGCACTGGCAGTAACTTTACTTTCTGAATATTTAAAAATTCCGGTAATAAATAACAGCCATGACTTTTACTGGGAAGGCGGAAATAAAGAAATCAATAAAAAAGTATACCATTTGCCCGATGGTCCACGTGATTTCTTTTTTAAAAATGCTCATGTAGGTGAGTTTTTTTCAATTATAGAAATGTTATATCCATGGGATTCGCGCATATGGATGCATGTAAATATTAATAAACAACAAACTGAACGATTAATAAAAATTAACGGTATAAATCCGGCTAACGTTACTGAAATTGGAACCGCTGTTGATACCAATGAGTATCAAAATACCACGAAAAGGAAAAAAATCAGCACTTTTTATCAATTTGAAAAAACTCTAAGTAGATATCATGATACATTGATTAGTTATTCAGTAAAAGATGTGATGGAAAGCAATTTGGTTTCTCCCGAAAATATAAGACCCATTTTAGTTGGAGCCAGAAAAACAAAACCTTTACAAAAGTTTTTAAATGAAAATATTATTTTTTTACAGCCAACACGTATTATTGCCCGCAAACGAATTGAAATAGGATTTAATTTGGTTAAGAAACTTTTTGATGAAGAAGAATTTTATATTCGTTTCAAAGAAACAAAAAATCTTAAGCTTACCCTATTGATTACCGGCCCTATAGCTGCCGGCCATTTTGATTATTTTAATCAATTACTTAAGCGGTTTCAGCAATTATTAACAGAACTAGAACCCCAAATTCGTAATAAAGTATTTTTAGCTTTTTTATTTAGTGAGTTGGATAAAAAATCATTTAAAGAAAAATTTGAAGAGCCTGTAGGGATACCTGAATTATATAATATTGCTTCATTAGTTTTACTACCCAGTAAAACAGAAGGTAGAGGATTGCCCATTATTGAAGCCACAGCATGTGGAACACCTATTTTTTGTAGTCGTTATTATCCCGAAAATGTATATTCTGAAGTGATCGGAGAGCACCTTCCGCATCAGGACAGACTCAAAGTTATTGAATTTGACGGAAAAAATATAACCAAAAAACACACGAGAAAAATCATGGAAAGTGTATTTTTTCCCCATCAATTTACACAAGTTATTGCCCATAATCAGCAAGTTGTTGATAAAAGATATAGCTTAAAATCATTAAAATTAAATTTTGATGATATTTTCCAAAAATTTTATTATCAATTAGGTTCAAATACCCCTACAATCAACAAAGTAAAAAAAGCAATTAAATCTTATCAAAAAATAGTTCAATTCGTTAATTCTGATTTAGAGTCCATATTAGATACTCAGAACCGTGAATATTTGCCGGGGTTTGGTAGGTTACGATTTATGGTTTTATTAAAATCATTGATTGATCCGAGCTATTTTAGGGTAGAAGAACAGTTTTTCCGAGGAAAGGCCTATCAATATGCTCGACAGTTAATGGGAAAATATGAAGGAGAAATAAAAACCAAAAAGAAGCATCAGTTTTTTAATGCAGTAGAAAGTATTTTTTTATACCATACAGGCGAAATGGATATTCAGCACGACCATTCATTGCCTTATCGTCATCGGAATAAAAATTACTATCCCTATCAGGATTTTACCATTCAGGAATTAAGCGGCTTAATAAATATGCTTTATCATAAAATTATTCCTACTGAAGAAAAACCGGAAATTGATGTAAATGCACATTTTTTCACCGATTTTGATTTAGCTTTATCTCAGTTAACATCAAGCACATATTTAGGAATTGATGATAGAAAAAATTTGATTAAAAAACTACAATCGAATGTTCCTATTGCCTATTTTCCGGGTAAATATATAAAAAATGAGATTGAATATTTTGCCTTACAATCGATTCGTTCCAGGTTAGAATTAAAAATTGATGAAGAATTAACAGAAGAGATATTAAAAGGTTGCTCAGAATATATTTCGCCTGTTTATATTATGGCCAGCACTAAAACAACAATTGAAAATTATAATAGACAAAGTATTGAAAAATTTATTTTAGAGGGACATGATGAAGAATTAAAATTACTCTATCGGTATAAAATTCTGCAGGTAGTTAATATTGATCAGTGGTGCGTTGGTATTCATTTTAATCAATTAGGTGAGGAAGGATTGAAGGTACTTAGAAAAGTGAAAGAAGAAAGAGGTTTTATTATTTCTAATCGTACAGAAGCTGCTGTAATGACTGATATTGTTGATATAGACAGGTTTCATATTGGAAAAATTGAAGACAGAATCACAGAATCTATTATGGGAATACCCATGAGTACCGGATTTATTCAGTATGTTCCAGCAGGTATGAGAGTTACGTTAGCCTATCCTACACCTGTTCAAACAGCAAAAGATTTTTGCGATTATTGTAAAAGTAATGATTTTAAAAAAGCAATAGAGCAATATGGGGAAAAGAAAGTTTTTGAAGTATTACGGAAAGATGCCCAGACTAAAATGTCTCCTGTAAAAAAAGTGATTAGTGATTTATTGGCTTATGATGAATTAACAGATGTTGTTTCTTATGAATTTGTAAGCGGGGTGTATGAGGACAAAATGCCATGGAATGGAGTAATAGCCAAAACCCGTTTAGATAATGCAACATGGGAATTTATCATCCGATCGTCTGTAAAAACTCAACCAGTAACATCATTTGTAAAAGATTTTGAAGATGAAAATAATCAACCTGTAAAAATTGCCTGGAATGGAGGTTATATTCTTAATCCCGAGTTGGTTGGAAAGTTAGGATTACCGGAATCCTATATTGGTTCACCTTTAGGTTTGTTAATAACTGATGGAAAAGTATTAAGTGCACCCTTATTTAATAAGCCTGCATTGGTTTTTACCGAAAAGGGTGTTGATATCTTTCGGGTTAATTGTTCAAAAGGTATCTGTGTTTCACGTGGAACAGTTTCTGTAGAGTTTTCTCCTGATCAATATAATAACGATTCTGACAAAGAAAATCTTGCTTTTTTTGATTTAATGTATCCTGACGAACAAATAGAAGGGCAAGGAAAAACGGTTGTTCGTTTAGCCGGTAATGTTATTAAAGATGTTGTGAAAACCAAAGAAAATCAAAAAGTTAAGATTATTCCCGTGGGGTTAACACTGGCTTTCCCGAAAAATAAATTTCCTGCCGATTGGAAAATTGGCGATGAGGTTAAATTAAAAATTAAAGGATTGGAAAATATTATTCATGCTGTTGAAGCTGGTCCTATGTTAATTGATAATGGTAAACCATGCCTGGATATGGAGATTGAGGGTTGGAAAACAAATAATTCAATTAAAACCCAGGCAGCCCGATTAGATTATACCGATATGCGGGGCCCAAAAATTGCTGCCGGAATTGATAAAAATGGAAATCTTTTGGTATTAGCCATTAACGGACGAATACGCGAATCGGTTGGTGCTACCCACCTTAATATGGCTGAAATTTTGCAAAAGTTTAATGTTCGTAAAGGTATGGGGTTCGATCCGGGAGGAAGCAGCACGCTGGTAGTAAACGGACAAACATTAAATATTTCTCCTTACAACAGTCGTTACGAAGAGAATGTTTTTTCACTTACACCGCAACCCCGAGCCGTTTCTAACGTTGTAATGGGATATATACAAGAAAAAGAAAGATAAACAGTTGGCTGGTATTTATTTACATATTCCGTTTTGTAAAAAGAAATGTGCATATTGCGATTTCTTTTCGCTGGCTAATTCAAAACAAAAAGATGATTTTGTAGAGGCACTGCTTAAAGAAATCTTATTGCAGCAGCATTACCTGGATAATGAACGTGTGCAAACCATTTATTTTGGAGGGGGTACCCCTTCGTTGCTTTCTATTGAACAGCTGGAGAAAATACTAAATGCTTTAAATAAAAATTTTAGCGTTGATAAAAATATTGAATTAACTCTTGAAGCAAATCCTGAAAATCTAAGCAGTATTTTTTTAACAGATTTAAAATCCCTGGGTTTTAATCGATTAAGTATTGGAATACAGTCCTTTAATAATGATGATCTAGCATTAATGCGAAGAACACATACTACCCAAACAGCTGTTCAATCAGTTGAAAAAGCTAAAAATAAAGGGTTTAATAATATTTCAATTGATTTAATTTACGGATTACCGAATTTTACCCGTGAAAAATGGAAAAATAATTTGGAGCAAACATTTCAATTAGATGTGCAACATATTTCTGCCTATCATTTAACCATTGAACCGAATACCATTTTTCAAAAATGGTATAATCAAAATAAAATTCATTTACCCGACGATAAAAAAAGTTTAGAACAATATCAATTCTTGGTCGAAAAAACAGCAGCTAATGGATTTTTACATTACGAAATTTCCAATTTTGCGAAAGATGGTTTTATTTCATTACATAACACTAATTATTGGATGGATGTAAAGTATTTAGGATTAGGCCCTTCTGCACATTCATATCATTTAACTTCACGACAGTGGAATATTTCAAACCTGCAAGTATATCTGGACGAAATATTCGAAGGAAAAGTACCTTATGAAAGGGAAAATTTAACCCCAACAGAAAAATATAACGATTTTATCATTACCTCTTTTCGAACGATGTGGGGAATAAATTTGAAAAATATGGAGTTGAAGTTTGGACCTTTTTTTACCAGTTATTTTTTAAAGAAGATACATAGATATATAGATAAGCAGTTATGTATAAAAATAAATAATCAAATAAAATTATCCGAAAAAGGAATGTTTATTTCTGATTATATTATTTCAGATTTATTATTTGAATAAAAATTATTTTTTATGAAATCGTTAGTTACACTTTTTGGAGGCCAGGAATCGTTTCGATTATTGTTCGATTTGTCCTATGATCCCATATTGATTTTTAAAAACTTTCAATTTCTTGATTGTAATCCTGCAGCACTAAAATTATTAGCGTATTCTACCAAAGATGAGCTTCAGGAAGCTATGCTAAGAACATTATCGCCCGAATACCAGTCAGATGGAGCAAAATCGTCAGATAAAGCCAACAAAATGATGGAAAAGGCTTATGAAAAGGGATATCATCGTTTTGAATGGGAACATTTAAATAAAAACGGAGAATTTTTATATTTAGATGTTACGCTAACTAAGATACCTTTTGATAATGAAAAATTTCTTTTTGCTATTTGGCGTGATATATCTAAACAAAAAGAATATGAAAATAATCTGAAAAAAAGTGAGGAATTGTATAGTTTGCTTTTTGAGCAGGCAGCAGATGGTATTTTAGTAGGTGTTGGAAAAGGAGAGATAATTGATGCCAATAAAAGTATTTGTGATTTAACAGGTTATAGTAAGCATGAATTAACAGGAAATAATATCAATCTGTTGTTCACAAAAGAAGAGCTTAAAACAAAACCGTTAAGGTATGATTTAATAAAAGTTGGCAATACTATTATCAAAGAAAGAACACTAGTTTGTAAAGATGGCCGGATTATTCCTGTAGAAATGAATACCAAGATTTTGGAAGATGGGCGCATGCAAGCTTTATTTCGTGATTTATCAGTCCGCAAAGCAGCAGAAAAAGCGCGTATTGAAAGTGAAAATAAATACCGCAATGTGTTTCATTATGCTCCGCTGGGTATTTTTCACTACGACCAAAACGGAGTTATTACTGATTGTAATCAAAATTTTGTTGATATCATGGGGTCATCAAAAGAAATGCTTGTTGGCCTTAATATGATTAAAGACCTTGCTAATGAAGAAATTGTGCAAAAGGTAAAAATGTCAATTACCAGCGGCAGAAGTGTTTTTGAAAACTGGTATACTTCGGTAACCGGAAATAAAACAACTTTTGTTAAAGGGATTTTTAAATGTATTTATGATGAAGATAACAATTTTATTTCGGGAATAGGGCTGATTGAAGATATTACCCAAAGAAAAAAAGCTGAGATAGCTTTATCTGAAAGCGAAAAAAAATTCCGGATGCTTTTCGAAAATGCCAGTGATGCAATTATGCTCATGGAAAAAGATAAATTTATTGACTGCAATAAAAAAACGCTTGATTTATTTGGTTATACAAAAGAGGAGATTATGGGTAAGCCTCCTTATCAATTTAGTCCAAGGTTTCAGCCCGATGGAAGTAACTCGAAACAAAAAGCAAAAGAAAAAATTAAAGAAGCTTTGCAGGGAAAACAAACACTTTTTGAATGGCTACACCAAAAGGCTGATGGGACTAATTTTTATACCGAAATTAGTTTAAACCCTTTTAGTAAGTATAATAAAAATTTGGTACATGCCATTGTTCGTGATATATCTGAAAGAAAACAATTTGAACAACGTATTTACGAAACGATTATTGAAACAGAAGAGCGGGAAAGACAGCGTTTAGCCAGTGATATACATGACGAAATTGGACCATTATTATCCAGTCTGAAGGTTTATATTGAGTCGTTAAATCCGACAATAGACGAAACGAAACAAATCCATGTAAAAACAAAGCTACTGGAATTGATTAAAGAAACCATAGATAATGTTCGTGAAGTATCAAATGCTATAAGCCCTTATTTATTAAATAAATATGGACTTAAAACAGCCATTGGTTCATTTATCAATAAAACAGAGAATATTGTGCATATCCGATTTGAGTCAAATCTAAAGGAAAAACGTTTTCCGCTTAAAACCGAAATTGTGTTTTTCAGGGTAATTAAAGAGCTGATAAATAATACGATTAAACATGCAAAAGCCAATAATATTGATGTACATTTGCATTATAAAAACCACCAATTGATATTAAATTATCAGGATGACGGCATCGGATTAAGCAAAAAAGATTTATCTATAGAACAAAATGGAGGGATGGGATTATTTAATATTATTAATAGGATAAAATCAATTCAGGGCGATTATAAATTTTACGAAAAGACAGATGGGTTTAGGTTTAAATTAACCAAAAGCACCCAATTAGCTGAAAATGGAGTGAAAGAATAAAATTTATTTTGTATGAAAGTACTTATTGTCGATGATAATAAACAATTTTTAGAAGCGTTTAACTTCCTTTTACAGGAAAATTTTGCGGATAAAATTGAAGAGGTTTATCTGGCAACTAATGGCGAGGAGTGTCTTACTATTCTTAAAAAAATAGCGATTGATATTGTATTTATGGATTTGGAAATGCCGGTGATGAATGGCATTGAAGCCACCCATAAGATTATTGATTTGTATCGTAATATTAAAGTTGTAGCTGTTTCTTTCCATTCCGAATTGGAAGATGTAAAAAAAATGCTTGAAGCAGGAGCCCGTAATTATATTATAAAAGAAGAAATAAGCCCCGAGGCAGTTAAACGTTGTTTTACAAAATTGTAATTGTTTTTAATCTTTCAGGGTTTGTTTTTGCATACCTCGGGTGCCGAGATAAATCAAATATTCTGTTTTGTTGCTAAATCAATTAATTTTGTTAGCTTTTTTTCTAGGGTATCATATGAAAAATATTTTTCCCCTAATTGATAGTTATATTCGCCAATCTCTTTGTTCCGTTTATCATGGTATATTATATCCTTTATTTCTTCTAATGCACTATCTGTAATTTTATTATCTTCAAGCATTACGGTTTTAAACCCTAAACTCCCAATATCTGGCCAGTATACAGGTTTGTAATTATTCACAAAAATAGGTTTTTTTGCCAGTACAGCTTCAACAAAAGCATTACCAAAGCCTTCATATGTACTAAAATAGGTACATGCTCTTGCATGAGCATAGGCATCGGAAAGCGAATAATTTTTTTCATTGGCAGAGCCGGCTAAGCCTCTGTTAGAAAAACTATGATAGGCAAAATGCACCTGTTTACTAATTTTTAGTTCATGAATCAACTCCACCAGTTCCATATAATACTCACTTCCGGCATCGTCGGCATAATTACCTGTTATAATAAGTTTAATTTTTGGATCGTTTAAAAGGTGAATTAATCTTATTGCTGTCTCAATACCTTTGCGGCGAACAATTCGGGTAATCTGGAACAATAAAATATCATCATCATCAAGGCCTAAGTCTTTACGTAAATCTTTATTGTGATCCGTTATCTCACCAAAAGTTTTATCAAAATCCATTACATTGGGCACAACAATAGAATCCCGGTTATATTTTTCTTTTAATGTTTTGTGCGCTTGCAGGTTAATTACCGCATGGAAACTGTTGGGTAATTGTAGAGGAAATGTTTCTTTAACAATTTCATTGATTTTTTTGTGGGGAGAAACATATCTATTGCCCCTTTCCCAAGCAAAATCATGGTCGTGTGTAATTGTGGGAATCTGTAGTTTTTCTACTGCTTTTTTTATGGCTAACCCCATAGAAATATGTGATGGTAAAGCAGATGCATTTTCGGAAATCAGGAGTTGAAGAGAATGTTTTTTTGCCCATTCAATTATCTTATGTTCAATAACTTTGGCGTATAGTAATAAATGCTCTAATAGCTCATCTTCATCATAATCTGGATTAAAATAGGCCTTTTTTTGTTCCCAGTAACTTTCCGGAGAAAAAAAAGACATTTCCTGTACACGGGTTTCATGTTGGCAATCAATTTTTCTGCCTTCGAACTGGCCCGAAATAATAAAAATTTCATGGCCCATACGTTGAAGTACTTCAATCCATTTTTCGGTCTCCAGGGCAACCCCGTCAACACCTCCTATCCGACCAATTATAATTCCTATTTTCATATCTTAGCGTATTAATGTTTTAGAAAATAAATATCCTTAACTTATAATCGTTAAATTTGTATAGCGCAATAAATATACAAGTTATGAATAAAATTTTTATTTTGCTTACTCTTTTTTTTACTATCCCGTTTAGTTATGCGCAAAAAACTGACAATGTTTGTTTTAAGAATATATCGGCCGATGATTTTTATATTCAAATAAATACCCACGATGCTTTTTTAATTGATGTGAGATTGTTTAAAGAGTATAGAAAAAACAGGATAAAAGGTGCTTTGCCTGCTGCAAATAAAGAATCTCTTCTTTCGCTATGTGAAAAGCTGGATAAAAATACCCCTGTTTATGTTTATTGCGAAGATGGAGACCGAAGCCGGACAGCTGCCCGGATTTTATGCCGGGAAGTGGGGTTTAAGCATGTATATAATTTGCAGGGCGGACTACGTGAGTGGGGAAAAAAATATACTTTGGAAAATACCAGAATTAAAAAAAAGGACAGTTCAATTTTTGATTATTAACCTGTAATTTTTTAGCATGATTAGGAAAATAGGAGTATTGTGTGTTTTATCTTTAACGATAACAGCTGCTTTCGCACAAGATGGACAAAACGGATTAAGTTTTACAATGAAAACCGGAATAACTTACGCTAATATGTATGGCCCCGATGTGAAAAGTGAAACTTTTTTGAATGGATCAACTCCCGAAACTTTTTATGCCAATCATCCGGCAAGCAATCAATTTAAAACAGGGGTTAATGTTGGTGTTTCTGCAGATTACCATATAGGTCGTTATTTTTCGTTCGGTCTAAGAGCCGGCTATATACAAAAAGGGGCCCAAATTAATGGTACACAAAATTGGGATCACTTTTCACAGTCATACCAAAATGTGGAAGGTGATATTTATTGGAAGCAAGATTTTTGGACTCTTGAAATACCCATTACTCTTCATATTCCTTTAAAAAGGAATGGTTTTTATATACAAACAGGCTTTTTCAAAGGTTTTTTGATAAAATCAGAAGAAACAGGAGATATTAGCATCTCCGGAAGTGATTATGAATATACCCGGGATAGAGATGCGAATGATACCGAACCCGGATTTTTTATCGGAGGGGGTTATATGTATTCATTTAAAAAGACCCATGGAAATTTGTTGGCTGAAATAATATGGAGCAGAAGTATCATTCAATCGCCCGGGAGCGATATGATTCCGAATCCACAATATTATTATAATCAAACATTTAGTGTTAACCTGGGATACAGGTATTATTTTAGCAGGAAAAGAGAAAAATAGTAAAGCCAGGAAAGAAGCAAGATAGCTATTTTTCTGTATCAGAAGCACTTTCCTCTTTATTCTCGGCTTCTTCTTTTTCGCGTGCTTTTTGGTTTAAGCCATATTCTTTTTTATAATCAGCTAGAACCGTATTCAGCTTTTCAATTTCTTTTTTATTTTCAGAAACTTTTTTCTTCTGTTTTAGAATAGAAGGATATGAAAAAATGATCCCTAAAACAACACCTGTAATTATTGTAAGAAGCAGAATTAATGAAAGAGAACCTTTAACCGGATCGCCCCAAAGAAAATATAGTGCTACTTCGGTATCATTTCTTAAAGCAAAAATAACCAGAATAAGGGCTGAAAGTAAGCCAATAATTAATGAACGTTGCATAGTATCTCCTATTTTTATTTGTAAATGTAGTGATTTATTTTTTTAAATAAAATATCTTTTTTTATAGGTTTTGCAATATAATCGTCACAACCATTTTTTAAACATTCGTCATAATCATTATACAAGGCATAAGCTGTTTGTGCTATAACCGGGATGTTGGGATTAATGGCTTTAATTTTTCGGGTAGTTTCAAAACCGTCCATTTGTGGTAATCGGATATCCATAAGTACTATTTGTATGGTTTTATCATTTTGGATAATATCAACAGCTTTTTCTCCTGTTTTTGCTGTTAAAACAGTGGCTCCGTTTTTTTCTAACAGGGTTTGTAAAAAAACCAGATTATCTTCATGGTCTTCAACAATTAGTATTTTTATAGGCTCCGGTTTTTCTACCAGTGTGTTTTGCTCTAAATCTTCTAATTTTTTTGTATTAATCACTGGATTTATAGTTATTGGAATGGAAAAATAAAAAGTAGTTTCCTTGTTGGCTGATTCAAACCAGATTTTTCCTCCTAATAAGTCAGTTAAACCTTTACAGATAGAAAGACCCAGGCCGGTACCCTGATAAAGTCTGTTATTTTGATTTTTAATTTGTCCAAAACGCTTAAATATGACAGATGATTTCTCCGGGGATATACCAATACCCGTGTCTTTTACAAAAAATTGATAATAAGATGTTTCTTGTTTTTTAATGATTTTATAACCAAACCTGATAAAGCCCTTATCGGTAAACTTAAATGCATTATTAAGTAAATTATTTAAAATTTGTTTAAACCGGATAATATCGGTATAGATTTGTTGATTACCCGCTTGTTTTTCCAGCACAAAATCAATGTGTTCTTTTTTTAATCGATATTGTTCTTGTTTAAACAACAGAGATATATCATCCATTAGATGATTAAGACTGGCAAAAGTTTTGTTTAATGAAAGTTGTTCTGCTTCAATTTTTGCAATATCAATAATATCATCAATGAGGTTTAATAATTGTTTCCCGTTAGAGTTAATGATTTTTATATAGGTATCCTTTTCTTCGTTATTTACGAAAGGATCTTTTAGTAATTCGGCAAAACCCAAAATACCATTCATTGGCGTCCTTATTTCATGCGACATATTGGCCAAAAAGGCAGATTTAAGCCGGTCGCTTTCTTCTGCTTTGTCCTTAGCTATGATTAATTGTTCAAGCAATTGTTTTTCTTCTGTTATATCGCTAGCAATTCCTGCTCTTCGAAAAAGCACTCCTTCTTCATTAAAAACAGGGAAAGTACGAATCCAAAGCCACCGGATTTGTCCGTCGGGTCTTATAATTCGATGTTGATAATAGTGTGTGTTCTGAGGATAATTTTGATTTTCAATTTTTTGATGGATGGTTTCTTCTTTATCTTCAGGATGAATCCACTGTTCATATTCTTTAAAATTTTCAAAAATGTTTTTAGAATTTTTTCCAATAATTGTTTCGCAAGCCGGATTCATGTAAATAACTTTTTGGTCAAGTGTTCGGAGCCAAAAAGCATCGTTTATATTATCAGCCAGCTCATGGAAGTTTTTTTCGCTTCTTTTAAGTTCTTCAATCAGGTTTTTTTGCTTTGAATTGTCAACGATAATACCCCGCAAACCTTTAGTTTTATTGTTTTGATATATTGCATTGGTGTATACTAAAACAGGAAATCTTTTACCCTGTTTGGTTATAGCTGTATATTCTATTCCCTTTGAATTTTGAATTTTATTTTCAAATATTTTTTTAATATTCTCCCTGGCTCTGGATAAATCTTCTGGAGCAATCATTTGTAAAGCATGAAGACCGGTTTTGAAATCTTCAGGTGTATATCCAAATATTTCATAGGCTTTTAAGTTTGCAAAAGTTAAGTTTCCTTGTATATCTGTTTCATAAACAACTTCGGGTAAAAGAGTAGCCAGGTCTTTAAACTTTTTTTCGCTTTCTTTAATTTTTTGTAGATTTTCTTTGTCTTGCTGTATGTTTTTTAATAACCCTAATATCCGTTTAGGATTCCCATCCTTATCCCAGTCTGTATTTTTGCCTTTACTCATAAACCAAACCCACTGGTTGTTTTTATGTTTAATTCTAAATTCAACATTAAATATTAATGGTTTGGATTTTTGATAGGATAAAAGACGAGTTTTCATGTTTTTAAAATCTTCCGGATGCACTATACTTCCAGCATTTTCAATAAGTGTTGATATTTCTTCCTTATTGTATCCTAAACTCTCATACAAATCTTTTGTTGTGTATATTTTAAGCAGTTTTAGATTGATTTCGAAAGAAAAATAGTTAGCAGCCTCCATGGCCAGTTGAAGTTTGTGGCGATGTTCTATTAACTCAGATTCTTTGTTTGTTAAATAGGATAATGATTGTTCCAGTTGTTGGACTTTTTGTTCCAGTTGCTGATAAGTTAGCTTCTTTTTCATAGCCATTTATTAATACATCCGTGTAAAGAGATATTATTACCCGGATTTCAACAACGAACATGAAAAAAAAGTAAATAAGGTTAAATTTAAGTGTTTAATCCAAGGTTAAAATACCCTTATACAGTATAAAAAGATAAATATTAAAGGTAAGATAAGAAAAATTAAAAAGCAATAAATCTTTGACGAACGGCAAAAAATAAAGGACAGGCGATAAATCAGAGAATAATTTATGAAAATGGACAGGAAAAGTTATTTAGTTAATTCCTGAAAAACTTCTTCCAGACTTTTTTCTTTTTTCTGCATAGAAAGAACAGAAAGGTTCGATTGTACGGCAAAATTAAATATTTTTTGCCGTATATCTTCTTTGGATGAACTTTGAATCAGCCAGTTTTTATGGTCAATTTTAGCTACTTTGTCAACCAGGTCAATTTGTTCAAGCTCTTTTTGTTCCGGTTCCCGGTCAAACTCAACAACAATAGTAATATATTGATCTTTAGCGTGAGAATAAATTGATTCGATGGAGTCATCAGCAACAATTTTTCCTTTATTGATGATGATAATGCGATCACAAATAGCTTCAACTTCCTGCATAATATGGGTAGAAAGCAGAACCGTTTTTTCTTTTCCAATAGAAGAAATTAAATTCCTGATTTCAATAATTTGATTGGGGTCAAGGCCTGATGTAGGTTCGTCTAAAATTAATATCGAAGGGTCGTGAATTAAAGCCTGTGCCAACCCTACTCTTTGTCGATACCCTTTCGATAAAGCTCCGATTTTTTTCTTACGCTCAATGGTTAACCCTGTTTGTTCAATAATTTCTTCAATTCTTGATTTGGTTTGTTTCCCCAGTTTATATATTCCGGAAACAAATTCAAGATATTCTTTTACATACATATCTAAGTAAAGAGGGTTGTTTTCGGGTAAGTATCCGATATGCTTTCTTATTTCCAGTGAATTTTCAATTAAATCCAGATTATTTATTTTAGCCTCACCGGATGAGGGAGGAATAAAGCCGGTAAGAATTTTCATAGTAGTAGATTTACCAGCCCCGTTAGGACCTACAAAACCGACAATTTCGCCCGTTTTAATCTCAAAGCTAATTTGGTCAATGGCTTTTTGGGTACCGTATATTTTAGTTAAGTCCTTTACTTGAATAGACATAAATATTCTTTTTAATTGAATGCGAAAATAGTGAAATTATATTTTCAAACCTTAATGTATGTAAAAAGATTCTACCATTATCTATCTGCTCCTTTATTAATTGTTCTTTTTTTAATATAAAAAGTCCGGGTTTGGTTGAAATGGTTATTAATATATAACTCTTTTATAGTAAATTAATTGCCTTCAAAAGAACTTTTTAATACCTTTGAATAGTAACCCCCTAAATTTAATGATTATGAAATATTTAAAGTACATAACCAACGCGTTATTCTTGGGCTTATTGATGTATTCCTGTGGAAATCCAACAGGAGATAATGAACCTAATAATACCATTGAAGAGGCTTCGGATGTAGTATTTGGTGAAGAATTTTCATTAACCATAGATCCGGTCAAAGATGTAGATTGGTTTAAGGTAAATGTAAAAAAGCAGGGTTATATTCAAGTGCAATCAGCAAATAAGGTTGAAGGTGTTCAGTTGGAAGTTAGTTTCGCTAAATATCAGGAGTGGGATGAGCAAAAGGCCAAAAGGATAAGAGGTTGGCGTCCTGTCCCCGATGCTTTGTTTGTTCAGGAACCGGGAGATTATTATTTAACCCTGAAAGATGAATGGGATGACGGCTCCTCTAAAGAAGAATTTTTAGTAAAAATTAACTTCCTGGACGAATTTGACCCCACAGAACCTAATAATAAAATTGAAGAAGCAAAATTAATTTCATTTGATGAACAATTATTAGCCGGTATTTATCCTGTAGGGGATAAAGATTGGTTTAAGGTTAATGTTCCTGCACAAGGATACCTTGAAATAGCTGCAAAAAATGTTCCTGAGGCTGTACAACCTGAAGTCCGATTTGTGATTTATGATGAATGGTCAGATCCACAAATAAAAATAATAAGAGATTGGGGAAAAATACCGGAAGCATGTTTTGTATCTGATTCCGGAGAATATTATATTGAAATGCATGATGCCTGGGATGACAATGCTATACCTCAAGC
>Ga0102943_1000448_pt1 | contig 27641 bp, 19 predicted proteins | sample SalPonC_black_MG_FD_78174 | JGI IMG/M metagenome (GOLD analysis project Ga0102943, IMG submission 78174) | Salt pond soil microbial communities from South San Francisco under conditions of wetland restoration - Salt Pond MetaG... | ecosystem: Environmental > Aquatic > Marine > Intertidal zone >...
AGCTTAGGCCGAAGAAGGCCAGCAACAACAGGATATTCCTGCTTTTGAGGTCCTTCCATGGCCGGAAAGAGGTGAAGGTAAAGGTCGTCTTTTCCATAAAGAGAATGTTTAGAGATTTATGATCTTTTAATGTAGTTAGCCAAAACAGCGAAAGCTCTACTCCCGGAGAAGTAAAGCCGAAGAAAAAATCGAAAAAAAATTATGGAATTCACGGAGAATTCTCATGAGATTGTGATTTGTTGTCGGTCAGATCCTGGTCGTCTTTAAGATTGACCCTAATAATAAAGAACAAGCCTGACGGTCGAGATCAAGCTGTTACTTATTGTTTATGATTTGGCTATTAAGGGGTTCAAGAAGTTAACCTTGAATACTTTGTGGTAATTTAATCAGCATTGGTAAGTGTTCGGCATATATGTCGCGTACAGAAAGCGGATGAACCGGAATTCGAGAAAGGGTAAATGAAGAATTATTATTCATATTCACGGGATTTATTATCTATTATTTCAAAGTTAAAATATTATATCGAAAAAAAAAACATGTAGCGAAGTTTTTGCGGGAAAAATTTATTGCATTTGAAAACATAACTTTTTTGAGGAGAAAGACAACATTTTATTGACGAGATTAAATCCCCGCCAATCCGATTAAAACAGGATGGGAGCATTAATTGCTTTCCTAAGTTAGTCTAGAATGAGCATTTTTTTGGTAGCGAGAAAAGCGCCGGCTCTGATTGTATAGAAATACAATCCTGTTTTAGCCGGCTTCTCTGCTCCTATTTCAAATTCGTTATAGCCTTTGTCAAAAAAAGCCCTATAGACGCGCAAGACCCTCCCCTTAGTATCACTGATGGCTAAAGTTACAGGCATGGCTTCCGGTAAATCGAAGGCGACAGTAGTATGATGCCTGAATGGGTTGGGCCGGTTTTGGTAAAGGCTAAAAGCACTGGTTTCATTTTCCAGTTGCTGGAAATCGAGCAGCAGGGGTAACACTTCATCACGAAGATTGTAAGCCTCTGACTGCGTAGGAAAAGAATGTAACTCCAGTACATCACCCAAACGCAAAGCCTCCTTAGTTTTAAAACGCAGAGAGAGAAGACGCACAGGACTGCTGTCAGATAAACCCTCGTCATAAGGATGCCAACTAACTGTTAGCACCCCTTTGCCTGGGAAGAAAGCAAAATTTGAATTTTGGAGCAATCCTTCTTCCACTCCCTGCACTTCTATCTTTTCCGGATCCCAGTGCAGAGAGAACTGAAAACCTTGAATCAGGCGAAGGTCCTCCATCGCTAGGGGGATCACAATTTCTGAGCCGGCCTCCAGCATTCGATCCGGCAGGTAGAGATGAACAGGTGCGAGCAGATTGCTGCGCGGGGTGGCCTGAGTAAGGTTATCTACCGTAGCGCTTCCATTGACATCCCCCACTTTAACGGCTACGAAGTCTGCATCCGTCACGGGTTCTTGCAAATCATTGAAACTCATGCCCACCCAAAGTCCGTCCTGCCAGGGATGCAAAGAATCAGTAAAGACCTGTTTTCGATCTATAAAGCGCCAGCTGGGACTTCCCGGAATCTTTGTAATCAGCCCCAGGATCAATTTACGCAACTGGATCATATCCAGGGTCGATACGGTGCCCGATCCGTTCGCATCGGCAGCAATCACTTTGTAGGGGGAAGCAAGGTACTCCACGCCTAAGATATGCTTGCTGATCTTCACCAGATCCAGCGTTGAAACCCCGTTGACAGGTCGGGTATTCAGGGAAGGCGTGATCGAATAATCGTATCCCGGCTCCAAGTTAGTAAACTCATATTCACCATCAGAACCGGTGGTATGATCCATCGTTCTTTGCCCACTCAATTGGATCAAGACACCTTTCAGCGACTCGCCCTCTTCGGTTGAGATCTGACCGGCTATAGCTGCCGGACCGATACAGAGGTTTTGGTTATCCTGAACATTGACTGCAATAGTACAAAAATCGTAATTGGGCCCACCCAGGGTGCTATCGGGCTGCAGCGCGTAAGGGTTATCCGCTGAATCCCAGGCATATAGCTCAAGCATGACGGTCCCTCCGGCATCCGCGCAGGAAAAGCGGACCTGGGATTGTTCCCTGTCAGGTGTTTCTCCCTCCCTGCTTATGGATAAGCTCACCTCACCAGAGCAATCAGTAAGGGTTCCGGTTGCAAAAAGGTCGTCCACATTCAGCAAAGCAAAGGCCGTATCTGGCACGCCGTCTTCATCGCTGTCGACGGGCATTAATTCCACAGCCAATTCCTGTATACAAACAGGCGAGGGTGCTTTGCAATCCACAATACTAAAGGGAATCTCTCGCACGACAAGATTACCACAAGCATCCGTAGCGCGAATCACCAGGCGATGGGCCCCAACGGGAAAAGAACTGCTGACAGTATACTGGTTGCCGGCCACCTGAACAGCTGCTGTATTCGACAGCTCCCGCTCGACCCGGCCATCGGCGCCCTCGTCAAAATCGATCCGCACCTGCAGGCCAGTCGCCGAACAGCTGTCGGTTATGCTAAAGTGTATCTCAGCTGTTCCGCTGCAGTCATCGGGCGTTCCCAAGCTGCAAAAAGGATCGAGCGGTTCTGTTATCACCTCGGGGGCTCGTTGATCGAATACCTCGATAATCTGAGTATACTGCCAAAAACCCCGGCCATCCACCTCCCGCAGGTATCCATCGGACAAATCATTATTATTGTCAAGGAAGGGGCCTCCCTCAGGCGTTCGCAGCAAAAATACGGGCTCCTCCCCTGCCGTTGCATCCTGGTCTTCGTTTCGCCCGATAAGCAGGGGATCGGCAATCCCATCGTACTCGCACCAGTTAATGACCCGGTAAGTGCGGAAAATCTTGAAACAAGCCTCACCGTCTCCCTGAAAGGTAGACTCCTCTACGTTGACGGCCAGCAGATCACAGGCGCCGGCTTGGTAAGTCAGGGTGTCCACTGTTCCCATCCCACACTGAGTTGATCCGGCATCCGCCGGAAAACGAAGCACGTAATCATGCACCTGTCGTACGGTGATCAGCTGTTGACAAAGGCCGGAAGTATTACCACTGGCATCAATCGCCTGAAAACGACGCGTGATGGTTCCGGCGCCACAATCATCAAGGTCAATAACGGGTGCTAATTCTCTTGAAACTGCCGCACAGTTGTCCAAAACACCAGCCCGACCATACTGCGCCTGTAAAAAGGTAGTATCCTGTATATCGATTCCTGCCAGCGAGCGACAGTCGGCCTCCCGGTTAGAAGGAGGCAAACACTGGGGAGTAATCTTATCCTCTACCAACACTCCGACAGCACAAGTATTCTGATTACCTACGGCATCGGTCACCTGTAATTCCACTCGAACGGTGCTGCCTATATCGCAACAGGTCAGGAATACATCCTCCTTCCAAGGCGTATAATACTGCCCGCTTTCCAGATAAAGTACGGGTTCTCCGTTGTACAGCAAGGCATTGCCCGCAACTTCCAGGTCCTGACTGGAGAGGCCATAGAAGGATTGCAAGTACTCCTCCAGGCAATTCTCCGACAAATGCCGCCGCAGCCGCCCCTTTATCGTTCCGCAGTTATCGCGGCTTCCCTTGTCGATATCTTCAGGAAGCAGGCGAGCCAGGCCACTCCCCCCCAGAGAGACATTCAGATTATCGCCACAAATGGCCACCGGTTCCACTTTATCTTCCACTTTAAAAACACAGGGATCTGAAACTGCCTGGTTACCGCATATATCGGTGACGGTATACACAAAGTAATTTACACCGGTCGGCACACCGGAAGCTGCTCCGTCGGCGATGTGCACATCCAGTTTTACAAACTCGGGTTCTCCGTAAGGATTACCAAAAGGATCCGTAGGCCGGCGATAGGAATAGACAGCGGTTTCTATCTGATAACCGGAGCATTCCCCTGTAACATCCGGTTCCGGAAGAAGAAAAGCAGCCGCACAATTGAAAGGACCGGTGGAATAAGTCAGGGTGTCCTGCCGGCTCGCATCAATAGTATTGCAGGATATAGTGGGTGCACTGAAATCACCGACCTCTATGACCTGATCGAAAGACCGTGTGCCATCAGTTCCGCACCAGTCGGAAACGGTCCACCGCCGGATCACCTTATAGGCGCCCGCACAGGGGCCTTCAAATCGCTGGTCCTGATAGGCGGCCGAATAATTGCAGTGAAACTTTGACAAGCGGACCGTATCTCCGAAACCATTCACATAATAGGGATACCCGGTAACATCGGGATGAGGATGTCCCTGCTCATCAAGGGGGATATCTTCCTTGCAAAAATCCAGCTTGACCTCAGCTGGAGGCTCTTCGAAAGGCGGCCGGTCCAGGTAGATGATCTGTTTGCAACCAGAGGAAACATTTCCCTCCGCATCAGTAGCTTTGAAAGTGCGCAGTATAGCTGCGTAATGCTGCTGTCCATCTCCATTCTTTACGTCTCCCAGCGGGCATCCAAAGAACAGCAACTGATCCGACCAGGTAAAGTCCTTTACCTCGGAGCAATTATCCGTGATCGTCGGCAAGCCGGTGAACAGCTGGCTGGTGGGATCCAGCGTAGCAGAATTGCTCAGTACGCTGTCGAGATCGGAACAAATAAGATAGACATCTTCGGGGCATTCCACAAGTGGCGGGGTATTATCTACAAAATGGAAGGAACCGGATACCGGGGAACAGGGATCGACCACAGTTCTAACTTCGAACTCAAGCGTCTGCCCAATGAGATGACTGACATCGGCCCGCTCCGTAATTTCTGTTCCATTACGGAACAATCGGTAATAACTTCCCTGAGAAAGCATTTTACTTCCGCATTCCAGCAAGGGATTGGTCAACAGCATTTCCGGCGTGAGCAATACCGAACAATTTTCATCTACTGTAACGTTCACCTGGGCGTTAGCCGCCAAATTACCGGCCGACTTCCAACAGTCGCCCAAGGGCGTTGGCGCATCCCCATCCAGGTAAGAACCGTTGAGAGAAGGACTATTATCCGACCAGTCTTCCGCCACTATACCGGAAGCGTCTGCCTGTTGATAATCAAGTAAAACCACCCCGGCTTCATTGACGGCCAGGCCGGCGGCTTTTAGATGAGCCTGCGGACTAAGCGGCGCTCCCGTAGCATCCGGATCTACTTCAATAGCAAAGCGCAGGGCTAGTAATTCTCCGGGTAGTAAGGAGCCGCTGTTGCCTTCAAAAACATGAGGATTCCCGGCGCCATCAAAGGCGGCATTCAGAACCGGAATCACCTGTGCCTGAGAACGGGGCAGCAATTCCGGTGCAGCAACCAGCCCGGTAAAAGCGGTACCGAAGGTCTCCGGAAGGGAAAAATTGATGGCAGACTGCAGGTTTTGCAGTACCGTCTGCCCGCTATTTCGAATTTCCGATTCCAGTATCAATGTAAAACGACCACATATGTCACTCGGTGGAAAGTCTACTCCGACAACCAGCAGGTTGGCCTCGATATTCGGCGCTGCGGCGATACCAATATCCAGGCTCAGCTGCTCCTCTGCGCCTGCGATGGAAAATTCAGCGAAAGGCGCAGCGTCACTATCCCGGGCCTCATCCATCCCCTGATCGGCTAAGGTCAATATGTAATTTTCCGGTACGGAAAGCAGCCGAAGCCGGTAATTGCCCGGAACAAGTCCGTCAAACTGATATTCACCGGTACTGCCTGTAAGGGTTTGCCATACCTGATCATCATTTCCTTCTCCAAAAACACCATCGGCGCCGGCGAAGCTAAGTTCGATCGATAAATCCGGCACCCCGGGTTCCGGAGACAGGTCACCCTGGATACCATTATGATTCACATCTTCCCATACCCGGCCTTTAACACCGGCATTATTATTTTCTTTAACAGGAACGGCGCCAAGCCAGAGAGGAAAAAGCCCTAAAAACACAAGGGGAACAAAGTTCAAGGAGCGTAAACTATTATTCATGGGATGTTTGTTTAAAACGAGAACATTTTTTGACGCAGGAAACCGCAAACTCACCCCTGCCTATCCTGCAAGGAGACGAATGCAGTGTAAATCAATCCGAAAAATGATTCTTGGTAACAATTATTCTCGCCAGAAGGTCTGGTCACGGCAAAGCAATGGTAGCGAAGCATACTACGCATAATCGGTATAACAGTTTTTGGAATTATCAAAAATCTAAAATATCGAAACCGGGGTTGTGGGCAGGGGCAGAAAGGGTGCGGCGATGATGAACGATCTATCCATCTGGGTAAAATTAAGACATTTTATTCGTTACTACTATCCCGCAGGCACTTTTTGAAAAAAATAATATGATTTTTTAATTAGTCTCCAGGATCATCCGCCGGGTTATACGCTCTTGTTTCGCTTGCAAGGTGTAAAAAAGCAAGCCGCTTCCGGCAATTTGGTTGCGGTGAATTAAAAAGTAATGGTCTCCCGCCGGCAGTGTCGCGGAACGCTCGTGAAGAACCATTCCCTGGCTGTTGCAGATCCTCAGGAGAACGGCATCCGGCGCCGGCAGATGAAAATGGATCCGGGTTTGATCCCGAAACGGATTGAGCGTGTTTTGAGCCAGGGTAAGCGTCGCTGTTTTTTCCTGCTCAAAACTGAGCTGCAAGGTTCTTTTCTTTAAATCAGTACTATAAGCCTCCGCCGGGGTTGGCATTGTCGTTATCCGGAGGTGCTCGCGAAGGGAGAGTGACCGGGGAGCACGCAGTTTCAGATAAAGGAGCGGCTTCCGGTTTTGATCGGTAACTTGGGCAGGCTCTTGATTCCAACTGACGGTAATGCGGCCTTCAGCCGTGAATATACCCCAGTTTCCTTCCCGTGCCATTCCTCCGTCAACATCCAGGATGTCCAGGTCAGTCTCCAGGGTAAACTGGCATCCCAGCAGATGATCCACCTCCTCGAGGTAAAGGGGAATTTCGCGGGTTTCTCCGGCAGCCATCCGGATATCGAAAATGGTGAGGCGAGCCGGGCTTCGTTCCTCCGGCAGCGGTGCCAATCCCGCATGTTGGGCATTTCCGCTTACATCACCGACTTTAATGGCGATAAAGTTCTGATCTTTCAGATCGCCGGCCAGGTTATTAATACTGATAATTTCGGGGAAAGCTTCTTCCCAGGGGTTTGCCGGATTAGGAAATACATAACTTGCATCCACAAAACGCCAGCTGAGATTATTCTGCAGCTCTGTCTCAATATTCAGTACGATTTTGCGTAGCTGAACCATGTCGAGCGTCGTAATCGTTTTCGAATTATTGACATCGGCTGCGATCAATTTATAGGGAGAGGATATGGGAGCGCTGTTCAGAATGTGTTTGGAAATAAGTACCAGATCGAACGTGGTGACGCCTTCCAGGGGATCCTCGTTGAGCCAGGGCTGCAAAGTGTAATCGTAGTCTCGCTGTAACCCCTGAAATTCATAGACGCCGTCGGTATAAGTAGTAGTTTTTCTGGATTGTCGCCCGCTCAGTCGCATTGTCACCCCGGCAACAGTCGCACCGCTTTCCGTGGCGATCAGCCCGCTGACCTGCTCTCCATCGACAACAGGGTTGCACCGATTCTGCTCATCTTCCAGAATGATAAAAAGCTCACAGTAATCGTGATTCCCCATTTCGTCCCAGGCATGCAATTCCACCGGTATGGGAGTAGAGACGGGATCATCGCAATTAAAGGATATACGCTGTTGTTCCCGGCTTGGTGTTGCTCCCCGGCGGTTGAGTGAAAAATGCAGGGGGCCGGAGCAGTCTTCAGGCATGGCCATGACTAAGTCTTCCGCCCAAATCGTATTCATGGCGCTTTCCACTTCGCCGTCTCCGTCCATATCCACCGGTAAAAGTGGAATGACCTGCTCAGCGGGACACACCGGCCGGGCTGCCTGGCAATCCAGCACCTCGAAGTCAATATGCCGGGTTGCCGTATTTCCACAGGCATCAGATAAATCCCAGCTTAGCCGGTGACTTCCAATTGACATAGTTCCGGTGACCAGGATGGTGCTTCCTGAGCGGTTTATGGAAAAAGCCCCTGACTGTTCGTCCAACACCTGATCCGGGTCTCCGTCCCGAAGCAATCGCATATCCTGCAGGTCTATCGTTTCTGAGCAGTTATCTAACAGGGAAAAAGTAAAAGCAAAAGAGCCGCTGCAGATAGTACTCCCGGTAGTACAAAAAGAGACATTCTCCGATTGGAGCTGAAACTCCGGCGGGGTATTGTCGTAAATCAGAACAATTTGTGAGTAGAGGAAGCTGCCCGGATTCATTTTCCGGTAGGCTGCTTCTGAAAAACTTTCCACCAATTCCGGGTCTGAATTCTGAGGGGCCGAATATATTCTCATGGTCTGGCCTTCCCAGTCATCGTAATTGATTTCCAGCCAAACCCTATTTTTCACCACGCCTGCCTTTTCGACAAGGGTTCTTAGATCTAACGGAGGTTTTTCCTCATCACCGTCGTATTCGCACCAGTTGATAATGCGATGGGTGACTTCCAGCCGGTAGCACTCATCGTCCTGCGCTTCCAATCGTGCTGTATCCCTGCTGACCGCCAGCAAGTTGCAACCCATATCGGAAATTCGAAACGAGGATTCCTCTTCTGCTGAGCAGTGTTGACGGCTTTCATCCCCCGGCAACTGCACCTGATACCTGACTACCGGTTCGACCTGGATCACTTGTGTGCATATGCTCTGCAGCCCATTACTCCCCAAAACGCTAAAGCGACGCTCTATCCGGCCCTTCCCGCAGTCGGCCGGTTTCCAGAAAATATCTTCTGTGACAGACTCCACGCCACAGGAGCCTTGCAGGTCTACCACTTCCGCCGGTGCGCCAAACCGCCGGGCGACGGCAGCAGCATCGGTTGGTTCAAAGTCTATGTCCGAGCAGGTCAGCACAGCGTTCTCCACCCGGCAAAGGGGCGGCAGTTTATGTTTAACTTCCACGGGCATGCTGCAATGGGCCGTATTTCCGGCTGCATCCGCTATTCGAAGTTTCAGTAATGGCGGCTCATCGGCATCGGCGCAATCAAAGCTGGTCCTTTCCGTCCAGTTAGTGAAAAATATACCGTTCTCCCGCGTAAAGCGCAGCACTCCGCCACTGTAAAAGCGTTCGATCTGTTCTTCTTCATCAAATACCCGGTTGAAATCTTCCGGCCAGGAGATACCGAACTGAGCCCTGGCATAATCGGCAAGGTCCGTTTCTACCAAAGTTCTGCGAAGAACTGGAGTGGTTGCGCCACAGTTGTCCGAAACGCCGGCTTCGGTGATCAACTGAGCAACGTCCAGCACGTAAGTCCCATTCGGTCCGGTATTTTCCGGCCGTAGTTCAACTACATACTTTTCAGGACATGCTATTGCGGGGGCTTCCCTGTCAATTACCCGCAATGTACATTCCTGCTGCTCGATATTGCCGCAAAAGTCGCTTATCTGATAACGTATATCATAGAGCCCGGGAGGAATTCCCGAAGCAATGTGATTGTTATCCTCCGTGATTTTCCTGTACGCCACTTCACCGCTCTGAGGATCTTCGGTCTCTCCCCACACTTCGAAGGACCATTCCCAATTAAAGCAGTCCGCTTCTACCTTCGGTGCCGGTGGACGAATAGTCGCCTCACAGTTGAGTGAGGAGGTGAAAAAAGTCATCGGCTCCAGAATTCCATCGTTATTATTATCGATTTCAGGACAGCTGATTTGTATAGCAGTCGTTTGGGCGGATAGCGTCAGCGTTCCGGAGAGAAAAAGAGGCGGCAAGCAAAAAGTCAGCAGTGGCAGCAATGCAATCAGTCTAATAAAAAGAAGCGAAAGCGACCGTCCGATCGCACGCAGAAAGCAGAAAATAAGGAAATGAGTCATCTTCCAAATCATGCCGACGAATGACTTGTTTTGAGATTATGGTATAGCGTAAAGTACCTGTACAACAGGACTTTGACAGCTCAATCGTTCCGGATAAATAGGAACTTCCTATAAAAATACAGCTAATTCGAAGATATTTCAATGCTGAAGAGAAGAAAATAGACTGAAATGTCCCACTTCAGTCTATTCATTGATGTGAGATAGTTACTTATTCCCGGCAGAAAAAGGAAGACCAAAAGGGGACATTATCTCTCTTCCTCCGCCCTACTAAGGTCGAAAATCTTGGGCTCAGTCTACAGCTCAGATAGTGAATTTACCTTGCTGAAAATGAGATTATGATCTGCTATTACTCCTGTATAACAGATTCAATCAATACATATTCCGGTTAATATTGTCGGCAGTACCGGAACATAATTGCTCTTTCTAGCCTGTATAGTTTTTGGGAAAGCAAACTGAACATGCCATTCAGGAAACTTTTCCCTTACGAGAAAAGCTCCTGAGCACGGCAATATAAATTTTTCAGTACTGTCTGATTGACAGACAGCAGCTTGAGATTAAAGATTTGTTATTAGTAGAGACAGCTAATTTGAAACAGTTTAACAGGAAACATAAATACACCCGACTTCTACCTTTTTGGTCGTCGTCTGAAATGGCGAAGTGTTTTCGCTCAAATAATTATTGGAAGTGGTGGCAGAAGGTAAGGTGTAAAGTTTTCCTTATAAATACTGTTTTTGTTAAATGTTCTACTTTGATTTGTGTCGTAAAGATAGAAAAAATATATATACCTGTCCTACCTTATTCAAAATATTTTTCAAAAAAACTCATTCAATAGCAAAAATCTTCGTCCCTATTCAAAAATTAAGTGCTGAAGCCACCTGTAAATAAGAAGCTTCAGCACTTTTTTTAGCAAACTATGTACCCTTGAAAAAACATCAGAATAATTGAGGTATCGATCCAATACTTCAGACGCAGGGTCCTGTATTTACTCCACAACAATCATCTTCTTGGTCGCGGTGTACTCCGCCGTTTCGACGGTGTAGCTCAGTACGCCTTTGGCGCCCAGGTCGCCGCTGTTCAGCGTGATCTGGTTGTAGCCTTTGGCAAACTCACCTTCGATGACCTTCAGCAGGCGGCCCGTCACATCGTTCACCTTAATGGTGGCTTCTGTGGCCTCCGGCAGGTTGAAGCCGATGATCGACTGTGCGACGACGCTGTTCTGAAAGAAAGGCTCTCCCCAGTAAAATATATCATCGACGATGATATCGGACCCGGCATTGGACAAATCGATAACGCCTTGCGCTAAATCGGCCAGTCTGTTGCTTGCCGTGTGAAAGGCCAGCGCCGCTCCCGGAGCAATATCGTGCACGATTTCCGCCATCGCCCGGCCTTCATCCGGTGAGTTGGTAGGCGAAAGTATTAGGTTGTCGTAGTTATCAGATCAGTAGTGGGGTAGGTAGTGAAACTTAGGGGTAAATGGCTATTTACATGATCTAATAGACAAAATAAGCCATATTTGTTAAAAAGATAATTATTACAGCCTTTTTTGACTATCCAGACAGTACGACATTTTAAACAAGGGCGGCAATGGCAATTAATCACTGACTTTGGTGACAAAAATCATCCGCGTCCCCTTCCGCTCCTGCTATTTTTGTCCAAAATGTTGCCAAATGCCAGTCGCAGAGCCAAACACGACACCCTCTTCTATTGATACCCGGGGCGCCGCCGCCTGTTATCACTGTGGTGAGGTTTGCCCAGGGGAGAGTATTGCCATCGATGAAAAAGTATTCTGTTGCGAAGGATGCAAAACAGTTTTTGAAATACTGAATGACAACGGACTGTGCCGCTATTATGACATTGATGAGAACGCCGGTATCAGCTTAAAGGGAAAACCACAGGCTGAATACGCTTTTTTGGATGATACCGAAGTACAGGAACGCATGTTGGATTTTACGGACGGGGAACGCACGAAAGTGACTTTCTACCTGCCGCAGATCCACTGCGCTTCCTGTATTTGGCTTCTGGAAAATTTGTACAAGCTCAGCGGGGGGATACTTGACTCCAAGGTCAATTTTCTAAAGAAGGAGATTTACATTACCTATTCAGAAACGGAGGCCTCACTCCGGAGGGTTGTCGAACTTCTGGCGAGCATAGGTTACGCTCCCACTATCAATTTTAGTGATCTGGACAAGGAGGAGCGGCCGGTGATCGACCGGCGATTTTTCTATCAACTTGGCGTGGCGGGTTTTGTTTTCGGCAATATTATGCTGCTGAGCTTTCCGGAGTACCTGGGGCTCGACAAGACGGTAGATCAGCGTTTTTTCCAACTCTTTGGCTACCTTAATATCTTCCTGGCGCTGCCACTCGTGTTCTACAGTGCCCGCGATTACCTTCAATCGGCATGGCTGGGGCTGCGGCAACGAACCCTTAATATCGACGTCCCCATCTCTCTGGGTATACTCACTTTGTTCGGGCGCAGCGTTTTCGAGATTCTCTCTCATAGCGGCGCCGGCTACCTCGACAGTCTGGCCGGTCTCGTCTTTTTTCTCCTTATCGGAAAATGGTTTCAGCAGCGCACCTATCACAATATTTCCTTCGAGCGCGATTACAAGTCTTATTTTCCGATTGCTGCCCGCAAAAAAACGGAAGGCAGCCACACAACGGTTTCCCTCGACAAGCTGGAAGCCGGCGATGTGATTCTTATCAGACACCAGGAACTTGTACCGGCCGACAGCATACTCCTGCGGGGGAAAGGAAAAATTGACTATAGCTTCGTTACGGGAGAATCCGAACCCGTTACGCGTAAGGAAGGCGAGAAGATCTACGCCGGGGGCCGGCAAACCGGTGAGGCAATCGAGGTCAGTCTGACGCGCAAAGTTTCTCAAAGCTACCTCACCCAATTATGGAACGATGAGGCATTCACCAAAAAACAGAGCTCCGACACCGGCCGGCTGGCCGACCGGGTGGGCAAATACTTCACCGTAGCCATCCTGCTGATTGCCTTTACAACGCTGGCCTTCTGGCTACCTAAAGATATGCATACCGCCATCAATGCTTTTACGGCCGTCCTGATCATTGCCTGTCCCTGCGCCGTAGCTTTAGCCATTCCGTTTATTTTCGGCAACGCGCTGCGCATTCTGGGCCGGCGGCAGTTCTACCTGAAGAACACCGGTGTGATCGAGTCACTCAGTGATTTTGACCGGACGGTTTTCGATAAAACGGGAACCATTACCCAACGCGGTGATAATCCGGTTACTTTTTCCGGCCAACCACTGAATTTCTCCGAACGGCAGGCGGTACTGGCCATGACCGGGGCTTCCACTCACCCCGCCAGTCAGCAGATCAGCAGCTACCTGAATCAACGACAAGCAGAAGGCAAGGCGGCAGTGCCGGCCCCCATTTCTGGTTGGAAAGAAGTGGTAGGAAAAGGTATCCTCGCTTCGTCAGGCGATCGGGTATTCCGGCTGGGTTCCCGTCAATTTATGTCGCCTGAACTTCGCGAACATTGCCCGGATGATGCCGGCGTCTATCTGCAGATCGATCAGCAGATACGCGGTTGCTTCTACATTGAGCACTTGTTCCGGCCTGGAACAGATACCGTGATGGACTTTTTCCGGCAAAAGGGCGAAACCTTCCTCTTATCAGGCGATAACGACCGGGAACAGCTTCTCCTGCAACCTTTTTTTAGCGCCGAAGGCAGCATGCTTTTCCGGCAAAGCCCGCAGGATAAACTAAAATTCATCAAGTCACTGCAATCAGACGGTCATCGGGTGCTTATGCTGGGGGACGGCCTCAACGATGCCGGCGCGCTGCAACAAAGTCACGCGGGTATCGTAGTAGCAGAAGATACCAATAACTTCACTCCGGCCTGTGATGCTATTCTGCAAGCTGATAATTTCTCTTTACTCCCCACCTTTATTGCTTTCGCCCGCCGCAGCATCAAACTGGTGTATGGGGCCTATGCCTTTGCTTTCGTCTACAATGTCATCGGCCTTAGCTTCGCGGTACAGGGCACCCTCTCCCCTATTGTCGCCGCTATTCTGATGCCACTTAGCTCTATTAGTATTGTCCTGTTCGGCATGCTGGCCAGTAATTGGGTGGCTAAGCGGATGGGATTGTGAGTGGGGAAAGGTTCATTTTCCACTGGGCGGTATTTTTGCCTTGCCATAGGTTAATCGATGAGTGAAAATCAAAAAAATTGTCTCTTTTTTCTCAGGTTCTGATGCCGAAAAGTACTTTGTTTAAGTCTTTAGAAAAGCAAATTAAAAAAAATTAAATCTCAAAAAATAAGGCCAAATTAAATTTTAATTCCAGCCTGTTAACTTTGCATTTATTTCAAAAACTAAGCAGGGTAATTAAACAAACTAAACTTGAAACAATAAAAATACGTGCCTGCCAAAAGGCTTCCTCCTGTTTTCCATGACTAAATAATGACAAAAGTCACCCCTCATTTTGACAATTATCATCCGTCAGGCCTTGCTACGCTTCTATCTTGCACGCAAATACTAATGGCACAAACATCATGGGAATCATCTTCATCTTAATCATCGTAAGTCTGATTATTGCGTTGGGCTTTTTGGGCGCCTTTATTTGGGCGATCCGAAGCGGGCAATATGATGACGATTACACCCCCTCCATCCGGATTCTTTTCGACGACGAAAAGGAACAATCAACACAAAACAAGCATAAATCCTAAATTTTTTACCTAATGGCACAGATAGAGAAATTCAGCTACGACAATGCCATTGTGCGGAACTTCGCGTATGCGACCGTACTATGGGGCGTCGTCGGCATGCTGGTCGGCCTGATAGCAGCCCTCCAGCTTATCATTCCAGAGCTCAACCTGGGAATAGCAGAGACGACCTTCGGCAGAATCAGGCCGCTGCACACCAATGCCGCGATTTTCGCGTTTGTGGGCAACGGCATTTTTATGGGCGTCTACTATTCCCTGCAGCGGCTGCTCAAGGCGCGCATGTTCAGTGATGCGCTAAGTAAATTTCATTTTTGGGGCTGGCAGGCCATTATTGTCTCCGCCGCCATTACCCTGCCGCTGGGTATTACCAGCTCACACGAATACGCCGAACTGGAATGGCCGATTGACATTGCCATCGCGGTGGTATGGATCGCCTTCGGTATCAACATGTTCGGTACTATATTAAAACGCCGGGAGCACCACCTCTACGTCGCTATCTGGTTCTACATCGCTACCTGGATTACGGTAACGGTGCTGCACGTCGGCAACAATCTGGAAATTCCGGTCAATATGTGGAAGAGCTACCCGGTTTTTGCCGGGGTACAGGATGCGCTGGTACAGTGGTGGTACGGCCATAATGCGGTAGCATTCTTCCTGACGACACCGTACCTGGGCTTGATGTACTATTTCCTACCCAAGGCAGCAAACCGGCCGGTTTATTCTTACAAATTATCTATTATTCACTTTTGGGCCCTGATCTTTATTTATATCTGGGCCGGACCGCACCACTTGCTTTACACTTCGCTTCCCGACTGGGCACAGTCGCTGGGTACTGTGTTCAGCATCATGCTGATCGCGCCTTCCTGGGGCGGTATGCTAAATGGCCTGCTCACCCTTCGCGGCGCCTGGGACCGGGTGCGACAGGATCCCATTCTCAAATTCATGGTGGTTGCTGTCACTGCCTACGGGATGGCCACCTTTGAAGGCCCTATGCTTTCCATCAAATCAGTGAATGCCATTAGTCACTTTACTGACTGGACAATTGGGCACGTACACGTGGGAACGCTTGGCTGGAACGGCTTCCTGACCTTTGGTGTGTTATACTGGTTGCTGCCGCGCATTTTTAACACGAAACTGTATTCCATCAAGCTGGCCAACGCGCACTTCTGGATCGGCACGCTCGGTATCTTATTCTACGCCATCCCCTTGTATTGGGCCGGCTGGACACAGTCGCTGATGTGGAAGCAATTTACGGCCGACGGCTTCCTGCAGTACGGCAACTTCCTGGAAACGGTCACGCAAATTCTGCCCATGTACGCACTCCGGGCACTGGGTGGCACCCTCTATCTGGTTGGTGTTTTCATCATGGTCTACAACCTGCTCAAAACGGTCAACAGCGGTAAACTGGAGGCCAACGAAGCCGTCGAGGCGCCGGCACGCGAAACCTATGTCAAGCACAAGGGCGAACACTGGCACCGCTGGATCGAGCGCCGGCCTATGCAAATGCTGGTCGCTTCCACGATTCTGATTCTGATCGGCGGGCTGGTAGAGGTTGCTCCGATGATGCTGGTCGACAACAATGTCCCCAGAATTGAATCGGTTACGCCTTATACTCCACTGGAACTGACAGGTCGCGACATATACATCCGCGAGGGCTGTCTCGGCTGCCACTCACAGATGGTGCGTCCGTTCCGTTCCGAAACGGAGCGCTACGGTGACTACTCCAAATCGGGTGAGTTTATTTATGACCGTCCCTTCCTTTGGGGCTCCAAACGCACCGGGCCGGACCTGCACCGCCTCGGAGGCAAATATCCGGACAGCTGGCACTTTAACCACATGCTGGATCCGGAAAGTATGTCGCCGGGCTCCATCATGCCGCCCTATCCCTGGCTGATCGAGGACGATGTCGACCTTGGCGAGCTGCCGGACAAGATCCGTGTCCTGCGTACACTGGGCACGCCCTATCCGGCCCGCTACGAAGAGATCGCCGTGAATGATGCACAGAAACAAGCCATGCAAGTGGCCCAAAGCCTGCGCGCCGACGGCATTGAGATGGAAGGCCTGGAAAATAAGGAAATTGTCGCTCTTATTGCTTACCTGCAGCGACTGGGTACCGATATCAAACCCAAACCGCAGGCGGGCAATTAACTGAACGCCGGAGGCTGCCGCCGTGCACTTTGGCGGCAGCCTCCGGCCCAAACTAAAAGCAAGAACATCATGTATAAATATCTGCTCGAAAACGCCGGTGATATTAACTGGATGGCCATCTTCGCCCTGGTGACCTTTGTGGCTATCTTCCTGATCGGAACGATTACTGTTCTGCGCCGCGACGCCGGTTTTATCGAAAAAATGTCGCGTATGCCGCTGGAAGACTCTAATACGCTAACCTCCGAAAATGCTGATCACCATGAAAAATAAGTTTCAGAAACTGCTTTTATTATTCTTTCCCCTGCTGTTGCTCGGCGACACCCTGAACGGACAGGAGGCCACCGGCGCAGGGACTGGCAACCCGAACTTCTACAGCGACCTGCTGGCCATCACCCTAATGGTTGTCGCCGGCGTCGTTCTGCTTAGCGCACTGGCCTCTCTGGTTCAGGTACTCAACGTAATGGTTCAGGTAAAGAAAATTGAACTGTACAAAGCCAAAGGCTTAGAGCTAGAGGAAGAAAAACCCAGGGTACCCAAAGAGAGCCTCTGGGATCAGTTCTACAAACGACTTACCAAAGTGGTGCCCGTCGAGAAAGAGAAAGACATTCTCTTCGAACACGAATACGACGGCATCCGCGAACTGGATAACAGCCTCCCTCCATGGTGGGTATATATGTTCTACATCACGATTGTCTTTGCGGTGGTATATATGACCTATTATCACTTCACGGACGCCGGTCTCAGCCAGGAGGAACAATACGCACAAGAAATGCAGGAAGCGGAAGAAGCCGTGAAGGCCCACCTGGCCCTGCAGGGCAGCAACATCGACGAGACAAGTGTACAGATGGTCGCCAATGAAAATGAACTGGCACTGGGCAAAACCATGTACGAAACCAACTGCGCCGCCTGTCACGGCATGATGGGCGAAGGCGGTGTCGGTCCCAACCTGACGGACGAATACTGGATCCACGGAGGCAGCATCCAGGATGTTTTCAAAACCATTAAATATGGTGTTCCCGAAAAGGGCATGATCGCCTGGCAAGCTCAGTTGCGACCGAAAGACATGCAGCGCGTTTCTTCCTATATCATGACCATGCAGGGAACCAGTCCTCCAAATGCTAAAGAGCCTCAGGGAGAAAAGGTGCAGGTGGATGATGCCGAAGAAGGAGGTTCCCCTGTTCAGGACACTAGCTCGCAGGCCCAGGTGATCGGGATGAAGTAGTGTGCTGGATGCTGGATGCTGGATGCTCGGGGCTCCGGATGAATTCCGGATTACCACACGGCGGCAGCTTTACTACCGACAATTTCCGGTACGCAAGCGATACATAACTCTGTAAAATGAACGCAACAGACAACAATAACAACATCAAGGATGCAGAAGCCTACCGGGACAAGATAGCCACGGTAGATGAAGGTGGGAAGCGGGTATGGGTATATCCTAAGAAGCCCAGTGGGCGATATTACAATGCCCGCACCTATCTCAGCTGGCTATTGCTGGCCTTTCTCTTTATCGTGCCTTTCATCAAGGTAGGAGGAGAGCCTTTGCTGCTGTTCAACATACTGGAGCGGCGCTTTATCCTGTTCGGCGTTTTATTTATGCCACAGGATTTCCACCTGTTCGTCCTGGCTATGTTGACCTTCATTGTCTTTATTGCCTTGTTTACGGTGGTTTTTGGGCGTTTGTTCTGCGGCTGGGTCTGTCCTCAGACCATTTTCATGGAAATGGTTTTCCGAAAAATAGAGTACTGGATAGAAGGGGACCACAATGCTCAACGTCGCCTCAACAAGGCGCCATGGACCCGGGATAAGATCGTTAAAAAGACGGCCAAGCATGTCATTTTCTTCGGCATCGCGATACTGATTGCCAATACTTTTCTCGCCTATATTATAGGCATTGAGGAAGTATCCCAGATTGCCACCGAACCCGTAAGTATGCACCTGGGCGGCTTCATCGCCATGGTCCTGTTTAGCGGCGCTTTCTACGGCGTATTCGCCTGGATGCGTGAGCAAGTGTGTACAACGGTATGTCCTTACGGCCGCCTGCAGGGCGTTTTGCTGGATCAGAATTCCATCGTGGTCGCCTACGACTTCGTACGCGGGGAACCGCGGGGTAAGATTCGAAAGTCGACCAAGCGGGTAGCCAAAAAGGTGAAGCGCAACCCAATGGAAAGCATACAGGAGGAAGTAGTGCAGGCGCCACAGAAAAATCTCAGCACCGAGGCAGAATCGGCTGAGAGTAAGCCCATCGAGATGGTGGCCAATAAGCTGGGAGACTGCATTGACTGCACACTCTGCGTACAGGTGTGTCCTACCGGAATCGATATTCGCGACGGAACCCAGCTGGAGTGCGTCAACTGTACCGCATGCATCGACGCCTGTGATACGGTGATGGATAAGGTGGGCCGGCCCCGGGGATTAATCCGGTACGACAGCTACAACGGTATCGCTGAAAAGCGGAACAAAATATTTACGCCGCGCGTTATCGGCTACTCTATCGTTCTAGGCATCCTGCTGGTCGTCAATGTCTTGCTGCTCACCGGCCGCAACGACGTGGAAACCCTCATCCTGCGTACACCTGGTATGCTCTACCAGGAAGTGGAAAATAACTACATCAGCAATCTGTATAACTTCCAGGTAATCAATAAAACCAAAGACGCCTTCCCCGTCGAGTTTCGACTCAGTGAAGAGACGGAAGGACGCATCAAAGCGGTGGGCACCCTTCCCAATACCAAGCCCGGAGGGGTGATCGAGGGGGCCATCTTTATTGAAATTCCGGAATCAGAACTGGCAGGACGCAAGAATGATATTACGGTGGAGGTCTACTCCAACGGAGAACAGATCGATCGCGTGCGAACGACTTTCCTGGGGCCAGTGCAATGATAACTTCGTAGGTGCCCGCCTGGCTCAGGCGCCACGAGCTTGGCACAACGGTGTGAAACACGCAGCGCAATCCAAGATCGGAGTTTTAAGTACTGTTTTGGCTTAGGAAAAGCAATTGAACTAAAACTAAAAAGCAAAAGTCATGAAATTTAATTGGGGATACGGCATTGCCATTTTCTACAGTGTCTTCGTGCTGGCATTGGTTTTCCAGGTTTTCAAATCGACACAATACGATCACAGTCTGGTCTCTGATAAATACTATGCCGAAGATATTGCCTATCAGGAGCATTACGACAAGCTGGCTAACAGTCAGACCCTGGAGCAGGAAGTTTCAGTTAGCCAGAACGGTTCCAAATCAGCCGTAGAAATACAATTTCCGAAAGACTTATCCAATATACGGGGGGAGATCCATTTTTTCTGCCCTTCCGACAGCCGGCAGGACTTTCGTGTGCCGGTGAGGCCGAACGGCGATTACAAACAGGTTGTTTCGACACAAAACCTGAAACCCGGGCTTTGGAGACTAAAAATTGACTGGAAAGCTTCCCGGAAGTCCTACTTCAAGGAAGAGGTCATCATCATATGAGCGGCTTGACTTTAATCAATTCATGAGATGGAACTCTGGACAGCGTTTACTATTGGATTACTCGGCAGTTTACACTGCGTCGGCATGTGCGGCCCCATCGCGCTGGCACTACCTTATCAAGGTAAACAGCGCTGGGTAGCTGCCGCTAATGTGCTGCTGTATAACGGAGGGCGGGTCATCACCTACGCGCTGATTGGGTTAGTGATCGGTACGCTGGGGAAGGGACTTTTTCTGGCCGGTTTGCAGACTCAGGTATCCATAGGTCTGGGTGTTCTGCTGCTGCTGATCGCTCTGTTTTCTATTAATGTGGAAGCCAAGCTTCTGCGTATTCCCGCCTTTTCGAAACTCAACAATTGGGTCAAACAGCGCCTCTCGGGCCTGTTGCGCCGGCACAACCGCAGTTCCTTGCTCTTTATCGGCATGCTCAACGGGCTGCTGCCCTGCGGTTTGGTCTATATGGCCGTGGTCGGCGCGGTATCCACCGGCAATGTATGGCAGGGAATGGCTTATATGAGCCTCTTCGGGCTGGGCACTATTCCCCTGATGCTGGCAACCGCTCTGGCCGGGCAATTTATCAATATCCGCTTGCGCAACCGGCTGCGCAAACTCATCCCCGTCTTTCTGATTGCTTTTGCCGTCTTGTTTATCGCACGCGGTATGCAATTCCACATTCCCGACGGCTTCCGCTTTTGGGAAGGATCACAAGAAATTCCTATGTGCCATTAGGCAAGTTCCGGGCCTGTTCTTACCTCGCTCTCCGCGAGGTAAGACAGGTCTATTTCTGGATGCTGGGACACGCTATTCGCCATTCGCAGCCGGGCCGGGCTTTGACAAGCAACAGGCATTGCTATGCCCTGCCTGCCCCGCTCCGCCGCGTTCCGGATAGCCGGTCTTTATCCGGCGCAAGCCGTGCTAAGCCGCCAATAGCGAAAAGCGAAGAGCCGCTTTGGCAACCGGGGCATCGCTTTGCACAGCCCGGCTACGCCTTCTTCCTTCTTCCTGCTTCCTACTTCCGACTTCTGATTTCCGACTTTGAGCCCGGATGCTGAATTAAAACCAGTATCGCTAACGTAAGCCTTCTCCTAATATTTTGTCGGTTTTCTGTTTTTTAATGAAATTTTCGACGGAAATTTGCGACCTAAATTAATATTTATGTTGTTTATATTTTGTATTTTAGTCAGCAGTCTGAAATTCTCCTAAACCAAACCCAAGCTGGGTATGAAAAGATCCATGAAGCGAAAGCTTGTAAAAGCCAGAATGATTCTTAATCAAACCGTACAAAGGATGCTCGATATCAACCACACCAGAAAGCGTCTTCCCTATCTCGATAATGCACGGGTAAAAGAAAGAGCACTCGATGAAGAACTGAAAGTACTCAATAAAATTGCAGATCACCATGCCAGACTGATCCAACACTACGAGGATAACCTTGGTAAAAGGGGCTAAGTGACGAGTAATAAAAGTATACCGGGTTGCCGACCTATCAGCAACCCGGTGTCATGAATAAGCACTCTGTTCAAACCCTGAATCCGGTATTCGCCTTTATCCTTATGGCAGCAGGTATGGTTGCAAAAGGGAATTCTATATCACTGCCTTGCAAAATCAAGTCTTTACTGACTCCTGCTGTTTGGCCTGCTCCCTGATATCCCTGATCCAGCCGCCGCGCTCTTCGGTCAGGAATTCGTAGACCTCGTCATCATTCATAATAATGCGTAGTCCGGTAGGTAAAATGAGATATCGGTTGAAAGAATGAATAGCTTTGATTTCATCAAGTGGCAGGCGAAAACCGGATCCTTCGCTGTGAAGCGGCCGGTAAAGAAAACGCAGTGCATCCACTGTCAGCAACAGCATACCGCGCTGCCGGCCTTCCGGTGAAAAATACACCACTCCTTTTTCCTCGCGGAGAATAGTTATCTTCTCCTCTTCCGGGATAGGCAAGTCGGTAAAACGGCGGCTTATCAAAAAGCGATGCACCTGATCGATTAGCAACACCACAATAAAGGCAAGCAAAAAGCCGCTGACTAAGGCATCCACAGTAGTAGAGGCGAAAGAAGGGACGCTAAAATTAATCAGCAACAAAACCAGGGCAGTAAAAAACAGGATCCATCTAAAGGTTTTCATGGTCGTTTCTTGTTTGTTCTCACCTTTACTATTGCTTTCCTACCCGCCTATGTTCATGTGCGAAATTATTTGGTTGAACAAAAAGAAAAGCGGTGTGGGATCACTTGACGAGGAATGCTGTTATCCGCTAATCGTGTCTGGTAAACGGTACAAAGCGCACCGGCACCAATCTTTCCCGTTTGATTTCTCCGTTTTTTTTCCGCAGCAATTGTAGATACTGCAGCCGGTCTTTAGGCCCTACAGGGATGAGCATCCGGCCACCTTCTGCGAGTTGTTCAATCAATGGATCGGGCACTTCCTGTATGGCTGCCGCGACCAGTATAGCATCGAAGGGGGCTTTTTCCGGCCAGCCCTTATACCCATCGCCGATTCTGACGTGCACATTGTCATACCCGAGTTCATTCAAGGTTTCACGGGCTTGTTCTCCCAGTTCCTTGATGATTTCAATGGTATATACGGATTTGGCGATTTCGCCCAGCACCGCCGCCTGGTACCCGGAGCCTGTGCCAATGTCTAATACCCGTTCACCCGCTTGAATATCGGCCGTTTCCACCATGTAGGCGACGATGTAGGGTTGGGAAATGGTTTGATTATGCCCGATTGGGAGTGGGCCGTCTTGGTATGCTTTGCCGACATACTGCTGAGGAACAAACTTGTGGCGGGGCACGGAATGCATGGCTTTGAGCACATGCTTGTCCTTTATACCCCGGTCAATCAATTGTTCTTCGACCATTTGGTCGCGTTCCTCGGCGTATTTATCTGTTTGGGCATCGAGATTCATAACGATTAGTGAAGTGATTAAAAAAACAGTTATCCAGTTATATGTCTTTTTTATGCTGAGCATCAGTTTCTTATATTGATCTGTTTATATAAAAAACGAGAGGCAGCATACGTTCATCTGAACTGTCATTATTTAAATTAGCTTATGCCCGGCAGTCTCTTACGGATGAAGGTGTGTCATGAAGAAAAATGAACGAGTCAGGATGAGCCTCCCTGCCCTGTACAAGCCCGGGCAATGGGCGGAAGTAAAAAAGGCCGCCCGGACGGGCGGCCTTCTGTTTTGAACAAGGCGGAGGAGGAGGGATTCGAACCCCCGGTACCTCTCGGTACGCCGGTTTTCAAGACCGGTGCATTCGACCGCTCTGCCACTCCTCCGTTGAAAATCGTCAACCAATTAATTTTGGTTTGCAAAAATAAGAGGAAGAACTAGAAAAGCAAAATTTCAATCCCTAAAAGTAAGCGGTACAGAAATCGATAAATCCAAAAGAGATACCATCTAATAGGTAGAACTCTCCTATTTTCTCTTTATGTTTATCCCATCCAAAAACTAAAATCCATTTTCTATGAAAGCATTCTTCTACAGTTCATTCCTGATCTTTTCTTTTACTTTTTCCCTCTCCGCTCAAATTACACTGACTAAAAACGACGTACCACAAATCGGGGATAGCCTGACTTATTACACCGACACCCTGCCCGTGATTACGAGTCCCGGAGGCGACGGTCCTGATCAAACCTGGGATTTCACCCAACTCACATCAACAGACACCTTCGGACTCAAGGTTATCTCCCTTGATGATACGCCCAATGCTGACCAATTTCCGGAAGCAAACCTGGCCATCGAAACCAACGGCGTTTTTCTCTATGGCCAACTGACCGGTGAGGAATTGTTGAATTTAGGTACGGCAATTGATGTACTGGGCAACGGCATGCCTTTCCTGGTCAGGTTTGATCCGCCACAACAGCTGTTCCAGTTTCCTACAACATTTGGAACCGCGTACTCGAGCACCTATTCCTTCACGGTGGTAGCTGCAGGCGAAGACTTCGACCTTCCGGTAGACTCTGTCCGGTTCAGTCGAACGACAAGTGAGAGCGGTGCCGTGGATAGTTATGGTACGCTCACTACCCCGGCCGATACTTACGAGGTTCTTCGCCTGCAGGTCACTTCTGAAAATGCTGATACCCTTTACGCTCAGGTCGCCGGGGTGTGGACCCCACTGCAAAGCCTGCAATCCACCGATATCGAATACCGTTGGCTGGCCAAAGAAGGCGGTAATGTGATGAGTATTTTCCTCGATCAGCAGGGTAACGTGGAAAGTGTCGATTGGCTGGCCTCTTTCGAAAGCGGCGGTGGCGAGGTCATGGCCCCGCAAGCCGCCTTTTCCTTCTCCGACCAGGGCGAGGGAAACTACAGCTTTACCGATCAATCCACCAACAACCCTACTTCCTGGAGCTGGGACTTCGATGACGGCAACACCAGCGATTTGCAAAATCCAACCCACACTTTTACTACCAGCGGGGAGTACAATATCTGCCTCACCGCCTCCAACAGCGCCGGGACCAATACCAGCTGCCAGACTATCTCCATCCTGCTCTCCTCTCTGGAAACACTGAAGGAGGTCTATGGCTTTCGGCTTTACCCCAACCCGGTACGGGGACGTCTGCAACTGGACCTGTCTTATCCCGGAGGGTTTGCCCCAAATATCAGCTTTTACAATTTTGCCGGCCAACAATTATACACCCGCCCACTCCAAGGGCAGCTCAGTGTGGATACCCGCCACTGGCCGGCCGGAGTGCTCACCTTTGTGGTGCGTTCGCCGGAAGGAAAAATACTGGGAAGCGGACGGGTGATTAAAGATTAATGCTCGCGGAAGCGCAAAGTACCCAGGCAGAATTGATTGGTAAAATTTAAGATATGAGCATCTGCAGAGGAGGGAAGCGGAGCACTCCGTTACCGGGGCTCTCCTTTTACTGATGCTGTGAACTACCCACCAGCTAAAAACTGGTGGGCTTCGGGCACTGGGAAGGTACATCGCACCGGCTGATGACCAGGTAGCTTTAGGCTCAATCACATAAAAAAGACAGCTCACTGATACAGAAAAGCAAAATTATTCGTAGTATCGTAACATGGAGGCATTCCGCAGCTTTTTCGAGGAAATCGGCAGGATAACCCTTTTCGCCGTTCGTTTTTTCCGGGAAGTGTTCCGGCCGCCGTTCGAATTTCGCGAACTGCTGTATCAGTGTTTTCTCGTAGGCAACAAATCCGTTGCCCTCGTAGGCGTTACCGGATTTATCATGGGCCTGGTGCTTACCTTACAAACCCGCCCTACCATGGAAGATTTCGGCGCCGAAGCCTACATGCCCTCTATGGTAGCTATATCTATCGTCAGAGAGATCGGGCCGGTCGTCACCGCTCTGATCTGCGCCGGTAAAATAGGATCCAGCATCGGGGCGGAATTAGGATCGATGAAGGTAACCGAACAGATCGACGCTATGGAAGTATCCGGCACCAATCCCTTCAATTACCTTGTCGTTACCAGGGTGCTGGCCACCACGCTGATGGTGCCGATGCTGGTCATCTTCGCCGATACCATCGCCCTGGGCGGCAGCTTCCTGATTGAAAATATGAAAGGACAGGTAACCTGGCAGCTTTACTTCAACAAGGTATTCCAAACCCTTACCTTTGAAGATCTGGTGCCAGCTACGATAAAAACGTTCTTTTTTGGATTTGCCATAGGCATCGTCGGTTGTTACAAAGGCTATACTTCCGATAAGGGGACCGCCGGTGTCGGACGGGCTGCCAACTCGGCAGTCGTCATCGCCTCTATGCTACTTTTTATCATTGACTTTATGGCCGTCGTCATTGCAGATATTTTTATCTGAATTAGCAAGCCTCTGAAACTATGGATACTCAAGCGGAAAAGGATCAACATTCTTCCTCCTCAGCGGACCCGATGATATCGATCAGGAACCTCCATAAATCTTTTGGTGACAATAATGTACTGCGTGGTTTCAATCTGGATTTATACGATGGCGAGAACCTGGTAATTGTCGGGAAATCCGGTTCAGGAAAATCCGTCCTCCTCAAATGCATCGTGCGCTTAACCTTCCCTGACCAGGGAGAAATCACCGTGTTAGGCAAGGACGTTTCCCTCCTGGATCGCGAAGAGCTGGACGAGCTACGCGTAGATGTGGGATTCCTCTTTCAGGGCAGTGCCTTGTATGATTCCATGACGGTCCGGGAAAACCTGCAGTTCCCCGTACGGCGTCATCCCGAACGGATCGGTGATCAGGATCTGGAAGAAGTCATTCAGCGCACCCTGGCCAGCGTCGGCCTCGAACACACCGTAGATCTGATGCCGGCAGAACTTTCCGGTGGTATGAAAAGGCGTATTGCACTTGCCCGCACCCTGATGCTACAGCCAAAAATCATCCTCTACGACGAACCGACTACGGGGCTGGACCCCATCACTTCCAGAGAAATCGTTCAGCTCATCCTGGATATACAGCGAGAATATCAAACTGCTGCTCTGATCATCACGCACGATTTGGAGGCTGCCCGGATAATGGCCAATCGAATGATCATTTTGACAGAAGGCATCGATTACGCACGGGGCAGCTTCCAGGAACTCGCTCAATCAGATGATCCCCAGATCCAGGCATTCTTCAAATGAGGCTTAATAATTTTAAAGGAAACTAAACCATCGAATGATACATTACCTTAGATAAGTGCTAACATTGGCGCTATAACTATTAGAAAAGGATAGATTACGGCCATCAGACGGCCGATATTGAATAATAATTAAAGCCCTGATTTAATTACGCTCGACTTTTCACCGAATTATATGAGAAAGAAACAAAATTATATCATCCGGCTTGGTCTGTTTGTCACCATTGCCATATCCCTGCTGATCGTTGGGAGCTACTACATCGGCAACAATCAGAATCTGTTTCGGTCTACTTTTACGATTAGCTCTTTTTTCAATAATGTCAACGGTCTACGATCCGGGAATAATGTTCATTATGCCGGTATTAAAATCGGCACCGTCGAAAAAATTGAAATCATCAATGACTCCACCCTGCGCGTCGACATGATGGTCGAGGAGAACGTGCAACCTTACATCCATAAGAATGCGGTGGCCAGTATCGCTACTGACGGTTTGGTGGGAAACATGCTGGTCAATATCAGTCCCGGCAAAGGCCTTGCCCCCTCGGTGGAAGATGGCGACGTGCTGGAATCCTACAGCCGTTTAAAAACGGATGAATTGCTTAACACCCTCGGCAAAACCAATGAAAACCTGGCCGTACTCTCCAATGATCTTCTTACCATTACCAACCGAATCGTTAACGGCCAGGGAACCATCGCCATGCTGCTTAGCGATTCCATCATGGCCCGTGAGTTACAGCAATCAATGACCAACCTGCGCACCACGACCGCCTATCTTAACAATACTACGCTGCGACTGAACAAGGTAGCTACGGAAATAGAATCCGGTGAAGGACTGCTCGGTTCCTTGATCCGCGACACCACAGTCATGCAGGAGCTTCAGCGATTCGTGAGCAAAATAGAAGGCCTGGAAGTGGAAAAAGTTGATTCCCTGCTGGTTCAGCTGGATCGCTCAGGAAAAGATATCG
>Ga0102943_1000449_pt1 | contig 27627 bp, 26 predicted proteins | sample SalPonC_black_MG_FD_78174 | JGI IMG/M metagenome (GOLD analysis project Ga0102943, IMG submission 78174) | Salt pond soil microbial communities from South San Francisco under conditions of wetland restoration - Salt Pond MetaG... | ecosystem: Environmental > Aquatic > Marine > Intertidal zone >...
ACTGGCAATATTTTTAATCCTGATGTTTTCAACCCGTTATGTCTCTGTGGGTTCAATTTTCGTTTCTTTGGCTTACCCAATCACACAGTTGATATTGAGATATGGAATTGGCTGGGATATTGACGGAAGCATTCTCCTGTTCAGTAGTGCGCTTGCATTAGGAATCATTATCAAACACAAAGGAAATATTAAACGATTACTGAATGGTACTGAGAACAGGGTAAGTTCATTTAAACCGGCCAAGGGCAGACTCAACAACGAACAACAATCGGCAGCGTGAAGAAAATCAGCATCATAGGAGCAGGTAGCTTTGGAACTGCCATTGCTGTTGTGTTAGGTCACAGCGGTTATTCAATCTCTATTTGGGCACGAGAAAAAGAGGTGGTAGATGGCATCAATCAGGATGGATATAACCCCGAATATATTTCTGATGTGGAACTTCCAAAATCAGTTAGTGCCAGTTATGCTATTAAAGATGCTGTTATGGAATCTGAGATGGTGGTTTTTGCAACACCATCGCATGCACTTCGGGAGGTTGCCGGGAAGGCTAAAGCACACCTTACAGGTAATGAAATAATTGTATCCGTAGCGAAAGGTATTGAACAAGATAGTTTGATGACACCCTCCCAGATTTTGGTTGATGTGCTGGAGGGAGCTGTTTTAGAAGATCAGATCGGTATTTTGACGGGGCCCAGTCACGCTGAAGAGGTTAGCAAATTTAAACCCACGGCGATCACAGCATCCGCATATTCCAAACGGGCTGCCAGAATCATCCAGGAAACATTTATGACGCCGATGTTTCGTGTCTATTTGAATTACGACATATTGGGAGCAGAAATCGGTGGGGCACTGAAAAATATCATGGCAATTGCGGCAGGTATTATCGATGGTGCAGAATTGGGAGATAATGCCAAAGCTGCGTTGATGACAAGAGGGCTCCATGAAATGAAACGGATGGGTTGTGCATTAGGTGCCTCGCAGGATACGTTCTCAGGACTTACAGGAATGGGCGATTTAATTGTTACTTGCACCAGCGAGCATAGCCGAAATCGCTACGTCGGATATAACATCGGGCAAGGAAAGTCGTTACAGGAAATCACATCGGGAATGAATATGATAGCGGAAGGCGTAAAAACCGCCAAATCCGTTACACAATGGTCCCGAAGAAACAATATTGAAATGCCCATTACAGACGCCGTGTATAAAGTGTTGTTTGAGAATATGGACCCCAAGGATGCTGTAAACGAACTTATGACAAGAAATGCCAAAGATGAAATTATGATCTGAGGCTATCTCGGTCAGATCCTAAATCCCCATTTTATATATGTCTCTCTTCATAAAGGATTCAAATCGAACCCCGACCTTCAAAAAAAATTCAAATACCATGATGCTTCCCAATGGAGAAATAACTATTTCCAGCATGACCGCTGCGGATCTTCGTAACCTCATTCAGACAGGTGAGGGGAAGTATCTAGAATTTAAAAAGACAACACCTTCCACCGGGAAGATTGCCCGAGAAATTGCTGCCTTTGCAAATACTAAAGGTGGAACAATATTGGTTGGGGTTGATGATCATAAAAACATTACCGGCGTGAGTGCTTATTTTGAAGAGGAATATGTACTTCATAAGGCCGCTTATGAATATTGTGTGCCGGCAGTTGAGATTGAAATTGAACTCATCCACAGTGGAAGCCTTGACGTTATGGTGGTTCGGGTTCCTGAAGCGGAGAAAAAACCGGTTTATAATAAAAGTAAAAAGAAAAGGCTGGTGTTTGTGCGGCGCGATGATAAAAGTGTATTGGCAAGTGATGAGCAAGCAGAAATTCTCAAAAACAGGTATTCAGATGAAGGTGTTACGTTTGAATATGGGGAGAGGGAGCAGATGTTATTCCGCTATTTGAATGAATATGGAGAAATTACCGTTTTAAAATATTCACAATTGATCAACGTAACTACCTATCGCGCTTCCAAAATTCTGGTTAACTTAGTGAGCGCCGGGGTTCTCAAACTCTTCAACCGTTCAGAAACAGATTATTACACATTTTCACATACAACGAAGTAACCAATGGCTCTAGAAGAAGAAAATTTAGATGATGTTATCTCGTCTTTAATTGATGACGTTGATGATGAAGAAAGTGCTGCCACTGAAGCGACTGAATTACCACAGGATGTAAATATAGATCAAGATCCTGTGGTTTTAACCGAAAGAGCAGCGCGACAGGTTCGCGAGATCAAAAAGAAAGAGAGCCTGGATGAAGAGCTTTATCTTCGGGTAGCAGTTGAAGGCGGCGGATGTTCAGGTTTGAGCTATAAATTGGGTTTCGACATTAAAACGGATGAGGATAAAGTTGTTGAAAGCCAGGGTATGGATATTATTATCGATCCTAAACACTTGATGTATCTTGAGGGAATTGTGATAGATTATCCCGACGGATTAGATGCCCGTGGTTTTACTTTTGATAATCCAAATGCCAGTGAATCCTGTGGATGTGGCTCGTCTTTTGCGGTTTGAGAGATTATTAGAACTAAGTAATCCGTCAGTATTGTTATTTGTGGAGTAATTACCCGCTTTATTTTTGTTTAATGTTTTTCATTACTTTATAGGCGTGTTTAACCATTAAATTCCTCTTCTATGGATCTAACTATTGACAAAAAAAAGATTGCCCAAACAATTGAAGAACTTCCCGAGGATGTAACCATTGAGGAAGCTATTGAGCGATTGGTGTTACTTCACAAAGTGCAGAAAGGTCTCCAGGAAAAAGAAGGAAAAACTCAAGAAGAGGTTGTAAGTCATTTCAAAAAAAGAAGAGAGCTTCGAGATACCTAACCTATGCGAGTTATATGGAAACCTCAAGCAGTTAAAGACCTGGAGGCGATTGAGGAGTATTATCTAAAAGTCGCTCCTAAATTTGCAGATATTCTAATTGACGAAATACATCATCAGACAGATAAACTTAAAAAATTCCCAAAATCAGGTCGAAAAGTACCTGAAATAAATGATCCAGCAATTAGGGAAGTTATACATAAAAACTATCGCATTATATATCATGTTTCCTCAGCAGAAGAAAAGGTTGAAATCTTAACTGTTTATCATTCATCCAGAGAATTCGGGTAAGGAGCGATAATCTCATTCTTTAGATAAGCGTCCTGTAATCAACCTCACCCCTCTCTTGAAAGTAATATAATACCAGCTCCATTCGGCAAAGACGCGAAATCGATTTCTGAAACCAATCAGGAAAAATATGTGGATGAAACACCATAAAAGCCAGGCAATTAATCCACTAAAGGTAAACCCACGAACTTCGGCAACGGCTTTGGCTCTCCCGATGGTTGCCATCGTACCCTTATCTACATAATGAAATGCTTTGGAATCATTTATAGGTATTTCTTTTTTGATGAGATCACCCACATACCGTCCCATCTGAAGAGCGACGGGGGCTAGGCCGGGTAACGGATTGCCATCCTCATCTTTTGAGTGAGCAGCATCACCAATTACGAAAATATTATTGGAACCAGGGATTGTAAGATCTTTATTGACGATTGCTCGTCCCATTTTATCAATTTTGCAGTCAAGTGCTTCAATGAGTGGCGATGCTTTAACACCCGCGGCCCAAACCATATTTGGGGTTTCAATAAAGCGTTCCTCTATTTCAATTCCATCCACCCTGATATCCGTCACAGGGCTATTCAGTAATACATTGACTCCCATCATTTCCAAGTCTTGTTGAGCTCTTTTAGAAAGATTTTCGGGATAGCCATTCAGTACGCCACCGGCCGCTTCAACAAGATATACCTCCGTTTCAGCGGGGGAGAGTGATTTAAAGTCTCTCATCATATTTCGTTTTGCGATTTCAGCAATTGCCCCGGCTGTTTCAACACCGGTAGGCCCCGCGCCAACAACAACATATCTCAGATAGGGTTTTCGCTTCGCTTTATCTGAAATTTGATCTGCTTTTTCGAGCGAGATTAAAATCTTTTCCCGGATTTCGAGAGCGTTGTCTAACGTTTTCAAGCCGGGAGCATGATCAGCCCACTCGTCATTGCCAAAGTAGTTGTACTGTGCGCCCGGGGCTAAAATCAGGAAGTCAAAATTTAAGGATTCACCTGTTTCGAGCTGTATTGTTTGAGTCTCTTTGTTGATCTCAACCACTTTGTCCATTACCGTTCGTATGTTATCATGATTCCCAAAAATACCGCGAATTGGCATGGCAATATCACCCGGCGAGAGTGCTGCAGTGGCAACCTGGTAGAGGAGAGGCTGGAATAGATGGTGATTCTTTTTGTCGATCAGAATTACATTGAACTGAGTATTCTTGAGCGATTTGGCCGCAGCAATACCACCGAATCCTCCACCAACAATAATTACTGTTTTACGGGAAGTACTCATACTAATTCAGCTTCGCTTTGGCAGATTCTACAATCGAATAGATCTCTTCTTCACTAACGGTATGTTTTGAACCACAATAGTGGCACACCATCTCCTGGTCTTCGCCCTTCAGTTCTTTAAGGTCTTCGTAACTGAGAAGTGACAGGGCATTTTTAAATTTACCTGTACTGCATCGGCAGAAAAAATGAACCGGTTGTCGATCCAACTCCTTCACTGAAAAGGGTTTACACGCTTCCTCCATGATCGCATCAATGTAATGCCCATCTTCAAGAAAATTCGAAACAGGTGACAGTTCTTTAACCGTTTTTTGCAATGTTTTCATCACCGATTCATCCGCTTCAGGAAGCCGTTGGATAAGTAATCCGCCGGCTTGATTGACATCGCCATTGTCTTTCAAACTAACGTCAAGTAGAAAGGCCGATAAAACCTGTTCCGATTGAACCATGTAATGCGCCATGTCTGAAAGCACATCTCCCTCCACAACCTCAATGGTGCTGGTTCGTGGTTCGGCTTCATTATAGAGCGTTTTTGAGATCGTCAGGAGGCCTAATCCAATTCCGTCACCTATGGATACATCCGGTTGGCTGTAATCGAGTTCAACGGCCGGGTTTTGCGAATAACCCCTGATTTCACCAACACGATTGGCTTCGGCTACAAGGAATCCGACCGGACCGTTTCCTTCCATTTGTACTTTAATCCGTTCCTCGCCTTTTAGTTCAGAGGCGAGCAGCATGGCGGCAGTTAGAGTTCGGCCCAACAAGACGGTATTCAACAAGGAAAGGCCATGATTGTCCTTTGCTGTTTGAACTACATCGGTTGTTTTCACAACACTGATTTTGAATCGTCCTTTGGTCTCGATTCCCTTGATCAGGCGATCATTAAACTTAAATTCTTCCTTACTTATAGACATGAATTTTTCCTTTGCTATCCTTACAACGTTTTGAGTGACTTATAACAAAATTTGTGTTGAAAATCGTTGCAAAGATAAGGAGAATTTAATCGATCAAATAGCTCTCTTTTCTGGATGTACACTGGGTTAGAAGAAATCAAAATGACAAATCAATCAATTAAAATTCCACGTTCATCAGTGAAAAGCATTACTGATCTGTGAAAGTGAATAAGAAGGAGGAATTTTCTCCTCACGCACAAACAGGTACATCGCTCCCATGAAGATCGATTGCAGTGACCATTGAACAACGCCCATTCCCAAAATTAACAAAACACCAGTTATAATACCTACGATAGCTGCAGCGCCACCATATTGTAAGCCAAGGAAGATGATTAAAAAAATTGGGAAGCTTAACACGGCAAATATCAATCCAAAGCTAAAATGTCCAATTAGCTGTTCTCCCCAGGAATTTTTGAGCATTTCAGCAGATAGTTTGAGTGAAGTGACAGGACCATGCCCCTCAACAATTAGAATTGGTAATACAAGGAAACTAATAACCGTCCAACTCAATCCGAGAAAGGCTGAAAATATTTTTCCAACGCTGTCTGAAGAGTTCTCAATCGAATTGATAATCAGCCCAACTGTGGCAGCGATAAATGTCCACCCCATTAGCGGAGTAATTCTGTGAATAACCATTTTAACGGCACTCGTAATGGTCGGATTTCCACCCCGCATCACTCCAATAGCATATACCACGGAGGCCGAGTTAAAAAAAAGTACCACAAAGTACGAGAGAAAATAAAACAGAAACAGGTAGAGGTACCCGATAAAACCGGATTGATTTTCTAAAAATTGTAATGAGGAAAGATTTCCTGAAGCAAAGAAAGGCAAAAGAAAACTTCCGATGATAAGCAGCGAAAAAATCCCCGATAAAACCGGAAATATTAGGACAGCTGTATCTTCTTTTAGAACCTGGAAGGAGCTTTTCATTAAAGACCATGTGTTCGAAAAGCGACGCATATCTTCTTCAGTTTATTTATGGTTCTTGATTAGCCAAAAATATATCGAAAACGGAAATTAGTAAAACAGAGCATAATAGATCACATAAAACCAACTAAAAATGCCATGAATAATCGCCCAAATAATTGATTTGTTTACCGACCATGAAATTGTAACTGCCAAGGCTGTACCAAGTGTAATACCGCCTCGAACTGACTCCTTTACACCTCTATTTTTTGCCATTTTTCCTGCAAATTCGTTAATGATGGTACCGTTTAAATCAGTAGATCTTTACGATAACTTGCAAAGAAAGTTGAGTAGTTCAGCATTAAAACTAATTTTTTGTGATTTCTAACATCAATTGTTCTATAGCTGCTTCAAGTTGTTGATCTCTGCCGCTCCTTATGATTTCAGGTTGATTTTTGATAACGATATCCGGCCTCACCTGGTTATTTTCCAACCATTCACCGGCTTTATTTTTTGCACTTACAGGAACCACACCCCACACAACGCCATTCGAAAGCCGCTCCCAGCCTGCAAAGCTGCAAGTTCCGGGTACGGGCATACCGACGGTTGTACCGATTTCAAGATCTGTGTAGCCGCTGGCATAGCAATGCCCGTCGGAATACATACTTTCGTTAAACAGGGAAAGGGTTGGTTTGGTCCATCGTGATGTGGGTTCTCCGCCAACTACTTTTGCTTCAGTTGCATAGGTTAGAAATCGTTTTCCGGTAAAGAACATCGCAAGATCTGCAACAAGGTCACCACCACCGTTAAAGCGAGTATCAACAATCACCCCGTCCGTTTCCAGGTATTTTCCAAGCATCTCTTCAAAGACCACCCGATACGGTTCGTCACTCATCCCCGGAATATGGACATAGCCCAAACGACCATTACTTTTTTCTAGAACCTCCCGCTCGTTGATTTCAACAAATCGCTCATAAAGTAAATCTGCTTCATCACTGGGGGTAATTGGCTGAATGGTAATCTGTCTTGATTCTTCAGAGTTTGGACTTTGCACTTCGAGCAGTACAAAATCCCCGGCTTTGTGATTGAGAAACTGCGCGATATCCCGTTCTGAGCTGAGTGTATCACCGTCAATAGCGGTAATGATATCACCGGGTTCGATGTTGATATCAGATTTGTCGAGCGGACCGCCGTCTATAATTTCATCGATGCGGATTCCATTGCCCCCAAAGTCCCAATCCATAAAAATGCCAAGTGATGCAGTCTCATCACCATTTTCCATCGAAGAGCTGTACCTGCCGCCCGCATGAGATACATTCAACTCACCTAACCATTCGGAAATCATTTCGGCAAATTCGTGTTCATTACTGATATGGGGAAGATACTTTTGATACTCCTCGTACAGCATATCCCAATCGTTGCCATGAAAGGTTGGCTCATAAAAAATCTTTTTAGTTCTCAGGTAGATATGTTCTAAAAGATGCTCTCTCTCTTTTTCCTCATCAAACGTCATTTCGCCTGCAATGGAAACTTGTTCACTGCTTCCTTCCTCAAGATCTATTTTTGAAATGTTACCTCTGCTCAACAGGTAGAGATTTTTCTTCTCCTTATTCCACATCAAACTACCTGATCCGGTGTTCAGAGTTACTGCCATTTTGGTTTCTTTTGTCCTGAGATTCGTCTCCCAGAGATTATAATCATCCTCAAACCGGGCGAGATAGTAGAGTTTTTCACCGTCCTTGGACAGGACAGCGTCACTCAGAAAACTGGAGTGAATAGTGAGTCGGGCCGTTCGTTCTGTTAACTGGTCAAAATCAAACTCAAGCGGTTCAACTGTATCTTCATCAGACTCATTGCTTTCGTCATCCTCACCAGATTTCTGTTCTTCTTTGTTGGCTTTTTTGATCTCCTGCATCAGCTCGAACTCCTCTTTACTGAGATTGAACTTATCCCAGGCCTCTTCTGTAAAGAACATGGAGTACACATCCAGTTCTGTTCGCCCACTGGTTGCATAACTTCTCAATCCGTCCCTGTTACTGAACCAGATCATTTGATTCCCGTCGTTCACCCATTTTGGTGATCCGTCGTAATATCCGCTTTTGGTAAGGTTGAATCGTTGATTTCCATCTGCCGATAAAAGGAGAATTTCGCTGTTATTGAGCAATTTATCCCAGCCAACCAGCAGCCAACTGCTGTCTGGGCTCCATCGAAAATATTTGTCGCCATCACTCATATGAAACAGTTCATCCGGGGTAAGAATGTCTATAGTTTCTTGTGTTTCAAGGTCAAGGATTCGAAGGGTTCGCCGTTCAAAAATGTACGCCAATTTTTTTCCGTCGGGTGAGAACTGTGGCATGTAATTATCTTGATCTCCACTTATAAGTTCTTTCTCCTCAAGAAGAGTACTTGCGTAAAAAAACGGTTCGGATTCCCGGACTTTCTCAGTTGCAAAAATACTCCAGCTTCCGTTTCGTTCTGCAGCATACGCTACCTGTTTACCATCGGGCGAAAAGGTTACAAACTGTTCCTGTTCCGGCGTATTCGTGATTCTCTTGGTAAGAGAACCATCAACAGAGGTAATAAAAACTTCACCACGTGCTACAAACGCAATCTCTTTTCCATTGGGTGATATGGCCATTTCACGAACTCCGCCGTTAATGGTTATAAACCGGTCAGAATTCGATTTTTCCTGTGTTCGAATGGTTATATCTATTTTCTGAGGATCTGTATTTTCGGTCATTTTGTAGATTTCGCCGTCATAACTGAATGCCAAAACACCGTTACCATGACTTAAAAATCGTACCGGATGAAGGTCAAAATTTGTGAGCCGGGAACTATTCTCCGGATCCTCGAGCGATAAAGAGTGAACATTAAAACTTCCGCTCTCTTCGCTCAGGTAGAAAAGTGATTCTTCAGTTTCATCAAAAACAGGATTGCGGTCCTCACCTTCAAAATCAGTGAGCTTGGTATGTGAGCTGTCTGCCTTATTATAGATCCAAATATCTCTTGTGATGGAAGATGTATGATGTTTTCGCCACTTATCTTCATATCCCTTTTTGTCATGATAAACGAAGTATTGCCCTTCGCTGCTTGCCTGAACATCTTGAGCCGGAACCGTAAATACCTGGTCAACTCTCCCGCCATTTGTAGGAACGGAATAGAGTTCAGGCTGGGCAGAAGTTGGATATTGCCGGTGTTCAGCACGATCTTGCCGAACTGCACCAAACAAAACGGAAGAGTTGTCATATGAAAATGTGTAGGGCTGTTCATCATTAGAATGATATGTTAATCGCGTGGCAGGACCACCGAGAGCATCCATCACATAAATATCAAAATTGCCGTAGCGATCCGATGCAAAAGCAATGGATGATCCGTCTTGACTCCAAACAGGCATGAAATCGTGGGCTTCATGAAATGTTAGCTGCCGGGCATCACCACCATCAGACGAAACCCGGTATAGATCACTCTTATATGTAAATACAATGGTCTCACCATCAGGAGAGACGGATGGATAGCGAAGCCACAATGGATTGGTTTGTGCAAAAAGAGTTTGGATAGAGAAAAATAAAAGGAAGAAGGACAACAAATATTTCATTTTATCTTGAGAAAAGAATTTAAAGAAGATGTTTTGGTATACAAGAATATAGGGTGGTTACAGCTAAATTGGTATGATCGTCCTTGAAGTCTATAAGGATCTGCCAATCATAAAAAAAGCAACCCGTTTTACCGGGTTGCCTTGTATGGTGAGCTATGGGTTTCTTACCTGCTCATTTTCAAATTCTCTCTTTTCACTCATGTTGAATGTGCATGTTTTGGTTTGTAGATACTTTGTAAGCTCCCAACTTTTTGGATTCGATCTTCGGCTAAGAGGTTGGAAGCTTCAACAGGTGTTAGATTTTGAGTATCCGCATATTCAAAAATTTTTAAAACGGTATCATAGATTTCTGATGTCTTCTCCATTGCGAGCTTTTTATTATAACCTTCACTTTGAAGCTCTGTGGAGATGTTAATGATCCCACCGGCGTTAATGACATAATCGGGAGTGAAGAGAATTTCTCTATCTTGTAACATACGGCAATGCTTTTTTTCATCATCTAAAATATTATTGGCTCCGCCGGCTATGATATCGCAGGAAAGATGTGGAATGGTGTCGCTATTGATAACCCCACCCAACGCGCAGGGACTAAAAATATGAAGATCGAGAGTATAGATGTCATTAGGAGTTACGGGTTGTGCTCCTGTTTCATCTGCAAGTTTTTGGGCTTTTTCCTTAAAAATGTCTGTGACAAAAAGCGTAACATTTTCATTTTTCAGATATCTTGTAAGGTGGGTGGCAACAGATCCCGCACCCTGGATTCCAATACGCTTACCGGAAAGAGAATCACTTCCATAGGCTCTTTTTGCTGCTGCTTTCATACCCATATACACTCCATAAGCTGTAACAGGTGAAGGGTCACCACCGCCACCAAGAGATTTTGGTATTCCGGTTACGTGATTCGTTTCAAAGTGGATCCAGCTCATTTCTCTCTCTGTCATCCCAACATCCTCGGCCGTTATGTACCGGCCGGCCAGGCCGTCGATGAATTTGCCAAAAGCGCGAAACATCGTTTCGGTTTTATCGGTCCTGGAATCTCCGATGATTACCGCTTTTCCTCCTCCGAAATTCAGGCCGGAAATAGCTGCTTTGTAGGTCATTCCGCGGGAGAGCCTCAGAACGTCTTTTATCGCTTCGTCTTCTGAATTATAATGCCACATTCGGGTGCCGCCAAGAGCGGGCCCGAGTGTGGTGTCATGTATCGCAACAATTGCTTTCAACCCGACCTCTGGGCGAGAGCAAAATACAAGCTGTTCGTGCTCCATGTTTGTAAGTTCGGAAAATAGCGGATACTCTTTATCCAACAACACTTTATCGTTAGAAAGTGTAAATGATTGATTCATAGAAAAAATGAGAAACAGGCTTGTTAGAATTCGTTTGGTAGCGCTTCCAAATATATAAAGTTTTATCGGGTTTTAGCAATTATTAAAGCAGAAATTTTATTATTGTAATTCATTCAACCTATTGATACAAAAGGCTTTAATATTAAATTATGATGTTTTGGTCTGATTTTGATAGAGTTTTTGGAACTTTGAATCTCTGTTCATCTACAACTTTAGAATATGGATAAATGAAGAATAAAGGATTGAAAACAGTTATAGGGTTTATCATTGTGTTGGCCGCGGCTTTTATTGTCTTAAGTTTTGCTATTAATGGCATTGTAAAGTCGGCGATTGAAGAAGACGGGAGTGAGTTATTTCAGACAGCCGTAGAGGTCGGTAATGTGAATATTTCAATGTGGAACGGAACAAGCGAAATTTATGGATTTACAGTTTCGAACCCCGATCAGTTCAGCGATCAGCCGGCAATTGAGTTAGACGAAATCCAATTAAAAATAGACCTCGCATCTATGCTATCAGATACAATTCTAATCGAAAATATTCGGATTACAGGGGCGAGACTCTTTTTTGAGCAAGAGGGTTTTGGTATTAATCTCAGGTCTTTGAATCAAAATATGGATCTGTCGGCGGATGAGGACGATGCCGTAATTGTGATTGAACACCTGGTTGTTGAAAGTGCAACGGTACAGGTTAGCAGTACGATTGACCGGGAGCGTACTGTTGAGGCTAATATTGAAACTATTGAGCTGGAGGGTATCGGGCGAGATGGAAATAATACTCTCAAACAAAGTATGCAACAAATTTTGGAGCCTCTGATAGAACGGGCTATCCAAGAAGCTATGACAGGTGGTTTACTCCGACAACTTGAAAACAGGTTTAAAGAGCTGCTGGGCGGAGACGAAAATTAAGATCAGACATCCAGGAGAAACTGGAAGAGGATCATAGCAACGGCTGTAAACGTGGTAATCAAGAAAACTTTTTGGGGACTCAATTCATCCCTGGCCTCGGGTAATAAATCTTTGAAAACCATCCAGAACATTGCACCTGCTGCTATGCCCAGGCCGATGGGAAGATAGGTTTTAAATGTGAGAACGAACAGAAATGCAGGAACAGCCATAATTGGTTGAGGGAGGCTGCTAAAGATACTCCACAAGGCAGCACTTCGAATAGAAGCACCGCGGGGAATCAACACCAGGCTGATTGCCAGTCCCTCTGGAATATTATGAATTGCAATCGCAACAGAAATTATGGATCCAAAAGAGGAACTGTCGCCGAAAGAGACCCCTACGCCAATACCTTCCGCAAAGGAGTGGACGGTCATAATAGCCACGATCATCAACATCTTTAATGCATTGGCTCCCTGTATTTCACCTATGGAATAATCCTTATCTGTAGATTCAACATATTTATGAGAAGCAAAGACCAACGCAGCTCCAATAATTAACCCAAACACTACTTTTACGATAGTGAATCCGCTGTTTGCAATTGTGACTCCCTCATATACCAGGCTCACACTTGCCCCAAACATCAAGCCTGCGGCAAGAGCATTACCATAGCCCAACCAACGGCTTCCTACTTTCTTGATGAACAGAAAAGGAATAGCCCCAAAACCTGTGGTGGCAGCAGTAATGAAGGCAGCAATAAATACGTGATAAATTTTGACTTCTCCTGATTCCAAATCATTCACAACCCAGTAAGAACTGAATATCACTGCGACAATCAAAAGAGAAGCAAACAGAGTGTTGAGGAGTCTGTTATCCCCGGACTTTGGGGTTGGTCCATTTTGGTTCATGAACAATTTTAGTTATAAAAGAGAATTAAGTGATAACTGAAGATTATGGATAAGTTAGAATGGATAAAATATAAATTGGATAAAGACAGTTTGTTTCTAATCACCAGAGTGTAGTTTCATACGATCCTTCTTCGGCAGATTAGCTACAACCAGGTCATACGAATTTGAAATCCATTTCTGAATTGTTTGATCCGGTATATTATTCTCCATTATGATTGTATTCCAGTGTCTTTTATTCATATGATAACCAGGGATCACAATTCCGGGGAACTCCTCGCGAAGTTGTACTGCAATTGAAGGGTTGCATTTTAGATTAATGCTTTCAAATTCATCCACATCACACAGTGCAAACATCTTTCCCATAACTTTAAATACAAGTGTATTTTCATCAAAAGGGAATTCTTCAGTTACACCATTAAATGAAAGACAGAAATCACGAAATTCTTCAATGTTCATATAGAAATTTGGACATTTTATTTCGTAAACCAGGACTACGCGACCTTAGAAAGTAAGATAATCAAAATGAGCCAAACCGGATAGTTGAACGAAATGTAGGTGAACTAAAATCCTTATCATCTAAATTCTCGAGATTTACACCATTCACAAAGCGATAACCGACCCCAATTGTAACTCTCATAAAATTTGTAAGATTCAGTTCCACATTGATGGTTGGGTCAATCACAAAAACCCGGTCGTCATCAAACAAATCTTCATTGTCTGAATTGTAACGCAGATTCACTTCACCACTGCCAATAAAGGTTTCTAAAGTGATGTGAAACATCTCTTCGGAGTTATGAAGATATCCGAAATACAGACCTCCGTACCCAAAACTTATGTAACGATCACCCTCCGGAGTTTCATCAAATTTAATATCGTTGGTAAGGCCAAGACCTCCACCACCAATTGCAACTGTGTGATCAATAAGCCAGGCGCCATAACCGCCAAATGTAACTCCAAAAGAGTTATTGATTTCAGAGAAATTTGAGATTAAGCCTCCATATCCACCGTGATCAATGTCACCGTTTAACAAGGTTTCAGATTGACCAAAGCTGTTGGTGAAAAATGCGAATAAGAGAAAAACCGCAGGCATTATTCGTTTCATCTTGATGTTTCATTTTATTTGAAAATTACGAAATGTAAACCGTTCAGTTAATCAATGGCCTTTCCTGTAAAAAGATTAATCAACTTGTTTGAAGTACAGATGAATCACTTATAGCAGTCCAGACTATTACATTCTCTACTCAAAATTTACCTGCTTATAACCCTCAATAAAATTGGCAATATTATGCACTTGCACATTTTCAACGTTCTGTTTTTAAAACTTACTTCCCTGACAACCGATCAATATGGAATCTTCTGATGGGTTTGGTTTAGATAATAATTTCGTCGAGTTCATTAAAATTCGAAGCTCGAATTCTTTGTAATCTCCTTTAAAGATTGAATGGTAATCATCGGGAGTAAACTGGTGATGCCAATGAGGATCCAGATACTTAGATCCATCTGCTGATAGGATAGTACATCGTATGTCTGAGGAATAAAGTAGGATGCGATAATCACTGAAACACAGAAGACAACCGCGACCCAGACATAACTGTTTTGAGTCACCTGGTTGTTAAAGATCGGTTCATCGGCTTCCCGCATGTCAAAAACATGCCAAAGTTGGGCAAATGCCAGACTGAAAAAGGCTACATTGTTGCACACCTCTTCTGAAAGCTGCCAGTAGAAAAGGGCAAAAAAGTACGCTCCTGAAATAAAAAGGGTCAGAATCAATCCGTAAAGGCCAATCATTATCCAGTTATTTCGGTTAATAATGGGTTCTTCAGGATCTTTTGGATCCTGTTCCATGATTTTAGGATTTCCCTGACCAATTCCGAGTGCCAGCGCAGGAAATACATCCGAAAGAAGATTCAGAAAGAGCAGTTGTAACGGGAGGAGGGGAAGTGCAAAAACTGAAAAACTGACTCCCGCGATAATTAGAATTTCGGACAGGTGATAGGAGAGCTGGTAAATAATGAACTTCCTGATGTTTCCAAAAATGATTCGTCCTTCACGTACCGCCTGTATAATCGATGAAAAGGCGTCATCCTTTAAAACCATGTCCGAGACCTCTTGGGCAACCTGCGTACCGCGTTCACCCATTGCTATTCCAATATCAGCTTTTTTCAGGGCTGGGGCATCGTTGACACCATCTCCAGTCATAGCTACGATATCACCATTTTGCTGGTAATATTCGATGAGTTTCAATTTCTGTTCGGGATCTACCCTTGCAAAAATCTGGGTATTCACAACTTCTTTCCTGTCGTGTTCATCAACATCTTCCCGTAATTCACTTCCATGGATGGCTTTATCGGACTCTTCATCAGCCACGTTTACTTCCCGTGCAATATTTCGTGCCGTACCGGGATGATCGCCGGTTACCATCTCTACCTTGATTCCCGCTTTTTGACAGGTTGCCACAGACTCCTTTACCTCTTCCCTGGGGGGATCAATGAATCCGGTCAGGCAGAGAAAAGTCAGATCTTGCATAAGTTCTTTCTCCACATCGGTATCTTCCGCTGGTTCTTGTTCCAGCTCCCGGAATGCGAAGGCGATGACCCGCAATCCGTCTTCGGAAAGTTCCTGGTTCCGGTGATTCCATTTATTTTTGTCCTCATCCGTAAATTCCGATAAAGATCCATCAGAAAATGTATTAGAGCAGCGCGGTGCGATCGATTCTGCGGCTCCCTTGCAAAGCAACATAATTTTTCCGTCAATTTCATAAACGGTACCCATCACCATGTCCTCTGAGTCGAACGGTTCTTCATGGATCCGCTCCATCTCCCGCAATTCGGTGAACCGGTCTGAATCAAACGTTTTTCCAAATTCCAGCAGTGATATGTCGAGTGGATCACCTTCCCCATTTTCTCCATTCTCCACATGATTCAATTCTGCATCATTACAAAGAACAGCTATTTCATAGAACCGCATTAGACGTTTATCTTTTTTCTTCAATCTGTTTCCAACTCCTTTCGAAGTAACAATATCGGCCCGGTTTTTTTCCTTGTCCCATTTTACCTCACCTTTCATATTGTCGAACTCGACCATCTGCAATGTGAGCCTGTTTTCGGTGAGCGTACCGGTCTTGTCGGTAAAAATGACTGTTGTTTCGCCAAGGGTTTCAACGGCCGCGAGTTGTTTGACGATTACATTGTGGTCGGCAAGCCTGAGCATCCCTTTAGCCAGGGCAATACTTGCAACGATAGGCAGTCCCTCGGGAATAGCCGCAATAGTCCAAGCGATGGCTGTCTGTACCAATTGATAGAGCTCTTTGCCTGTCATCCAGCCCACGAGGAAGAAAGCAGTGGCTAGGCTTGCGGTAACCCATATCAGTTTTTTTGTGAGAGCTTCCAGTTTGCGGTTTAGCGGTATCTGTTCTTTTTCAGCCTTGCTGACCATTTCGGATATGTTTCCGATCTGTGTATCCATTCCGGTTGTAACGATCACTGCTTTACCATGGCCATTTGTGACAGCTGTCCCTTTAAAAACCATATTATTTTGATCGGCAACCTGTGTTTCCACTTGAAGCGGATCGATCTCTTTCGAGACGGGAACAGACTCCCCGGTCAGAGGTGATTCATCGACAGAAAGTTCAGAAGCTTCTATGAGCCGTGCATCAGCAGGGACCAATGCACCGGCCTCCAGCTCAAGGATATCACCGGGTACCAGCAGTTCGGCATCAATCTCCTTATCCTCACCTTCCCGGAACACATGGGCCATCACCTTATCCATCTCCTGGAGGGCATTCATGCTTTTACGGGCCTGGAATTCCATCCAGAAGCCGATCATGGTATTAAGTATCAGGACAACAACAATGGCAATACCCTCCGGGATATCACCAAATACAAAGGCTAAGACAGCGGCTGCTGTTAGGAGATAAACGATTGGATTGTTTATCTGATCGATCAGGATTTCGAAAAGGTTTTTCTGTTTCTGCTTTTTTAACTGATTTCGGCCGTAAGTATCGAGTCTTTTTTCTGCCTCATCGTCCGAAAGTCCCTTTTCAGGATCTGTTTTAAAACTCCGAAGAACCTCATCTACATTTTGAGAATATGGATTTTCTTTCTCGGAATGTTTTTTTGATGATGCTGATGAATCCATCTAAAAAATGTCAATCGAATTAATAAGTACTATGAATGTATGTTTGTGGCCTTGAATTAATTGGCTTTCAGCTTTTTTAATCTATCCGAAGCTTGAACAGGGGACGATGCATGGTTTTTAAAATCTTTCCAGGGATCCGCTTTTCGGCTCAATCGCTTAAAGATATTTTTGATGGTGTAGCGTTGACCGTGCAGATCATTTCGACTCAATTCATCCCAATCCAGGGGTGTGGCCACAGTCGCACCTTCTATTGCCCGCACCGAGTAAGGAGCAATCGATGTTTGGGCATAGGCATTTCGAAGATAATCGATAAACAACCGGTTCTTCCGCTTGTTTTTTCGGGTTTCGGTGGTAAATGTGTCTGCATATTGATTCGCCAATAAATCAGCTGCTTGTTTTGCAAAATGTCTTGTTTTCTCAAATTCAAGATCAGGATAAATCGGGGTACAAACATGAAGTCCTTTCGAGCCTGTGGTCATCACAAAAGCATTCAGTCCAAGTTCATTTTCTAAAAGGTTTCGAAGAGCGTTTGCACCCTTAACAACAATCTCGAAGTTTCCCTCAGGCGGGTCTAGGTCAAACACAAGTTTATTAGGTTTGTAAAGGTTTTGGCTAGTACTCAGCCATGGATGAAGACTGATGGTACCCTGATTAACCAGGTAAACCAGTGTCTCAACATTGTTGCATTCAGCCTGCCGGATTGTCCCGTCCTCTTTTTTACTGATCGAAACGGAATCTATCCAATCGGGAAAATAGTCCGGCAACTCCTTTTGATAAAATCCTTCTTTATTGATTCCGTCCGGGTAGCGTTCAAGCGAAAGAGGCCGGCTCTTTAAAAAGGGCAAAAGGGTATCTGAAATGCGGTGATAATATTCAATTAACTCACCCTTGGTAATGTCATTTTCAGGAAAGAAAACTTTCTTTTCATTTTTAAGCTCAATGGTATGTGAGCTGATTTGCGTCATGTTTTAAGATTCTTGTTCAGCGATTTCTTGAAGTGTTCGGCCTGACTTGACAGACCTGTTCTCAGTACTTACAGGATTTCTCCGGGCATCTGCGTATTTATCATCCATCTTCACCAGGAGCCAGTTTTCATCCTTACTGTTTGTTTTGAAGAGTGCATAGCCTCCCGATATTTTTTCACCTTCAAGGAATACTTCAATTTGACCTTTATCATAACTTTTTTCGACAGGCAGCTCACGATTTTCACTTTTCTTCAGGTTCCGGTAGGTCCCCCGGTCCCAAATCATAACAGTGCCCGCTCCGTATTGATCTTTGGGAATCACGCCTTCAAATTCAGCATATTCTAATGGATGGTCTTCAACAGGTACAGCAAGCCTCTTTTCCGATGGATCTGCTGACGGACCTTTAGGGATTACCCAAGACTTAAGTGTACCATCGATCTCCAAACGGAAGTCGTAATGCAAATTGGTAGCATTATGTTTTTGAATCACAAAAATTGGTCCGATACCTATTTCACTGTCCTTTTCAGAGAGTGCAGGTTTAGGTGTTTCATCAGGCTCTCTTTTCTCCATGTAACTTTTTTTTGAACTCATAAGACACTAACAGCCTCGATACAGTTAAACATGACTTCACTATTTATTAAACATATTAAATTGCGGATATGTTCTAAAAACCTGAGTTCAGTTTTAAGTATTTGCTGATTCAAGCATGCGAAACAGATGTACTACATAGCGGATAAAAGGCAAATGACGGGGTCGAGATAAGTAGCAACTCTATCATAATTTTGGTCGAGTATATTTCCGGGATACATTAATAGTCCTACCTAAAGTGAAGTGCCTAAAAAAAATTAGAAAAAAGGATAGGCATTCATTCAATTCTGGCTGGAATTGATACCTGATTTCCTGTAGACTGAATCAACTTGCAGAAGAATAGGCGATTGCAGAATGCTTTTCAAACCGCCGGCTGGTTCAATATCGATATATCACTGGATGCAAGAGCAATCAAGTGTATTTGCTGATCTATACACTCTTTGATCCATTTTTCTCCAATAATATTGCCCGGGTAGTAAAAGGGCAGAGTCCCCAACCGATCTATTCCAGGTAAGGATCATCATCTTTTTTAATGGTGATTTTCAGAATGTTACCCAAACATGATTCAGTTGTTCTTTGCCGCTTTCGTCAACATTTGTAGTATAGAGTAGATCGATTTTCAGACCACTGTAATTATGCTGTATCCATCCCGTAGCTCTTTCTCTATCCAGTTCTATTAGAAATTCGAGAGAAAACAACACTGGTAAACTTGCATATTGTTATACTTTAAAGCAGATTAAGATGAAATTATTAGGATTAAAAATGTACCTGTTCGGCTTGGTACATCAAATCAATATGATCGATTACAGTTTTTTGACGATCAAATTTTAAGGAGGGGTATGCCAATACCAAAAGGAAGAGTTCCTCGGAAGCTAATTCGGTATGAATTATATCCACGTCGATTAAAGTGTTGTATGTTGTTATGCCTGCTTAGCTTAACACTACCGGGGTTGATGATGAGTCAGAGTAGCGATGCTTCTGTTATATCATATCCTCTGTTTGAAAGCGATGAAGCCCTTGAAATTACCATGGAGATGGATATTCGAAGTGTACTTAGAGACCGGGGTGAAGAAACCGATTACCATCCACTTACGGTAAGTTGGACGAATGAACAGGGCGAACTCATGGAAGTAGCAGCGCGGGTTAAGGTAAGGGGAAATTTTCGCCGGCAACGCGAAAACTGTCGCTTTCCACCCTTGCGAATGAGGTTCGAAGAGGAAACAGTAGTGGGAACGGTCTTTGAGGGTCAGGAGAAACTGAAATTGGTAACACACTGCCAAACGGGCCGGGCCGAATATCAGCAATATGTATTGCAGGAATACCTGATCTACCGTTCATACAATCTGATGACAGACAAGAGCTTCCGGGTGAGGCTGGCTGAAATAACATACTCTGACAGCGATAAGAGAGATGATCCTTTTACCCGTTTTGGATTTATCATAGAAGATGAAGATAAGATGGCCGAGCGTCTTGGGGGTAGAATTTTAGAAGTGGAAAACGTTCACCCCGATCTTACAGACTATGAACTTAGCAACCGGCTCGCAGTATTTCAGTATATGATGGGGAATACCGATTGGTCAATTCCTAATCTTCATAATATCAAACTTGTGATGCCGGAGGGTGAACAAACACCCTATGCTATTCCCTACGATTTTGACTGGAGCGGTATCATAAATGCCAGATATGCAGATCCAAACCCGATGTTGAATATCCGATCTGTCCGGCAGCGAGTATTCAGGGGACTTTGCCGAACGCCAGAAGAATTCATGAAGGAATTTACATTTTTCAATGAGAATAGAACGGCGATCTTTCAGCACCATCAAGATCTTGTACCACCGTTAACAGAGGATCAGTTTGAAGAAGCTGTCGAGTACCTGGACGAGTTTTATGCAATTATTAATGATCCCGATGAAGCAAAGGATGAAATTATTGATGAATGCCGAACGGATCAATAAAGCCTTCATTCTTTTCCATGATTGAAAGCTTGAGTTGATCTATGCGGCCTTAAATTCGTTGCATGGCATCACACATCTCCGTTAATTAACAATCTATCAATCAAAATTGGCATTTTGATAATCGTAGATAAATGCTTCCATCACGTTCTCTGCGGCCTGGTTGATTAGCGGTAGTTGATCTTGAGATACAATTCCAACCATTCCTGTATCCCAGGTACTCGCTGATGTTTGAAGGTCTCTGTTGAGAGTCAGTTTTACAGGCTGATAAAGATGAAGGTTGATTGAAAAAGGTATGAGGCCGTTGTCGAGTCTCATCGTATTGATATGCATATACAGAAATGGAATATCGGCAGAGGATTCAACTTCATCGTCTGATACAAATCTAATACCTGCTTCTACGATTTGATTGATAGCCTGCTGACGAATCACAGTTGGGGTCAAGGAATCATGGTCTACAACCTGTAGTGAACCCTCAATATTAGCAGTAAATCCAAATTCCTGTAGACCTTGCAGTGATATTCTGGCTCTCTCTATCTCATTTTGAGCAAATAATAAGACTGGGAATGAGATAAGTGTTGTAAATAGAAAGATCTGTTTAAAAAATCTTGTTGAGGATATTCGGGACAGTAAATTAGAAACCATATCTTTGTTATTTGAAGCGGATGTATTACAGTTTTCAACAATATAGAAGAAGATCACATTTTGTAAAGATATTGCCGGTACTATTTGTTTTTGACAATGTGATAGATATAGGAGATAACGATAATTCCAAAGACAGCGTACCCGACTGGGTCTAGATAATCTTGAACACGATCATAATTCCGGCCGAGTATCTGACCGAGATAGGTAAGCAATCCAATCCAAATAGTTGTACCTGCTACTGACAATGAAAGAAAGCTGAAGAAATTCATGCGGGCAACACCGGCCGGGATGGAGATGAGTGTTCGTATTCCCGGAATCAAGCGGCATAAGAAAACAGCCGATGCATCATGACGCTCGAACCAACGGGTAGCCCTGTCGATATCTTTTGGATTCAGCATAATCCATCGCCCGTATTTTTGCGCCCAACTTTTAATTTGTTCTTCACCAATTTTTAATCCCAGGTAATAAAAAGGAAGAGTTCCCAGGACGGATCCAATAGTGCCGGCTGCTATCACTCCCAAGAAATTTAGTTCACCCTGCTCAGTTACAAATCCTGCAAATGGCATTATCACCTCCGATGGTATGGGCGGAAATATATTTTCAAGGATCATCAGCAAAGCAATGCCGGGATACCCGATCGATTCGATGATATTTTTTACCCAATCAAACATTGAACAACTGAAGATTTAGAATAGGATAATAGTATGTTAACCTGAATCTTGATCGGTTTTGAGAAAGTTTAGATTTATGGTATGTCTTTCTGTTCCACGCGTTCCAAGAAGATACCCAATGGGTTTGAGGGAATCGATATTCTCGCACACAATTTTCAACATAGCCAGGTAGGGAATTACCATAAACATACCGGGCAGTCCCCATATCATTCCGCCGCCAATCAGTGAAAATATAATAACCAGAGGATTGATCTGAACATAGGAACCGGTGATGTTGGGAGTGAGAATATTATTCTCAAGAAACTGTACTACAAAAAACTGACCTACAACGGCAAGAGCAACTCCGGTTGACTGAGTAGCAAGTACAAAAATAAATACGATCCCATACCCTAAAACCGTACCGAGATAAGGTATCAAATTGAAGATTGCAGCGATAATTCCGAATAACATTGCGTATTGTACACCCACAAGGTAAAACCCAAGGGTGTTAAGGCCCATCAGAATAATGCAAACAATAATCAGGCCTTTCATATACCTGGGTACAACCTCCGAAGCTTGATCGATAATACTTTCCGCAATACTCTGTTGATCAGAAGGAATCAGCAGATTGATGAATTTTTTGAACTTGTCGCGGTAAAACAGAAGTAAAAATGTGTAGACAGGAACCAGGCCAACTGCCAGGATGGAGTTCGCTGTTGCTGTAAAAAAAGTTTTCAGGTATTGACCGGTGTTTCCAACAGCATTCTTAATCATTGTATCCTGCTGATTTTCAGGTACGCCAACCAATCCACCAATGGAGCGTTGAAAACTGCTTAAATTTTGCCTGAATTGTTCCTGGATTTGAGGCAAGTCTGAGGTGAAAGTTGCCACCAAAAGAGCCATTCCATACACCGACCCTACTACAACAACTGCCGTGGTAAAAATCAGTAAAAAATTTGTAAGAATTCTCGAAAACCCCCTGTTTTCAAGTTGTTCTGCGGCAGGATAAAGTAGATAGGCCAGGAGTACAGAAAAGAAAAGCGGAACAAGAAGGGTTTTCGTGATGATTAAAGCGGTAACAATTAAAAATGTCAGCAATAATCTAATAAGAGATCGAACAGCAAGCGGATATTTTTCCATGACAAATAATTTAGAATAATATCAACCTTATTTGTATGAATATCAGTAAGTTAAGTTCCTAATTATTCATAGCCCAATGTTATCTTTGAGGCCGATTGATAATGACTTCCACCAATAGCTAAACATAGATTTGGTCTCTTCACGTTCTTTTGAAATTTCTCCCCTTCGAAATGGCTCTTTATCATTGTTTTCTTTTATTCTTAGTAAGTTTGCGAGTACTGATTTTAACCATTTCCTGCCTCCGCTGTTAACATGATCTGAATCGAGAACGGCAATTTTCAAATCACTGTACACAAGTTGGGTCCACCCACTTGCGGAGTTGGCTTTGAGATCCATTAAAAACTGCAAGGAGTGAATGGTACCTCTTTCTGTTCGAATAAGTCCAACCGGTTCCAGGATTGGATTTAACTGTGTGGCTTGCATGCTGGCAAGTGTTCCCCTCGCTGTATGATCTCCCTCTTCATTCATTGGCAGTACAAAATAGGCATCCAGTTTTGCCACGCCCATCACATCCGAACTTACATCAAGTGTAATTTCATGTCCACCGCTGACGGTTATGGAATCATTCGTTACATTCGCAAACATACCATTTACGTTGGAAAAGGTAACAGTACCCGGCCGATTCACGTCCGGCAGGTGTTCACTGTACCTGATTTCAGATTGGTTGATTGCAATGGTATCGATAGTGACAGGAAACTTGAGATTTTTGAACGCCATGTGCGGAAATGTTTTTACCCGGTCAGGTCCGTCGGGCACCAGTTTACTGTGAAATACATCCAGGTCTGCAGCATTGATGGTAAATCTGTCGGCGATCAATTTTCCCGATTTTAAACTCTCGATATCGGGATTTTCAAGCAGTAACTGACCCACAGTTAGCGAGATTCTATCTTTTTGATGGCCAATCTTTCGGGCAAACTCATACCGGGGATACTGTGGAATCAGCTTCAGCGAATCAAGTGAAGCAATATTCGCGGTTGTAGAATATTCGGTTTGATTTGATTCAATAGCATAAAGGCCGTTTTTAAATGCATACCGAAAATTTCCGGATGAGGTTGTAAACGATTCAAAATCAAAGTAGGGAAAATTAAGCCTGCTTGTCGAATCCATCCGAATACCAGAAATCATCAAGTTAAAATCATGTAGTTCTGCTCTGGAACTGCTTTGATCGGAGGTTTGAAGATTTACCGATCCGCCCACAACGATAAATCGACCCACTGTAATATTAGGTGGGTCTGTTTGGTTTGATAGTGAATCAGTTGTTTGGTTCAGGAACACTAGCGAGTCGGGACTATTTTCTACAATTCTTGCAGTTGGGTTTAGAAAGTGAACATCCGCGATGCTCACAGAACCATTCCACAGGTAGGGAAGAAATTGTATGCCGGTGATCGAAAATTGGTCGAACTCAATTTTGGGTGCAGTCGATGAAGAGTTGGTTGGATGAAGGCTCACTCCTTTTAAATCCATTTTTCGATTCCATACACTTAGCGTGAGCTCATCAATCTGTAATTGATATTGATTTAGGGTATGCTCAGAAACAGCATTCGAAAGACGATTTTCAACAAGATCGTCCAGGTAATAACTCAAAAAAACCTGGATTCCTGCAAGAAATAGGAGGAATATGAGCAGAATGGCCAGACCGACTTTTAAAAATTTTGGACGAGTATTATTAGGACTCATAGTTTCAACTTCCTCAGCAGAACTCTTGTTAACGCCTTACTTTCAACAATATTAAGAAAAGCTGCTATCAGTTCATTGGATATTGATCCAATAGTAACAAAATTTTTTAAGGAAGATGTATGGTTAAATTAAATGGTGAATTTTTGAGAATTACGGGTTTTTTAAAACACCTATAAACAAAAATACCCATGCTAAAATGAACGCAAACCCCCCAATGGGTGTGACTGCTCCCAGCCATCCGATGTCCAAAAGAGTGAGCAGGTATAAACTCCCTGAGAAGATCAGAATTCCGATAACCATTGAATACCCGCTCCATTTCATCCATTTGTTAGAGATGTGAAATGAAACTCCTCCGATTATCAGCAAACCAAGAGCGTGGTAGAAATGATATTGAACGGCGGTTTGGTAGACGTCAAATCGGTCCGGGGTCAGGAGCTCCTCAACAATGTGAGCACCAAATGCCCCGAAAGCCACAGCTAATGCCATGAAGATCGCTCCGATTTTGAGAAATGTTTTGGGTTGCTTCATTTCTGGGCGTGTTTAAGAGTTTTTCCAAGACAAATCATGGTATTTCTAAATCGGTACTATTGCAAGGTGAATAAGTTGATTTATTGATTCTGGTACTTATGATTTTTTGAAAATAGAAATACCATGTTTAGCAGATGTGAAGTAAAAAAATCAATGTTTCTCAGTACTTGAAAGCCGGAGAAGCTCCACGGCGTACGTTTATGTCATAGCCATTTCAAGTTCTTCTCTCAGTCTTTTGGCAACTATCCCAACCTCTTCCGGTTGCATCATGAATACGCTGACCTCAACCGATTCATCCCCGCCAAAGCTAACAATGGACGGATACCCATTTTCCAGGTTTTCGCGCAGTTTTGGCGGTGTGATGTTTATGATCTCCTGGTCCCATTTGATGGATAGGTGAGGTACATGATTTGCCACAGGAAACACATAATGATCCGTTTCTACGGATTCAACAGAACTCACAGCTTTATCAATAAGAGCAATCCTGTTTTCCCATTCCTCCCAATCTTTATCATGATTGCGTTCGAGGTATTTTTCAAGTGCAACCATCATCGCCAGGATCTCCTCTTTATTCACTTTCATTCCTCGACCGATGGTATTGCTATGAGGAACCGTATTCAGTCGTGCCGCTTCTATGAGATTTTTTCTTCCAAAGAGTAACCCGGCACTTTGTGGTCCCCGAATCGCTTTTCCGCCTGAAAAAGTAACTAAATCGAAACCCATCTCAATATATTTAAAAAGATTTTCAACGGGTGGAACATCCGCGGCCGCATCAATAAATGTTGGTACATTATTTCTCTGTCCAATCTCCACAAATTGTTCCCGGCTTACACTGTGCTCGCCTGCTGCATTGAAAAAGAGCATCATGACGGTTTTCTCGTTGATCGCTTCCTCCATCTCCCTTGGACCATTCACCTCCACCATTTTTACACCGGTGTTGCGAATCGCATGATCGTACCCGAACCGATGCGTATCCTGGATAATCACTTCCAACTGCTCGCCCGGAAGATTAGGAAGTACCCGAATTTTTTCCTGGTCTTCTCCAGTGATACAAGCGGCTGCTCCCAGGGTCATCGCCGAGGCTGCACCTGCCGTTACCATCGCGGCTTCGCAGTTCAGCATCTTTGCGATTCGCTCGCCAACCTTATCCTGTAAATCGTTCAAGTCCACGAACTGTTGAGAGGCATAATTGTACGCTTCGATGACCTCAGGGTGCATCAGAGATCCCGATTTCGCCGTAATCGTTCCCCATGCATTGATAAACGGTTTAACTCCCAATTCCGTGAAAAAATCACGATTGTAGCCGGGCCGAGCCAGCTTTTCTCCGGATACTTTCCGGATCGCATTTGATCCCGCGACTCCACCCATGAATGGCAGCGTAGCGAGCATTTTTAACATCGTTCGTCGGTTAAGCATGGTTTTATATGTTTGATTAAATATTATTCAATTCTTGATAACAGTTAAGAGTTTTGCCAGGAGTGTGCCCCTTTGAAGGGGGCAATGGGGGATGATGTATTCCGAGTTCGAATTCCATTTGATATAACTGAACTTAGAAAATAGCTGTGTCATCCCCCGGGTTCATTCGCTGGACGCTCATCTCACTTTCCCCCTTCAAAAGTGGAATTTATTCCACAACCTCCACAATCATCTCGATCTCTACCGGTATGTTGCTTGGCAATGATCCCATACCTACAGCAGAACGAGCATGTCGTCCTCGGTCGCCGAACACTTCTACCATCAGATCAGAAAACCCATTGATGATTTGCGGATGATTGCCAAAAGTGGGCTCTGCATTCACCATCCCCAATACTTTTACAATTCGTTTCACTTTATTCAGATCGCCAATTTCAGCTTTTAATGAATTAATGAGTGAGATGCCGGTCAATCGAGCGGCTTCCTTGGCCTCCTCAACTGTAATCTGATCTGTTCCAACTCGTCCGGATACTAATCCACCTTCAGGTTTGTCGGGACCATGTCCGGAAAGAAAAATCAGATTCCCGGTTCGTACGGCTTTTACATAATTGGCTACCGGCGGAGTTGGAGGACTCAATTCAATTCCTAACTCTGCAATTTTTTCTTCAACATCGTAATCGTAAAGATTATCGGAGTTCGTTTGATTGTCGGACTTTGCACATGTCATAATAAAAAGTGGGATTAGGATTAGAAGGATTAATTTTTGTAGCATGTTAAAGTGATTCTTGAATGTTTTCTCGATCCGAAGGTCTCCTTCGGATTGTATTATATGGAGCGCTGCTTCTAATCATGTTTTTAAATTAAAAAAAGCGGAGCTTCTATTTGCCGTTCCAAAGCAGAGCTTAGGAACGAGTGAAGGTTCTAAAGTCATCCTTCGAAGTGGGAATTTTTACTCCTCAAAAG
>Ga0102943_1000451_pt1 | contig 27544 bp, 18 predicted proteins | sample SalPonC_black_MG_FD_78174 | JGI IMG/M metagenome (GOLD analysis project Ga0102943, IMG submission 78174) | Salt pond soil microbial communities from South San Francisco under conditions of wetland restoration - Salt Pond MetaG... | ecosystem: Environmental > Aquatic > Marine > Intertidal zone >...
CCGTCTGTTACAAATACATTTTCGCAGGAATGAACCTGGTTCCATTTGTTCAGGATTGATGTCTTTGGATCTTTACCCATTCGAACCCCTCCCATCTCGTGGATATCCAGGCCGGGATTCTGATTGTTATCACTCGTCCTAATATTTTTTACACCTACTGCTTCCATGATTTCCAATCCCTTTTCGAGGTAATCTTGCATCATTTTCACATCATTTTCTCCGTAATCGATAGAGAAGACCAGCTGAGGAAAACCCCATTCATCTGTCTCTGTTTCACTGAGGCGTATGTGATTTTCGTACCTCGGAATCACCTCGCCTGACATTCGTCCGCCAACTCTCCAGCCACCGGGTTCCTGGAGCTCTTTCTTGAGATCAGTTCCGATCTTATCAGACCTCATTCCTCGAGTCCAGCCTGAACGGCTCGCGCCAATTGAGATATGATATCGACCCTGGAAATCCGCATCACTTTCTTGTTCAAAAACATTTCTGAAGGGTGGAATCAACGGACCGGTTGGCCTTCTTCCATAGTAATATTTGTCTTCAAATCCGTCGATAGTTCCGCTCATTCTGCCACGGTAATTATGGAAGCCAATGTAGTGGCCCAAAACTCCACTGTCGTTGCCAAGCCCGTTTGGAAATCGCTCTGATTTGCTGTTCAGTAATATCATATTCGAGTTAAGGCATGCCGCATTCACAAAAATGATGCGTGCATAATATTCCGACATCTCCTTTGTATTCGCATCAACAACTCTTACCCCAACCGCTTTCTTTTTGTCTTTATCGTAGATAATCGAATGCACGACTGAATGCGTACGAATTGTCAGATTCCCGGTTTTCATTGCCCATGGCAGCGTGGTTGAGTTGGAACTGAAATACGCTCCGTATGGACACCCGCGCTGACACAGATTCCTTGCCATGCACTGTCCTCGCCCTTGTTCCCTGTGTACATCTTTAAGTTCTGTAAGGTGTGCACAACGCCCCTGGATGAAATATCGATCTTTAAAGGCAGATTCGATCTTCTCCTTCATATGCTCTTCCACACAGTTGAATTCAAAAGGGGGTAAAAACTCACCATCCGGAAAATGTTCGAGCCCATCTTTATTTCCACTCCAACCGGCAAACTTTTCAACTTTAGAGTACCATGGGGCTAAATCATCATACGTAATCGGCCACTCGATTCCATATCCATCTCTCCCTGGTGCTTCAAAATCGTATTTACTCCATCGCTGGCAGCCTCGAGCCCACACCAGGGATTTTCCGCCTTCCTGGTAACTACGAATCCAGTCGAACGGTTTTTCCTGGATGTACGGCTGTTCCTCATCTTTCACAAAAAAGTGCTCGGTGGTTTTGTCGTAAGCATAGCATTTGGCGATGATCGGATTTTTTTCAAGCATCTCCTGCGGCAGCCGTCCCGCGTTATCAATCTCCCAGGGATCTTTCGTTGCGGTTGGATACTCTCCATGTTTAACCGGTCGACCTCTTTCAAGCACCAAGGTATTTACCCCGTTATCACAGAGCTCCTTAGCGGCGTAACCGCCACTCATCCCTGAACCAATTACAATTGCATCGTACGATCGTTCATCCTGAGACTTACCAATATATTCCATTAAGAGCTGTAGATTTTACTTCTAATTCACTTTAGAGGGTAGTAATTAAACTGTTATTCGACTGTAAAAGTATATCAAAGAATATTGGGAAACCACTTTTCAGCATTTTCCATGTAAATTTTATCAACTACTCCTTTGGGTAACCTCAATGCTTTGAATTCTCTTTCAGGGAGTTTTGGCGCCGTCATAACACCTTCATCTGTAAAAAATTTCCAGTGGCGCCGGTAGTTTTCCTCTGTAGCTTGCCTTATCTGGTCAACTGTTCGTTGCGATTCATCGGTAAGTTCGGCTCCAAAATGTGGTTTTGGCCCGTACATGCCATCATCCGTTGCATAAATAAGCCTGTCCTGATATTTGATCATAAAATTCCGAACCTTCTCCCAGTCGTCTGCGGCCTGGTACTGAAAGTGTGAAATCCGTTCAGCCATATCTACGGCCATATTCGGAAACATATCGAGTCTTTTGGCAAGTTCATCCACATCGTATTCCAGGCTGGCAAGGTGGGCTCCAACGTATCGCACATCAGGGTGTTTTCTCAGCATATTTTCTACTTTCTCTATATGCTCCTCATGCGACAGGTATTCAGGATGCAGATACATGTGATACTGAGGATTTTCACTGTAATACTGCCGATCCCCTCCAACGGTCATTTCATCCAGAGGAAGCCAGCAATTTTTAGGTTCACCAATGTGCCCAATCAATGTCTTATCATTTTCAGCAATGAAATCGATGATCGGGTCAAACTTCGGATCGTCGATCGTAACAAATTCACCATTGGGCTTTCTGACTTCCATCCCAATACTTTTCCTGATTTTTACTGCAACCGCTCCATTCTCAAACGACTGTCTCAGATGTTCAATCGTGTTTTCCACCCAGTCAGGCTCATTAAAACTGTAGGGATCTAAAATAGTTGTTGCGTAAAACAGGTTCTCAGGATAATTCTCGATCTGATCCATCACAACTTCCTCCTGTTCGGGTACTGAAATCCTGCTGGTTGTGCCCGGTGATGATGAAAGAAAAGATAGCAATTTAAAATTATCATCAACCGCTTTATTAATATAGGTGTTTTCTGGTGTATAGAGGTGAACATGAGAATTGAATTTATTCACTAAATCGTAATCCTCTTGTGTGTAATATTGCACTTCATCCTGCACACCTTTTTCAACACATCCGGAAAAGATTCCTAAAGCCAACAAGAATATTGGCGCAAAAATAAAATGTGATTTATTGTACATCATCGTATTGTAATTCATCTTTTTTCCAACTATAAGATTTAAGATCTATAAAATTTGAGTGTTGCCACCGCGTTCGAGCTCTATATCCATAAGCGGTTCATTTGTCTGCCATGAACCGGCTGTGAAATCCGGTACTTTAATCGGTATGCCGCTATGGGCTACAGACCATTCACTCAGCGGGGCTATCACACTCCATAAAACGCCATCATAAATAGACATATCCAGTGGAATCCCATTTCTGAGGCAATCCACAAGCCGCCAGGTCATTAGAGTGTCGATGCCCCCGTGGCCGCCCATCTCTTTGGCTATTTCTCCAACTCGTTTGCTGATTTCCGGCCTGAATCGCTCTTGGAGTTCCCTGTATTCTTCATCCGAGACCCATCCATCGTGATCGTATGCAAATCTTTCGGGACGAGCCTGTGCAATTCCTTTGGTACCGCTGACCAAATCATATCGAACACCCGGTCGCGGCGATGTTACATCATGTTGCAACACAATGGTTCTGCCTTGTTGAGTTCTTATTATACTGGTGTTCATATTTCCGCGAAAATCTGCATCAACAAACGGTTCAAAAACCGGGTTTTCCTCAGCCATCTCTTGGGCCGTTTCGCTCATCATAAAATCCTTCGTCGAAACGGATACTAAGAAATCCATCTTGTCACCGTTGTTGATATCCATCACCTGGCAGATCGTACCCAGGCCGTGGGTAGGGTACAGATTTCCGTTCCGGCTGGCATTTTCTTTGAGCCGCCATAAATTGTGATAGGCATCAGTAGTAAAAAGGTGAGAGCGCATCAGGTCATGGATGTATGCACCTTCTCCATGTATTATCTCGCCCAGGAATCCTTCTCTGGCCATTGCAAGAGTCATCATCTGGAAATCGCCATAGTTTGGGTTCGAAAGCATCATGCAATGTTTCTGAGTTCGCTCCGCAGTTTCAATTAATTGCCAGCTTTCTTCCACAGTAACTGATATTGGCACTTCTGAGGCAGCATGTTTTCCATTTTCCATGGCATAAATCGAAATGGGTGTATGCAGCCTCCAGGGAGTTCCAATGATAACCAAATCCAAATCATCGCGTTCACAAAGATCTTTCCAGGCGTCTTCACTTCCTGAGTATAGTTCCGGCTCATACGGATATTCGCTGATGGAGGAGGCAGCTCGTTCAGCGTGTTCTGGCACCAAATCACAAAGGGCTTTTATCTCTACCCCTTCCATTCGCGCAAATCGTCTCATATTTCCGGTTCCCCGGCTTCCCAGGCCTACAGCACCTACCCGAATTCTTTCAAGTGGTGGTGCTGCAAATCCGTGCATATTGAATTGCTGAGAATACTGCCTGTTTGCCTGCTCCTGGATATTTTGAAGAGTGGATTCAGCTTCTTCCGGTGAATTGCATCCTGCCAAAAGACCGTATCCTACCACACCCAAAGAACTTAAACCTGCTTTTTTTAAAAAATCTCTTCTGCTGCTATTCATTTATGTTATCCATGAAGCAATCAGTTCATACTGTTAATTACTCAATATCTTCAGGGCATTGTCACGATAGATTTTTTGCAACGCCTCGTCACTTAAATCCAATCCATACATTGGCCATTTGTATCCAACAAGATCTGTCATATAGAAATGTTCATCCGCAGTTTGAAGAACGCGGAATGTCATCCTCAACATTTCTTCCGTAGTGGTGTTATTGCCATAGGGTTTTGAGGGATCATCCGGAAAAGTCTCGAAACCATAATCAGTTCCATACACAATCCTATCCTGATATTTTTCAAAAAAAGCAGCTGTTGTCCTTGGAATCGTAGAAAACTCTGCAAATCGAGCCGAAATGTCCGCATAAAAGTTTTCATGCTTATCAAAAAGATCAGCTAAAAGAGAAAAATCGTTACTGGTATTCGCAAGGTGGGCTGCTACAAATGTTGTATTGGGATGGCGCTCTAATGTTCTGTCTAAGATTTCAATCATCCCGTCATGCCCAACAATTTGATCCTGATTCTGAACTCTCCATGTATATGCCCGAGTAAGCCCGTCATTGGTTGAATCCATAGGCTCGTACATCCAAATGGGTTCGGCCACATGAAGGTTAACCGGCAAATTCATTTCTGCAGCAGTCTGCCATATTAAATCCATTCTTGGATCATCCGGGTGCATTCCGGGAGCAGATGTCATTCCCTCGCCTTTATCATGCAGCTCTCCAAAACCTTCGCAACCAGCTTCGACATCACGTCTAATTTGCTCGGCAGCTTTTTGGCTCCAGCCTTCCTCTTCATACCCTGTATAATCAATTCCACAATATACATCGAACCTATCCGGATATTTTGAATACAAGGCATAAACAGATTCAAAAGCAGCACCAGTTTTTTTGGTTAGTACTAAAGACCGTTCGATACCGGTAGCATCCATTATTTTAATGCGTTTTTCCAATTCTTCTTCTGTCTTTGCATAATCATGGGCATGCATATCAATAATCGGGTATTGTGCTGTTGTTATTTCAGTTTTTTGCACATTATGAACCGATTCAGGCATCCAGTCTTTCAATAAAAGTGTGTCCAGCAGGCCTGAATCATCGCTTTGACTGTAGTATGAATCCTGGTTTTGATCTTGTGAACAACTATGAATGAACAGTACTGTGATACTTAGCAATAGTATTGTTGACAAATGTATTGATTTAGAATAGCTCATATCCTTCTCCTTATAAATATTATTCAAATTAAACAGGCATCCACATTTTCATTATTTCTAAAAAATATGGATGCCCTCGAACACGTCATTTTTCCTATCGGATACGTGTTGTACCGCCACCTGATTCCAGGTTCACACGCATTCCGCGCTCATTCGATTCCCATGCTCCGGCAGTAAAATCCGGTACATCGATTGATGCGGATTTATTTGCAACCGACCATTCGCTTAAAGGAATTACTGAGCTTGTGAGAGCCGCATCGTATACATCCATTTCCACCGGCAAGCCATTTCTTAAACTGTCGATTAACCTCCAGTCTGTAGCATTGACTCTTGCATAAGAGCGTTCTGCACGGCCTGTTTCCACGGCTTGTTCTCGCATCTCATTAAATCTTCTTACGATTTCGGGAGTGTATTCTTCCATCAGTGCTTCATACTCCTCTTGGGGAATCCAACCATCATCATAACTAAATCCAAGACGACCGGGCCGAGCATGATATGTTCCAACAGATCCAACGATTAAATTAAATCGAATTCCGGGACGAGGCGTTGTAACGTCGTGTTGAATCAGTATGGTTCGACCTTTATGAGTACGGATTAGGGTTGAATTCATATTTCCGCGATAATCACGCCCTACATACGGTTCCCAAAATTCATCTTCTTCAGCCAATTCCCTGGCACGCTGAGCCATATTAAAATCATTTGATTGCATGGACACCAGGTAACTCATCTGATCACCGTAATTCAGGTCCATCATTTGAGCCATGGGAGTCAATGCATGCTGCGGATACAAGTTTCCATGACGATCAATATTTTCATTCAATCTCCACAGGTTGTGGTACATGGTTTTGGAGAAATTGTAACGGTTCATCAAATCGTGGATATACCCGCCTTCGCCGTGGACGATCTCGCCGAGAACACCATTTCGAACCATATTCAATACATAAGCTGCATCACCCGAGTGGCAGGATCCGGACATTTGAACACAGTGTCGTCGTGTTCGTTCTGACGTTTCTACCAATCGCCAACACTCTTCAATGGTTTGAGCAGCCGGAAGTTCGATATAAACATGTTTTCCATTTTCCATGGCATATACAGCCTGATCGGTATGCAGATGCCAGGGTGTCGCTATTGCAATGAGATCAATATCATCCCGCTCGCACATTCGTCTCCAGTCATCCTCACCGTCGTAATAGCCCTCTGGACTGTGGGTTTCTGAGATCGATTCAATCGCCTCATTTACGCGGTCCTCTTCCAGGTCATTGACGGCAACAATCTCCACTCCTTCAATACTGGCAAGCCTGCGAACCGTGCCTGATCCGCGATTTCCAACCCCGGTCATGCCCACTCTAACAACATCCAGAGCCGGTGCTGCATAACCATGCATATTAAATTGTTGAGTATATTGGCGCGATGCCTGTTCTTTCACCTGGCTGAGCCTGGATTCAACCTCTTCCTGTGTGGTACAACCTGCCAAAATTCCGGTTCCAAATACTCCGAGAGAACCTAAACCGGCCGTTTTTAAAAAATCTCTTCTATTACTTTTCATCTACTATTTTAATCATTTTAGTTGTTGAGGGTTACGTTAATCAGGCCTCCATAAATATTGGAGTCCTTTCTTTCCATTTTCCTTTCGTAAAATCAGGGAAATCTACAGGTCGCCCATTGTTTGCAACGGATGCCTCAGTAACAGCAGAGACTGCGCTGCTTGTTACGGAATCGTAGGTATCGATATAGGGCTGAGTGCCTTCTGTAATCGCCATAATCAGATTATGCCAGTTAATAGGCGTTTGATCCATTCGCCGGCCGTGTCCTTCAATAGCACCACCTACACGAGGTGGAGGATTATAATTTTTGACCATCGGATGTTCGTATTCTTCGAGATATGGCTCAGCAGATTCCCACTCATGAGATTCCGGGCTCGGCCCTTCGAGATAGATCGTTTCAACATCTGCGCCATCTTCATAAACACCTTTTGTTCCCTGGAGCCGGAAACTTTCTCTCGGGTGAGGTGTATTTGTATCGAAATTGAGTGTAATCATTTTTCCGTTCACCGTTCGAATCAGGGAAGCGTTATAATCTCCTTGATTCATTGTACGGGTGGCATCGGGATGGTCCGTTCCAAATTGTTCAGCAGCATACCGATTCAGCATCACTGCTTTCGAGCTCATGGAAACCAAAAAGTCGATTCGGTCCCCATGATTGATATCCATTGCCGGCATAATCGTTCTCATGGGGTGATCGGGATACAAATTCCCGTTTCGATCGATAGAATGCTGGAGTCTCCATGGTTCTCTTTCTATATTATTTTTTACAAATCGAAGATCATGTACGTATCCATCTTCAATATGCAGAACTTCCCCAAAAACTCCATGACGAATCATATTCAAAAGGGTAACATCCGGGAAACCACCTAAAACAGTACTCGCCCATTTTCCCGTTTTCTCATATGCTTCAACAATTCTCCAAGCTTCGTCAAGTGTCAGCATCAGAGGTACTTCGCAGGCTGCATGCTTATCATTGTTCATGGCGGCCAGGACTATCGGGGCGTGCCATTTCCAGGAGGTAGAGCAAATCACTGCATCCAGATCCTCTTCAGCACAAAGCCGTTCAAAGTCTGTTTCGCCCATTGGGCCTTCCCCGTACAAAGTTGGGGAAGGCCTTCCGGACGCCTCAACCATATTTTTTGCATTTTCCAATCGATCCGCTCGAATTTCACAAATTGCGGGTACTTCAACTCCCTCAATTCCAAGTGCAGCACTCAGGTGCCACGTTCCACGTCCGCCGATTCCAACAAATCCAAGACGAATTGGCCGCCCTTGATTTGTTCTATTTTTTGCAACAACCGGTTTGGATAAGGCCATCCCGGCCAGAACAGATGTACTCAAACCAGCGGTGGACATTTTCAAAAAATCTTTCCTGTCTAACTTTTTACTCATAGTAATATCCCATTTATTATTTGAATTTTTTGAATCGGCTTAGCCTTTGAATTCTGCGAATATTTTTAGAGCATTTTTGTTGTAGATTTTTTCTAATACATCATCCGGAAGGTATAAACCGTAAATTCTCCAGCGGCCTTGTCGATGGTGACTTGGATCTGCATTGATATATTCGTCATCTGTTTCCAGGAAGCGGTAGTAAACTCTAAACGCCTCCACATTCGGAGCTGTATCTGTTCCAAAAAGCACCCTGTCCTGGTGTTTGATCATAAACTTTCGGGCGGTATACGGCTGGCGTCCCAACTCACTAATTCGGGCATTAATATCCACATACATGTTTGGATATTTCTCTAACCACATCGATACCCTGCCTAATTCTTCCGGCAGATTTGCCATATGAGTGGCAATGAATGTGGTGTTTGGATGTTTTTCAAAAACACGATTTCGTTGCCGAAGGAGCTCTTCTTTCCCGGGAAATTCAGGTCCTGAAAATCCCCAGTCCGGATGTGCACCCAGTTCATCGTAACGCTCGTTGTATCGGTCAATCGGGGTGAAAAATGCTTTTGGATCTGAGATGTGCATCAAAACAGGAATACCTAATTCACCGGCCCTCGCCCAAACAGGATCAAGACGTTCGTCATCCACTCGAATCAATTCTCCGCTCGCGTCCCTGTAGCGTAATCCAAGTGATTTAGACACCTTAATACCGCGAAGTCCAGCTTCAACTGCTTGCTCAAGCCTATCTGCTTCATCCTCTCCATAATTGGGTTCATCAATTCTACTGTAATCTACCCGGTAGAATATGATGAATCGATCTTCGCCCACACTGTTTGAGATTTCCAGGTGCTCTTTGTAAAAGCCGTCTTCAGATCTTCCATCCAAACTCACAACTTTCCAAACTCCTACTTCATCCATTACGTCAAGATACTCCTGGGTTCTGTCCAGGTTTCGTAAATGGTTATGGATATCAATAACCGGGAATTTCGGCTTTTTGATAATCGTCTCTTCCACAACAAGCTGTGGTATGGGTTCCCAATCCAGCAACCTCAGATCACCCGTGACCTGTTCTTCGGTCAGTTTCGTTGATTTAGCCTGGGTTGAATTTGACCCAAGAAACCCTAAACCGGTGAGCCCTAATCCTGCCAATCCTGTTTTTTTTAGAAAATTTCTTCTGTTACTCATTTTTTCATCCTCCTTAACTATGCTGTTGCAAGAATTGGTGTTCTGTTTTGCCATTTTCCACGAGTAAAGTCAGGAAAATCTACCGGACGGCAACCCTCGGCTATCGACTGTTCCGTGACTGCTGAAACGGCACTGCTCGTAACGGAATCATAGGTGTCTATATATGGTGAGGTATCGTTTCGGATCGCTTCAACCAGGTTGGTCCAGTTGATGGAAGTCTGTCGGTTTGAGCCTCCGTGGCCTCGAATTTCAACAACTCGTTCCGGTGGATCATAATTTTTCAGGATTGGTGATTCATACTCATCCCTGTATTTCTCAGCCGGTTCCCATTCATGCGATTCCGGACTTTGTCCTTCAACATAAATTCGATTGGTACCACGATCTCTCAGGTAAACGCCTTTGGTACCCTGGAAGCGATAATTTCCTCTCGGGTGTGGAGTATTTGTATCGAAATTCAGCGTGATCATCTTACCATCTACAGTTCGAATCAGTGAGGCATTATAATCGCCCTGCTTCATCTCTTTAGTAGCATATGGATGTTCTTTTCCATATTGATCGGCCGCATAGTCATTCAGCATTACTGCTTTAGAACTCATAGAGATCAGGTAGTCAATTCGATCACCATGATTGATATCAAGGGCCGGCATGATCGTTCTCATCGGATGGTCCGGATAGAGATTCCCGTTTCTGTAGATGGAATGCCATAATCTCCATGGTTCCTCATCCGGGGCATGCTTCACAAATCTAAGATCGTGAATGTAACCACCTTCAGCATGAATCATATCACCCAGCAATCCCCGGCGAATCATATTTAAAAGAGTTACATCCGGAAAGCCACCTAATACAGTACTCGCCCAATTACCCGTACTTTCGTGGGTTTCAATAATTTCCCAGGCTTCATCGAGAGTAAGCATCAGCGGTACTTCACAGGCGACATGTTTATCGTTATTCATAGCCGCAAGAACAATCGGGGCGTGCCATTTCCATGATGTTGAGCAGATAATAGCATCGAGATCTTCTTCCTCGCACATTCTCTTGAAAGCAGTTTCATCTTCATCCGCTCCATACAATGTTGGAGATGGCTGACCGGATTCTTCAACCCATCGCTTAGCTGTATACAACCGCTCTGGTTTTATTTCGCATATCGCCGGAACCTGGACACCCGGAATTCCAAGAGCCGAACTTAGATGCCATTGCCCGCGTCCGCCTATACCAACAAAGCCAAGACGAATGGAACTATCCTGGTTCAAAACATTTTTTTTCTTTGCAAAGGAGATTTGTGATAAACCCATAGAAGTTAACATTGCACCTCCCATTGCTGCCGATGAAATTTTCAGAAAATCCTTTCTGTCGAATTGATTGCTCATGCCGATTGCCTTTTAATTTTATTTGTAATGTTTTGATTAATCATTGAATACCCGAAAATCTTAAAGACCTATTGTTTTCAAATCCGCTAAAAGACTTTATGGAGCCATTGTAAAAATTAGCCATCCGGATTCTACCATATCACAAAACCCGGATGGCTTTTGGGCACAACTATTCATTTTGCATTGATCGCCACCCCCTTCTTCCTCCGAATTCCTCTTCAGCATTTAACTTTTTAGTAAATTTGTTGTAATACATTGTTTCATTAAGTAATGAAAGTACAAAAATTTAAAAATCCAAATAAAAAAAGGGTCTAATGTTTCATATTTTTATTTTTTACAAACAATCTTCTTTTTCAAAGCTTTTTATGTGAATATTTGGAAGAAATTTGCTTTAACCTTAAATCAATATGCAATAGCAAGGATTAGGTGTGCTTATTCTCTTTCGATTCATTTTTAATCACTCAACTTTTGCCTCTGCAAAAGGATGATTAACTCTCTATATATCCCTTCTCCTTAAATGCGTTCAACAGGCAAAATAATATACATCTGTTCTCTTATAATTATTTTATCGCTACTCAACCCCTTGTCGAGAATATCTCTGTAGATGTCATGGTAATCCGAAAGATCTAGGTCTTCAGGGGTTACGGTATTGCCCAGGATTCCGTTTGCATCCATATCTCTCATTACTATTTCGGTACCATCTTCATTTTGAATGATTGTGAATCGATTAAAGACAACTACTTCCTTCAAATAACCGTATACCATTCTTCTTCGAGATGTGTAATCATTGTAACCTACCGTTTCAATTTTATAGGTTTGATTTGAGTCACTAAACTCAAATACTCTCAATTCGTTTTTGGAATCGAGATTACCACTTTCCAATGCCTGCTCAATTCCAATGTAGTATATTCTATTAGCTTCAGCTAGTGTTAACCCCCCAAGACGTAATTCATCAAGTTCTCCATCTGAATTTTCGTCAATCGCTTCTAAAACAACTTCTTCTCTATCACTGTGCCTCAGTAGCACATTCTCCAAAACCTCATCTCCCTGTACTTTACTCACAATTTCGTAATCATCACCATCGTAATTAAATCTGAACGTTCGTTCATTATAGGATCGAAGTAAACTACATCCACATATCAGAAATAAAAGCAGGAAAGAAGTTCCTTTAATCATATTCATTCATGTTTTAGTGAGATTATAAACCCTGAGAACATCCCTTAAAGGTGATAAGTATAGAAGAAAACTCACTCTGATTTTTGGCAACACCTGGTATTTCAATAAAGATCAAATAGTGCATTTGTAATTTTCTAACACTACTTAATAAACAAAAAGGAGCATCCCTTTTATCGGAATGCTCCTTTTCTGATCCGCTACCTATTAAATTGGATTTTGCTGCAAGTTTGGATTCAGCGCAATCTCCTCTTCCGGGATTTGGAATATAATTCTGTTATGATCCCACGGAATATGCTGTATACCTTGTATACCTGTATATGGATCAACCGGTCCTCGGCTCAAATCAACACCGGGGTTTCCGGGAGCCAAGTGGGTACCGGGATAATCTCTGAATAGATCTCGTTTATTTCGGAATAGGTCATGGGCCCGATGGCCTTCCATAAAGAGTTCAAGCCTTCGTTCTTCCAGTACGACATCGAGAACTGTGTCATGATCGCCTAAATTATCAACGGAGTACATTCCTGCTTGGGGGATTTGAGCTCTTTGACGGAACATATTCACGATATCCAACGCCTGTTGATCCTGACCAAGTTTCGCCAGTGCTTCAGCTTTGTTTAAGTAGACTTCTGAATATCGAATTAACTCGGGTGAGTTACCCATCTCGGTGCCTTCCTGGCAGCAGAATTTAGTGACATAGAAGCGTGGGAAACCATTTCTTTCCCTATACAGGTAACCTCCATCATCAGTTCGAAGGGTATCACCATTCACAATCTCGTACTGAGGTTGGATAAACTGCCTGCGTATATCAGATGGCCATTTATTGATTAAATCACGGTATGCTTTTGAAGCATAATTTTCGCCCCATCCTGATCCTGAGGGTGACTGATAGATCATAGATCCAACACCATGACTTCTGCCATGGTCGTCTGCCGGCATTATATGACGAATGGCAAAAATGGATTCAGAACGTGTATCAGCAACAGGACTGAATGTGAAGTAACTCGGCAGTGTTTCTCCATCCACCAATTCATATTGGCCAGAGTTGATCACCTGGTCGGCAGCTGAAATGGTATTCTGATGATCTTCCATATAGAGGTATACCCGTGACAAAAGAGCTAATGCAGCTTCTTTCGTACCAAAAGCACTTGATTTTTCGGAGCCCATCAGGTTGGCAGCCTCGGTTAAATCCTGAACCAAGAAGTCGTATACCTCACCCACAGATGCTCGTGAAGGCTGAGCCTCTAAATCTGCCTCCCGCATGATTGGAATACCCATATTATCTCGACCGTGGCTATATGGACGGCCAAAAGCGGTAACCAAATGCAGGTGCATCATTGAACGGAGAAATTGATTTTCTCCTCGTAACTGATCCAACTCAGTCGACTCACCCGGAGTAATCGCATCGACTACAGTGTTTGCATTATAAATCAGCCTATATGCACGTCTCCACATATTAGATGTATTCGGCATGTTGGGGTTATGCAGATAATTGTAGGTAAGCATCATACGGTTGGATGTGGTACCGCTAATCATCAGATCATCAGAACGATAATCACCCGGCTGATAAAGCATCATTACAAGTCCATAGGTACTTGCTGTCTCATCCTTCAGATAAGCATAGTTCCCTCTGGTTACATCTTCGATTCCCTGCACGGAATTAAGTGCCTGATCTACCGGAATACCATCGTAAGGAGATCGTGCAATATCACAGCTACTGAAGAACAGTATCAGTGAAAGCACTGCTGTTGTTAAAACTATTTTTACTTGTCGCATAGTTTTTCTGTTTTCTTTTTAATATTAAGATTCGTTTAAAAACCGAGTTCAATTCCAAACAGGAAGGTTCGGGCAAGTGGATAGAAATTGTCGTTATCTGCAGCCGGATCTCTTCCAGGCCAATCAGAGAAAGTCACAAGGTTTTCGCCATTCACATAGATCAGCGCATTTCTCAATCCAACTGAGTTCATAAACGACAGATCTTGTGGCAACGTATAACTTAATCTCGCACTTCTTAACCGAATGTAAGATCGATCATAAATAAAGAGCGTTGACTCAAGGTGACCACTATTGTTTCCACCAACAACGTTTGCAGGGAAATGAGCTTCATCACCTGATTGCTGCCAGTAACTTTCGCCCGGTCTCAACTTACGGTAGTTTGTGGTAAGGTAAGCGCCAAAATCAGTACCCGTATCATAATATCCTTTAGAGCCAGATACATAGGTAAAGAAGGTATCTAAGCTAAAGTTTTTGTATTGGAAATTATTACGGAGTCCACCACGGAAATCAGGAGTTGTAGCAGCTGCCAGCTGAGGTGCTGCAGCACCATAATCCTCTGTAATCGTACCATCGGCATTAACCCACTGAGGAGCCCCTGTTTGCGAATTAACTCCATACCATTTTCTCAGGTAGAAGGTGTTAATATCAAATCCTTCTTCAATTCGGAAATCACCGTTATCTATCGGTTCACCATCATAAAGTTCTTTCACCCTGTTTCTGTTTGCTGAGAGTGTAAATGATGTTGTCCAGCTGAAATCTCTACTTTGGATATTCTGAGTATTGATAGCAAGCTCGATACCTTTGTTTTCTACAGATCCAACGTTTAAAATTCGATTATCAATACCGCTGGTTCCCGGCAGCGTTACGTTCTGAAGGAGGTCTTCGTTGGTACGCTGATAAACATCAACAGACAAGTTTACCCGGTTATAAAGAGCCACATCCACTCCAAGATTATACGTCTTAGCAACCTCCCAAGTAAGATCTGTGTTTGGAACTCGTGATGGAAAGCTTGAAGGAGTACCGATGTAATTACTCGTAAAGGAGTAGAGGCCCTGAGCTTCATAATTCCCAATACTGGCATTTCCTGTGGTTCCGTAACTGGCACGGAGAGCTAACTGGTCAATTGCATCAATATCAGCAAGGAAGTCTTCCCGACTGAGTACCCATGAAGCACCTACAGAATAGAAATTACCGTATCTGTTATCAGAACCGAATCTGGAAGAACCATCTCTACGGAATGAAACAGTTGCGATATATTTCTCCAGGTACTCATATTCTGCCTGTGCAAGGTATGATTGGAAAGCACTTTCGCCAATATCACCACCTACATCCAAAGGTACTGCAGCTGCATCGGCAATAGTTAAGCCCGGAGCCAAACCACCACCTAAGAAATCCGTGAATTCAAATCGGTTTTCCTGGTACTCAAAGCCAACCAAACCACTCAGTGAACTGTTTGACCAAGCCTTGTTCATATTTAACAAGTTAGATGTAAGTACGGATGTAGAACGATTGGTTTCATTTTCTACAGAACCATTTCTTCCACCACCCGCTAATGAACGGGCATCGAGAAAGATTTCTTGGCGACCGTCTCGCTGAGAATAACGATTCGAGCTGCTTACGCTGGCCCAATTTGTAAGGTTATATTCTACACGAACATCCGCAGAATAGAATGATACTTTATCAACATCCGTATTCCATTGCATTCCATGAAGCGGATTTTCAGAATCTCGTGAATACCAATCGGATTCTGTTCCTTTCCGAACAGTACCGTCCTCATTATAAGGAGTGTCCCATGGTAAAGCTCTACGAGAGAATGTAAGAATATCATATGGGTTACCCGTTACAACGTTATCACGAACAGCTGAGTTACCAGCTACCCGAGCATCAACCCGCAAGTCATCATTGAAATTGTGAGTAACATTCACCCGACCAGAAATACGCTCATAATTCGTTCCTATATTTGTTCCTTCTTCTTCGAAGAAATTACCGGAGATAAAGAATGTGGTCTGCTCATCGCCACCGGATACAGATGCATCGTACATTTGGGTGATTCCTGTATCAAATCCTACATCCCGCCAGTTGGTATTGTATTGAGTAACCTCAGAACGATTATAGAAAGGACCAACCTCGGCACTAACCATGTTTTGGTGAAAATCGTACAATTCCTGCGAGTTCATCCATTCTTCATTTCCTTCCAATGTACTACTATACCCCCTGGAAGAACGAAGTGTGATTCGAGTATCACCGGCACGTCCTTTTTTCGTCGTTATAACAACAACACCATTCGATGCCCTGGAACCGTAAAGAGCGGTTGCGGCAGCATCTTTCAGCACACTGATCGATTCAATATCAGTAGGAGCCACAGCATCTCGTTCACCGGCACCTGCAATTACCCCGTCAATAACATAAAGAGGAGAAGAACTTGCAGATATCGAACCGGTACCGCGTATTACAATATTTGAATTTTGCCCGGGTCGTCCACTGGATTGTTCAACAACTACACCAGCCATTTGACCCTCTAATGCTTCTGTTGGATCATTTGAGGTAATAGACTGAAGATCTGCCTCAGTTACCTGCGCTACTGAACTGGATACATCACGTTTAGACACAACTGTATATCCCATGACAACCAATTCATCTAAATTCTGAACACTTTCAGCAAGTTCCACGTCAATGTTTTCTCTGTCGTTGACAGGAATATTCTGTGTTACAAATCCAATAAATGAAAATCGAAGTGTCGCATCACCATCAACTTCTAATTCATAAACACCATCTAAATTTGTCACAGTACCAATCGATTGACCAACAACAGCAACGTTTACCCCTGGTAAGGTTTCACCCGTCCGTGTTGATGTCACAGTTCCAGTAACAGTAACTAACTGAGCATAAGTTGTTGTTGCTAATAACAGCACCAACAATACCGAACTGAGTCCTGACCTTAACAGCAAGGAATGTATTTGTTTTCCCATATTTACACCTTTTATAGTTTTAGTAAGAAATTTAAGCAAATGAAATTTGCTCGTAATTTATACAAGGAATAAAAATACAAATAATGTAAAAAGCAAAATATCAATGTTTTTTTTATTTATTTTTTTTCGAAAAAGCCTAAATAAATTAACCCTCATAAATTAATGTAAAGAAATGTAAGCAATGGAAGGGCTTTTATGGTAAAATTTTCAAATACTTAACGAATACTTATCATTAAATGGAAATCATCTCTTTCAGAGAATGATATAGTACTTTATAAGAGGAGAATTTTGACAGGTATTCTTCTTCATATTTTTTATTGGGAGTAATCGTTTTTCTGGGTTTTACCCACTCTTTAGAAATATCAAAAAGAGCAGTGCTTTCAAAAGCAGAATAAGCAAGCATTGCTGAACCATAACATCCTGTTTCTTTAATACTTAATATCTCTATATCTCTCCCTATAATGTTTGCTTTTAGCTGGACCCATTTCAACGACTTTGCCCCTCCTCCTACTGCACGAAATCTTTTAATTTTGTACCCGGCATTTTCTAAGATCTCAAGGTTTACCTTCATCTCATACATGACTCCTTCAAGTAATGCTTGCAGTATTTCAGATCTTTTCGTTCTTAGCCGTAATCCATAAATAGTTCCTTTCGTTTTTCTGTCGAAGTGCGGTGTGCCGGATGTTGTGAAATAGGGAAGAACCAGCAGATCGGTTGGTATTAGATCAATTTGATCAAGCAGAAGGGTATAATAATCTTTTACATTTGTTTTTGCTTTTTCTTTTTCTTGCTGTCCAAATTCCTGAGCGAACCAATTTAGAATATTCCCACCGGTTAAGTGATATGCAATACTCGAGTAGATGTCCGGGAGTACGTAGTCATACGTACATAGATTATTGAGCATAAGCTTATCATTAAAAATCGGTTTTTTAAATGCTGCTGTTATACATTCTACCGTACCTGTTGCCAACATGGCAACTCCCTCTTTTGTAACTCCCGCACCAAGCGCATTACATCCCTGGTCATGGCCTCCATTTACAATCAGGGTATCACAGGACAGTCCTATCTCACTGGCCACTTCAGCTGAGACATTCCCTGCGATTGAGCCTGATTGTTTTGGAGTTGCTAATTTCCCGGGATCCAATCCAACTTCCTCGAGAATTTCATGACTCCAGTCATGCTTTTGTACATCGAACATCATAGTTCGGCCTGCTAACGACCAGCTTATAGTTGGATCAACCCCCAGGAATAGTTGCAATAGATCCTCAAAACAGAGAAAATATCGTGCTTTTTCCCAGATCTTCGGCTTATTCGATTTGAACCAAAGTAACTTAAACAGGGTGAAAATGGGTTGAGCAGTATGGCCTGTAATCTCATAAAGTCTCTGTTCTCCAATCGCAGCCACAAATGGTTCGATATAGGGTGCCGACCTCGTGTCTGACGAAATCATTGCATTACTTAAAATTTCCCTGTTTGAACCGACTGCTGTGAACGCTTCCCCCTGGCTGCTAATACTCAATGCCTTAACTGATCCCTTTTCAATTAAATCAGTACATTCACGAATCGATTCGAAGCATTTTTTTATAACTTCACCAGAATTTAATTCTGCCACTCCCCCTTTTGAAAAGACAACTTCGTAAGGCCTTCTTGATTCAGCCATGAGTTCTCCCTTTTCATTATATACGGCTGCTTTGCATCCACTTGTCCCTATGTCTATTCCAAGAAAATTCATGGTTGGCTAACTTTACTTTTTTTTTAAAAAAACTGCTTTCGTTATCTATACCAAAGTCTTAAATAATGAGTTATGATTTCTTTCATTTTCCTAAATATGATCTCCTGTCTATATAGAGTTGTAAAGTATTTAATCGACTGCGTGGCCTGGTAGTCAACAGCTTCCGCTAAAATTTTATCGGCTATTAGTGTCTTTGTCATTTCAGGCCCAACCACCTTTACTGAATTTTTCACCATGGCTTCAAATAGGGCCTTTGTACTTTCTCTCTCCAAAGCCGTCCACAGGTTAACTTTACATATACCATCCTCGTAAAGATTAGCCAAATGCTCTTTTGATACAGATGAAGAGCCGTGCAAACACAGAACTTTTCCAATTTGATTTGATAGCTGTTTTGCCAACTCACCATGATATTTCAAAGACGATTTTTTTGACCTGTGTTCAGTTCCCAGATTTGGTACAAGAATATCAATACCGGTTTCATTTTGATACCTCACTGCCATCTCTGGAGTTGTAAGCCCTAACGGATCATTCATTTCCCCACTTTTCTGTATTTCGTCACATGCTCCTTCAATCACAATTTCTTGCCCAAACTGCTCAACAAAAGCGACTGTTTTTTTTATATTTTCCTCAAACGGCAGTGTGGATGCATCATACATGATGGAGGAGAACTGGCTCATATCCCATTCTAGCAGATCTCTGTCTTCATCCCAGATGATATGATCGAGGTGAACCATCACGCGAAGGTTCTCAAAAGGAGACCCTTTATCTGTCAGGACTTTCAGATCTTGTAAGAATAGCTTTAACCCAATTTCCCAACGCTTCGTATGTGTGTAGTAAACAGCTTGCGGGCGATCTTTGTAGGTGTTGGTGATTCCAATAATAATCGGGAGGTTGTTAATACCTATAGATTCCCCATACTCAAAAACCGCACTCAAAATTGCTTCAGTAGTTGTTATATTTTCTGAGTTGAAGGTCGGTAAAACCCATTTTTTCTCCCTGGCGTAATCATAAACATCCAGTACGTCTGCCCGATCTAAAATTAATGGCATATACCTCCTTTATATTGGCGATCTGTTACTCGAAATCCAGCGACCAGACAATATCCCAGGATTTCATATCCCCCGGTTCAACCCATTGGGAACGCCCTTCCTCCACTGCCTCTTCCAGTTTGCTTGATGACCCGGGGATCGGTTCAAAAGCACATTCATCTCTCCTGCATCCATCTTCATCGGGATACCCAAGGTGATTCCACCAAATTCCGATAGAAGTAAATAGATTATTAGGGTATTTCATCTGAACTCTCAGACCATTTTTATACGTCCATTGAATTGAATTCTCTTCCGGACTTTGCAAATACAGCATATATGTTTCTCCTTTTTTTCTTGAAAGAAGAAAAACACTGAGTTCATTTGATGTTGTAAGATCAAGTTCTTCTCCAGCCTCATTGTTAAGAGAAGCAAAATCCGGAAACTGCAGTGTCTTAATTTCAGTCAATTTGATGAGGGGATGAATAACATGCTGGAACGGCAGCAGTTTCTCCCCCTTGTTTTGCACATTGAAACTCCAGGTTAGCTGCGATTCCAGGAAATGAAGAGTTCTTTGAAAGTGAATGGGAAGAACTTCACTTTCAACCGAAAATATAATTTTGTCTGATTCTATATCCGCTTTCCACTTCAACCAACACAATTCGCCGTGATCAGGAACAGTCCAATCCAATCCCGGATAGTTGCTGACTTCCACAGATGGGAAACAATCATCATACCCATAGACTGGACGAGTTTCATACTTACCATAATCTTCAGAAGGGGGAGTGAACTCTCTTGGCTTCGTTGTGAGTAAATCAGATCCCTGATAACACAACCTGCCTAATCTCGCACCGTCCTCAAGGTCGTACTCAACCAACCAATGTCCACTTTCAAAAATTTCTTTCATCCATTCAGTCGGTTTGAGTTACTGGTTACCAGGAGTAATTACCTGTCTATCATTCAGAGAGCAATCGCTTTAATATCGGTCAGATCGCAAAATGCAATTAACTCTTCATATAGATGTTCTCCATATCCCAACACGGCATACTCGTTGTTCCAAGACTGCAAAAGCTGATCAATATCACAATGGGCAGTAGCGAATGCATGCGGCCAAAATGGAATACCTGATTCACTTTTCCGCTCTTCAATTTCTTCTTTAGATGGTTCAAATACAGAACATTTTGTAATAACCATCTCAAATTTGCCTTTATTCCTCCCAAGTCTTGCAATCACACCTTCACCGGGTTTACACACGAGTTTAACGGAAAGTCCGCCTGCCTCTCCTTCGGTTGGAATTCCATGCTCAGCAAAACCTGCCGGTCCTGCTTCTCCCGCCAGCGACGGCGGACAGGCTCCATCACCGATAATTTTTATTTCATTGTTTGATTTATCGACATGTTGAAGGTCTCCATAGTAGATCGGATCTTCACTCAAATCATTGAGCAGGCGAACCGTAAGTAGTGTATTAAAATCACTGAGGGTTGATGTGGCTACACGGTCATTCAACATCATACTTTGGGCAAAACATGTAGCGCTGTAATCATCACCAAGTCCGGGAAATGATTGGATGGTGTACATATCCCAATTTTCTTTTTCCTTCATCTTTTTCAAGGCAATATACAGTCGAATGGATCGCGAAGACACTTCGTCGTCCGGAATCGGTTCAGAAAAATAGGTTTGAATGGCCTCTCGAGCTCGATTTACCTCATCATCATTAATCTCTTTTGCAATATCCAGTAGTTCCGTCGTATCACGGGAATCGATATCGATGCCGAATTTTCGCATCCACTGCGAAGGATCTGCCACCCCGCACGTTTGGCCCATTCCACGCCCACCAAAAACCCCGGCCGTATTTAGATTCAACCTGTTTTTTATATGACTTGCCCTGCAATAGGACACAATACGATCAATCTCTTTTGGGTCCTCATGACTGCCATACACAAAGCGATGCTTAATGCCTACCTCTTTCAATGCACCCTGGATCACAAATCCACCAACCGGACGCCATCCCTGTGAGCCGGGGTGAGTCCAGACAATAATACCTTTTCCTGAAGTAGCAAAATCCCGGATGGGGCCGATCATATGTGCAGCCCAAACCCATGTGCCGGAAAAGAGAACAAGGGCATCAATATCATCTCTTTTCTTAAAATCAGAAAAACATTCAATAGCCTCTTTTTTCGAGGCGACGACAAGATCGTGTTCAATCAATTCCAATCCGGCATTTTTGAGCTTAGTTTTTGATCGATTAATCAGTTCTTCGTCGATAAACGGTTGACCCATTGGGTCTTTCAGGCCATCTTTGTGAACACCATAAACTATAAACCCGATTTTTGTTTGTGACATGTTTTTAGGCTTATTTAAAAGATTTTCTTATTGCACCAACCTGATACATCTGTTTATCGAACGAAATCAAACGAATTGAAAAAGAGTAGAGTAGGTATAAAAGAAAATGAGGCCACACACTTCCTTGAATGTGGCCTCACTTTTGGGATTTATATATGTTGTCCGTACATATAGATTTACCCTAAACAAATTGAGTAGTGCCGCCTCTTTCCAACTCAATATCCATAATTGGCTTATTCGTTTTCCAGGAACCTGAAGTAAAATCCGGAAAATGAATCGGTGTTGCTTCATTAGCAACCGACCATTCGCTGAGCATTATTACGGAGCTCCATGAAGCGGCATCGTAAACATCCATCTCCACAGGAATTCCATTTCGCAGGCAGTCAATCAAGCGCCATGTCATGAGCGAATCCATTCCACCGTGCCCCCCCATGCGTCTGGCCATTTCACCTGCCGTTTTTATAATTTCAGGCTTATATTCTTCCATAACCGCATCGAACTCTTCCTGTTCAAGCCAACCATCGTGACTATTTGCTATTTTTTCTTCAGGATATCCTCTGGCAATTCCTTCCGTTCCACTCAGTAAATGAATTCGTGAGTAGGGTCGAGGTGAAGTTACATCGTGCTGCAGCATGATGGTTCGTCCATTGAAAGTTTTTATGATGCTCGTGTTCATATTTCCACGAAATTCATTATCAACATAATCCTCAAAGAATGAGTCCGATTCAGCGAGCTCACGGGTTCTTTTCTTCATCATAAAATCATCGCTGGAAACGGAAACCATGTACTTCATCTGGTCACCATAGTTGATTCCCATACTTTGTGCGATACTACCCAATCCATGCATTGGGTACAGGTTCCCGTTACGAGTTGCATTTTCACGGAATCGCCACATTTCATGGTATCCATCTCTTGTAAAATTGTGACTCATCAATTGATGGATATAAGCACCTTCACCGTGAATCAGTTCACCAAAATAGCCCTGTCTTGCCATGTTAAGGGTGGTCAGTTCGAACTCACCATAGCAGACATTCTCCAAAATCACACAATGCTTTTTCGTACGTTCAGAGGTTTCTACCATTTTCCAGCATTCTTCCAAGCTCTGAGCTGCTGGAATTTCTGTGGCCGTATGCTTTCCATTTTCCATGGCATAGATACAGATCGGGGCATGTAAATGCCAGGGTGTGGCATTTACGACTAAATCAATATCATCTCGTTCGCAGAGCTCTTTCCACGCATCATCACTTCCCGTGTAGGTATCTACGGGTTCATCAAAATCTTCGAGCATACGATTTAATGCGCCTTCGTCAACATCGCAAATAGCCCTTATCTCAGTTCCTTCAATACTTCGAAGCCTCCTGACATGCCCCCTTCCCCGGCTTCCAACACCAATAAAACCAATTCGAACCAAATCGATTGGAGGTGCTGCATAGTTGTTCATATTAAAGACCTGTTCATGATCTTTCTTAAATTCATTAGGTCCTTTTTCCTTGCCATTGCCAAAAGCACTCAAACCGGTAAGCCCGAGTGTTGCAAGTCCGCTTTTTTTGAGAAAATCTCTACGATTGAAGCTCATATCGTCAGTATTTGTTTAATTGAGGTTACTTTTAATTATTTCTAAAAAAATTCATTACTAAATGATGTTTGTCGTCGCCCCTCGCCGAAGCTCAATATCCATTCCTCGTTCATTGGTATCCCAGGCTCCTGATGTAAAATCAGGGATTGCTACCGGTTTAGACCCATTTGCAACAGACCACTCACTAAGCGGTGCCATTGCACTCCACAAAACACCGTCGTAAACGGACATATCCAATGGAATCCCATTGCGAAGACAATCGATCAATCTCCAAAGCATCATAGTATCCATTCCGCCATGTCCGCCCACCTGTCTTGCGAGATCTCCAACTTGTTTGCTTATCTCAGGGGTGTACTGTTCCTGCAGGTCTGAAAATTCTTCTTCCGGCAGCCAGCCATCGTGGTTTTTGGCTACACGGGATGGCCTCGCCTGGGCTACTCCATCAGTACCACTCACCAAATTAAAACGTATTCCGGGGCGAGGGGATGTTACATCATGCTGAAGTAAAATCGTTCGCCCCTTGTGGGTTCGAATAATCGTGGAGTTTATATTTCCGCGAAACTCTTTATCGACAAACTCTTCAAAAAATGGATCTTCAGCCGCAAGTTCTTTGGCCCTCTCACCCATCATAAAATCATTACTTGATACCGAAACCAAATAACTCATCTGGTCTCCACAATTGATATCCATGATATTACAAATAGTCCCCAATCCATGGGTCGGATATAAATTTCCATTGCGGGAAGCATTTTGCCGCAGTCGCCACATATCATGATATTGAGTCTTGGAAAAATTCAGATGTCTCAGATCATGTATGTAAGCCCCTTCAGCGTGAATAATCTCACCGAAATAACCGTCTCTGGCCATTCCTAATGCCATCATATCAAAATCCCTGTAACAGGGATTCGAAAGCATCATGCAATGTTGGCGGGTTCGCTCCGAGGTTTTTACTAATTCCCAACAATCGTCTATGGTTGTAGCAATCGGCACCTCTGTTACAACATGTTTACCCTGTTCCATAGCATAAATGGCCATGGGCGCGTGCAGATCCCAGGGGGTATTTACAATAACCAAGTCAATATCATCTCGTTCACACAGTTCCATCCATATATCTTCAGTTCCGGCATAAATTTCCGGTGAATGAGATAGAGGAGGTTCACTGTTAATTCGCTCTAAAGCTGATTCCGCAGCTTCTTGTTGCAGGTCACATAGAGCTTTAATATCAACCCCTTCAATTCGGGTTAAACGCGCAGTAGTTCCGGTACCTCTTCCACCAAGTCCAATAATGCCGACACGAACCGTTTCGATGGGTGGGGCTGCATAACCCGACATATTAAATACTTGTTCGTAATCGGTTTTAAATGGATTTTGAATAGCAAATTCATCCTCAGACGAAGAAACTCCTATCCCAACAAATCCCAAGCCGGCGATCCCTGCTTTCTTAATAAAGTCTCTTCGGTTACCATTTTCACTCATAAGTCTTTCTTACATCTGGAATGAGTATTGAGGATCGATAATACATTCTGTGATTTTCCATTTACTTTTTCAGGCATCATACTCAAAAGAGTGAAAATGAAAATACTATTACTTCAGATACCTTTAGGTATGACATAGTTACATTTATTCCTGATTATTCTAAATAATTCGACCAGTAAAAGCAAGTGAATAGTTAAAAAACGAAAATTAAATTTTCAATAATACTCGTAAATAAATAGATTTGAAAAGTTATACGAAAGAAAAGAATGCTTATTTGTTCTTTTTTCTTTTATCTGCTCTAACACTGTAATCTTACTCTCGCTATGATGGCCCAAAGAAAATTCACCATACTATGCATCCAATTTATAATCATATTTCTGCTTTTAGGGTGTAGTGATCCAGAAGGTAAGTTTTACACACTCGCTGATTTTGAAAGTGTTGAAAAGATTGATACACATGTTCATATCAATACCAATCATTCCGCATTACCGGAAGAAGCTGAGAAGAATAGTTTTAGAATTATTACGGTTAACGTGGGCTCACCAAGCTATCCACACATACGTGAACAGCAGGAGATTGCCCGTAATCTGAAACGTCAATTCCCGGAAAGAGTAGAATATTTAACCACCATTCCAATGGAGGATTGGAATAACCCTGCAATTTGGCAAAATAATGTTACATCGTATTTGGATGAATCTTTCCAGAATGGAGCTCTTGGTGTAAAAGTGTGGAAGAACATAGGGATGGATTTTAAAAATGATGATGGTGAATTTATGATGATTGATAATCCTCAGTTCGATCCTGTCATCAATTATATTCAGGAACGGAATAAACCATTATTGGGACATATTGGCGAACCTTACAGCTGCTGGCTGCCACTTGAGGAGATGGAGGTTAGATTCATCAGGAATTACTATGAAAATAATCCCCAATATCATATGCACCTGCATCCCGAGAACCCATCCTATGAAGAGATTATTGAAACGCGGAATAATATGCTCGACAAGCACCTCAACTTAAGTTTCGTTGGCGCCCATTTAGGAAGTATGGCCTGGAGCCTTGACATGATGAGCGAACATTTGGAAAAGTATCCCAACATGGTTTTTGATATGGCTCACAGAATTACACTTCTACAACACTTAACCCAAAAAGACAGGAAAGCTGTTCGAAACTTTTTCATCAAGTACCAGAATCGTTTTGTCTACTCAACGGACTTACAGCATCACGCCAATTCTGATCCTGATGCCGTTCGGGAATTAGCAAATAACACGTGGAGACAAGACTGGGAATACTTTGTTACAGATAACGAAATGGTAAATACCGAGGTCAATGACACATCTTTTCGGGGTTTAAAGCTGCCAAAAGAAGTTGTTGATAAAGTTTACAGGTTGAACGCTGAAAAAGCTTATCCGGGTATTTAAGTAATGCAGTTACTTAATAACAGTTATTCAAATACTTTGTAAAATTCGATCTTCACCTGTTCCAAAAAAGGAGACTGCTTCTTGAACAGCATCTCGTGTTCATCATCTCCGGAGAAAAAATCCAGGGTTTTATAAGCCGTTTCTATGTCCGGAAAATCGCACTCCCAGATAAGTGAATTGCAAGGTTCACTTCCTGAAAATGGCAGAAGTCGTTTCCCATTTGGATAGTCTGGCCTGAAATCCTCAAGATGAGCAAAGAGCTTTTCTAATTGTAGGAATTGCCGTTCTTTTGTTACATCAAACCGTTGAATAATCCGCATTCTAATTGCCATTTATTTATACTCAATTACGTTAACTATTCTTGTATTCTAAGACTTATTTTTTGAGTGTGGGCAAATTCAATAAGAGTTCTTCTGCTTACCTCATAATGAATGGTATGATTTGAGGTTACAGAATATGCAGCGAGTAGAGCTCCAATACGTTGGGCTTCATGAAATGTTGACCCTGTTGATATTCCTGTTAAAACTCCTGCAAAATATGCATCACCAGCCCCGGCTGTATTGAATACTTTTTTCGGTTGAAATGCTTTAAAATACTCTAAAGAATGGCCGTCCCAAGCCCAACTTCCATTGCTGCCATCAGTCACCGACAAATATAATCCAGGATAATTTTCTATTGAATAGAGTACAACCTTTTCAACAACTTCGCTTGACGATTTTAGCTTGTTGACCGAACCAATTAAAGCTCTTGCTTCATCCATATTTATTGCCAGGTAGTCAACCTTATTCAGAATCTTTGAGTCAAGTACGGAAAGCATTTCTTCCGTAGTGAATGACACTGCACGGTAAAATTTATATTCTGTTGCCAGCTGAAGTAGTTCAAAACGAGTCTCAAGTGGTACTTCCGGAACAGCAAGTGCTATTCCTTTTTTAACATTCTCAACAAACAAATGCTTGGTTTTTATAATATCTTCTGGGCTTGTTTTTGAACATGCCGAATTGCTTGTTGTTAGATTGCCACCACTTCCATCAGGGTATAAATAACAGA
>Ga0102943_1000452_pt1 | contig 27481 bp, 22 predicted proteins | sample SalPonC_black_MG_FD_78174 | JGI IMG/M metagenome (GOLD analysis project Ga0102943, IMG submission 78174) | Salt pond soil microbial communities from South San Francisco under conditions of wetland restoration - Salt Pond MetaG... | ecosystem: Environmental > Aquatic > Marine > Intertidal zone >...
CCGTCAGACTCGGCAACAATGGTGACACCCGAGTCCCGGGCCACCACAGGCTCCATGCCGGTACCCACCAGGGGGGCCTCGCTGCGGATCAGCGGCACGGCCTGGCGCTGCATGTTGGATCCCATCAACGCCCGGTTGGCGTCGTCGTTTTCCAGGAATGGAATCAGGGCCGCGGACACTGATACCAGCTGGTTGGGGGAGACGTCCATATATGCGACTTCCCCAGGGGCGATCATTTCAAACTCCCCTTCAACCCGGGCGGAAACCGTGGGGTTGATGAACCTGCCGTCGACATCCAGGGGCGCATTGGCCTGGGCAATAGGATGTGCCTCTTCCTCAAAGGCGCTCAGATTCTTGATCTCTTTGGATGCCACCCCGTCACTGGCCACCCTAAAGGGGGTTTCAATGAACCCGAAATCATTCACCCGGGCATAGGTGCACAAGGATACAATCAAACCAATGTTGGGGCCTTCAGGGGTCTCAATGGGACAAATCCTGCCGTAATGAGACGGGTGAACGTCACGCACCTCAAACCCGGCACGCTCCCGGGTCAGACCGCCGGGTCCCAGGGCAGACAGGCGCCGCTTGTGGGTGGTCTCTGACAGGGGGTTGGTCTGATCCATAAACTGGGAAAGCTGGGAGGTACCGAAAAACTCTCTGACCACAGCGGAAACCGGCTTGGGATTGATAAGGTCGTGGGGCATCATGGCATCCACTTCCTGCATGCTCATCTTTTCCTTGATGGCCCGTTCCATGCGGACAAGGCCGATACGGTAGTGGTTTTCCAGAAGCTCGCCCACCGCCCGGACCCGACGGTTCCCCAGGTGATCGATATCATCCACCTGACCCTGGGTATCTTTCAGTTGTATCAGGGTGGAGGCGGTCAGCAACACATCCTCTTTTCTCAGGGTCTTGACATCAATCATGGTGTCGACCCCAAGGCGGTGATTCATCTTCAGACGACCGACTTTGGACAGGTCGTAATAGGCCTGGCGGAAAAAAAGATGATCGATGAAATCCTGGGCCACTTCAATGGTGGCGGGATTGCCGGGGCGAAGCCGCCGGTAGATATCCATCAGGGCCTCTTCCTTGGTCTCAATTTTGTCTGATACAAGGGTTTTTCTCATGGAATCAGAGCTGCGGGGATCCACATAAAGGGTGGTGAATTCCTTGACCCCGAATTGCTCCATACGCTCAAAGGTCTCCTCTGAGATGACCTCGCCGGTCTTGAACACCAGTTCTTGATCCTGATAACAATTCCTGGCAAAGGCCTTGCCGATGAGCTCCGCCTCTGAAACCGGGATAAATTCAAGCCCTTCGTCAGCCAGCTGCTTCAGGGCCCGTTTGGTATAGATCCGACCGGCCTTGACCACGACATCACCGGTTGCTGGTGACTTGACATCGTAACTGGCCCGCTGGCGCACCATGTTCTCGGGAATAAACTGCCTTAAGAAGGAGCCGTTTTTGCGAACAATCTTCTCTTTGGTGTAGAAAAAATCAAGGATATCTTCACTGGTATATCCAAAGGCTTTGAAAAGAATAGACACGGGAAATTTACGCCGGCGGTCAATGCGGATATTCACGATATCCTTGGCATCGATCTCCATGTCGATCCAGGATCCGCGCACCGGAATGATACGGGCATTGTAAATAATCTTGCCAGAAGTATAATTTTTACCCTTGTCATGATCAAAAAAAACACCTGAGGACCGGTGAAGCTGGGAAACAACCGCTCGCTCAGTGCCGTTAATAATAAAGGTGCCCCTCGGGGTCATCAGCGGAATGGTGCCAAAATAGATCTCCTGCTCCTTGATGTCCCGGATGGTGGAAAGGCTGGTTTCCTTGTCATAGTCGTATACCACAAGCCTGACCCTGATATTTACAGGGATGTCATAGGTCATTCCGCGGCTGATGCATTCCTTCATGGAGTGCTTGGTCTCCCCAAAGGAATAGGACACATATTCAAGGGAAGAGGTGTCCGTGAAGTCCTTGATTGGGAAAACTGACTTGCAAACAGCGTGAAGTCCTTTTTCCTCTCTGTCCTGGGGAGGGATGTCTCTTTGAAGGAATCCCTCAAAAGAATTGCGCTGCATCCCAATGAGATCAGGGATGTCTATGATTTTTCTTTTACTTCCAAACTCTTTTCTTAAACGCTTGTTCGTCAAAAGACTTCCGGTCATGATATCTCCCAGTGTGAGTTTTTCCAACCGTAAAAGCGGAGACATGGCCCTTTGCCTTGCCCCCGCATATCGTTTATGCACAAAGCCCCCTCCCCTGGCGCGGGGAGGGTCAGCCATGCAAAACTATTTTACAGATACTTGAGCGCCCGCACCCTCAAGCTGTTCTTTGATCTTATCGGCATCTTCCTTGGCCACGCCTTCTTTTACAGCCTTAGGCGCCTCTTCAACCAGGGCCTTGGCTTCTTTCAGGCCAAGACCGGTGATGGCCCTGACTTCCTTGATGACGTTGATCTTCTTGTCACCGGCAGCTTCAAGGACAACATCAAACTCAGTCTGCTCTTCTGCAGCCTCGCCAGCGTCACCACCGGCTGCGGGCATGGCACCGGCAAAGGCCACGGGGGCGGCGGCGGAAACGCCAAATTTGTCTTCAAGTTCTTTGACGAGCTCGGAAAGCTCAAGTACGCTCATGTTAGCGATGAATTCAACAACATCATCTTTAGTGATATCAGCCATTTTTTTCTCCTAGATATAAACGAAATATCTTGTATGTCGTAAATTTGTTGGGTTGTTTGGTTTAATTAAACGAATTTCAATGCGTGATTACGCTGCGTCTTTCTGATCTTTAACCGCATTAAGCACATTGACAAAAGACCGGGGTACACCGGCCAGCACATTGACCAGGTTGGTGGGCACGGCATTGAGGGTGCATACCAGTTTGGCAAGAAGCTCTTCCTTGGACGGCATTTTGGCCAGCTCTTTGATCTCATCTTCGCCAAGAAGTTTTCCTGCCAGGGCTGCGCCTTTGATCTCCAATTTTTCATTATTTTTTGAAAAATCAACAAGCACCTTTGCTGGTGCAACCGGATCATCCTGTGAAACGACAATGGCGTTGGGCCCTTGGAACAGATCGCCCATCAATGCCGTGTCAGTCCCTTCAGAGGCACGCCTCAGCAGCGTATTCTTCACGACTTCCATCTGAACACCGGCATCCCGTAGTTTGGCCCGAAGCTCTGTGATCTGAAGAACCGTCAAGCCCTTGTAATCGACAAGAAGAGAAATCTCTGCGCCTTCAAGCTGCTTGGAGAGTCTTTCAACCAGTTCTTTTTTCTGAGAAATATTCAGCAAATTACTTACACCTCCTTCCATTTTAAATTTGTGTCGAAGGTGCCAACTAAACCAAAACAAAATTGGATATTATTTCTGTCTCGGCAGGCCGGCAATTCCGATTATGCATGAATCCATGCACCTACTGTCTGGGACAGCTGTATTAAGTTGTACTACTTATCAATCAACAGAGGATCGACTTTAATGCCAGGCCCCATGGTTGATGAAACACAGATAGACTTAAAATAAACACCCTTGGCAGATGCCGGCTTGAGAGCGGCAAGTTTCCCAAGAAAGGCCGTCACATTCTCAAGCAATTTTTCAGCACCAAAGGAAATTTTTCCCACGGGAACATGAATGATACCGGCTTTTTCAACCCGGAAATCAATCTTACCCGCCTTGAGCTCCTGGATGGCCTTTTCAAGCTCAAAGGTCACTGTGCCGGTTTTTGCATTTGGCATCAGCCCTCTGGGACCTAAAACCCTGCCGAGTTTACCGACGGTTCCCATCATGTCCGGGGTGGCAATGGCCTTGTCAAATTCAAACCAGCCCTCTTTGATCTTCTCAACCACTTCATCTGTGGCAATAAAATCAGCGCCGGCATCCAGGGCCTCCTGCTCTTTTTCACCCTTGGCAAAAACGAGCACCTTTACCTCTTTTCCCAATCCATTTGGAAGCACGACAGTTCCTCGAACCATCTGATCTGCATGCCGCGGGTCAACACCCAATCTGACAGCCACATCCACAGTTTCGTCAAATTTGGCATAACTGGAAGAAACAGCCAGTTCAAGGGCATCTTTCGGATCGTACTGAACAGTACGGTCTACGTTGTTAAGTGCTTCGGTATGTTTTTTACTCCGCTTAGGCATTTTTATCACTCTTATACTTAAGGTTGTTAAACGACTTCAATTCCCATACTTCTGGCGGTGCCTTCGATAATTCTTACGGCAGCGTCAATGTCTGAGGCATTCAGATCTTCTTTTTTGGTCTCCGCGATGCCAACAACCTGATCACGGGTCACCTTTCCCACCTTGTCTTTGTTGGGAACACCAGAACCCTTTGACAGCTTGGCTGCGGCAAGCAGCAGCCTGGATGCGGGCGGGGTCTTTGTAATAAAGCTGAAGGACCTGTCCTGATACACAGTGATGACAACGGGAATGATAGATCCGGCATCATTAGCGGTCTTGGCATTAAACGCCTTGCAAAAATCCATGATATTCACACCGTGCTGACCCAGGGCCGGTCCAATGGGAGGGGATGGATTTGCCTTGCCCGCTTCAACCTGAAGCTTTATTTGTGTCATTACTTTTTTAGCCATTTTATCACTCCTGAAACTCGCTATTTAAGGAACCAATTAAATCTTGGATACCTGTATAAAGTTCAACTCAACCGGGGTTGCGCGTCCAAAAATACTCACCAGAACCTTGACTTTTTCCTTGTCCGGAGACACATCTTCAACGGTTCCGTTAAAATTGGAAAAAGGCCCGTCAACGACCCGGACGTCATCACCGGGCTCAAAATAATATTTGGGCTGAGGCTTGTCTTTCCCCTGTTCCATCTTATCAAGGATACTCTGGGCTTCTTTTTCGGTAATGGGAGCAGGCTTGTTCTTACCACCCAAAAAACCGGTAACCTTGGCAGTGGAACTGACAATATGCCATGTCTCGTTGTCCAGATGCATCCGCACCAGGATATAGCCGGGGTAAAACTTTCTAAAGGACTCCCGTTTTTTCCCGTCAACCAGTTCAACGACGTTCTCGGTAGGAATAAGAATATCCCCGAACTTTTCCGGATGCTTCGAGCCTTGAATTTTTTCCTCAAGAGCTGTCTTCACCTTTTGTTCGTGTCCAGAGTACACGTGAACGACATACCATTTAAGAGACATGTTAATTTCCTTAAATCCTTAATCTATGTAAGGACGACCCGTACAATCCGGGAAAGGCCTAGATCGAAAAGCCCCAAAAATGCTGCAACCACAAATACAAATACGATAACAACAATAGTCGTCCCGGTGGTCTGCTTTCGCGTCGGCCAGGTCACCTTTTTCAACTCGACCTTGACCTCACGGAAAAATTCAACAGCCCGGGCAATCGGACTGGCCGAAGTCGCCCCAGCTTCCCCGGCAGACTGCTTGGTTTTAACGGCAGGGCCCGGAGAAGCGGATTTTGCCGCCACAGCAGAGGTCCCCCCGTTGCTTTTAACGCCAGGGTCTTTGGGTTTTTTCTTTTCCGCCGGTACTTTTTTTTTCTTCTGCAACTTTGACATATATCACCTGATGGGATACCCCCAACCCGGGACTTGCCCGGATTGAGGGTTGGATTATGGCAGGTCAGGAGGGAGTCGAACCCCCAACAGCCGGATTTGGAGTCCGGAGCTCTACCAATTGGAGCTACTGACCTGCAAATGCCTATTTAATCTTCGCTTCCTTGTGAACGAGATGCTGATTACAGAATTTGCAGTACTTCTTAAACTCGATTTTATCCGGAGTCTTCCGCTTGTTCTTAGTCGTTGTATAATTTTTCCGCTTACACTCTGTACAGGCAAGCGCTACGAGCACTCTATCCACTATAAACCCCTTGGTTCTTATCCTACAATTTCACCGATACTACCGGCGTCAACAGCCCTGTCACCCTCTTTGCCGTTAATCTGCCCTAAGTTTGTGGAGCCCATGACCAGAATCGAACTGGTGAACCTCTTCCTTACCAAGGAAGCGCTCTACCGACTGAGCTACATGGGCCTCTACAGGGCAATTCATATCTATTTTTTGCAAGACAACTGCGTGTGGAGCGGGAGACGAGGCTCGAACTCGCGACATTCAGCTTGGAAGGCTGAAGCTCTACCAACTGAGCTACTCCCGCCTAAGATGGGGCGATAGCCAATCAACCAAAATCGACTATGTAGTCACGACCATCACACAGATCTCCTACATACCACTTTTTGGTGGTGGGGGGAGGATTTGAACCTCCGAAGGCTGAGCCGTCAGATTTACAGTCTGATCCCTTTGACCACTCGGGAACCCCACCTAAGCGTTTTTTTGGAGCCGATACCCCGAATCGAACGGAGGACATTCTCATTACAAGTGAGATGCTCTGCCAACTGAGCTATATCGGCCCGATGCGCCGAAGCAACCTTGCTACGACAAAAAGACCGGGAGAATATATCAGAGCAATTTGGGTTTATCAACCATAAATTTAGCGTAAAAAATCAGAAAGAGAAGAAACTAAACAATCAAAAAGCATAAAAAACAGCATTAGACTCCGATATACGCCTATTTTCTCCAAAATACCTGACGGGCCTCCCCAAAACACCGGAAAACATGTTTCTCCCGATCAATCAAAATCATATAAACCACTATAAATACACCGCTATCCGAAAAAACACAAGCAAATTATTTTTTTTCTTCAGTATTGGACGCCCTCGGTCTGACATCAGAATATACCCGCCAGGAAAATCTTACGGACCGATTTTGTTAAACACCTTAAAAAACAATGGTTTCACGGATTTTAATTATTGACATAACCTTTTTTTTTTATTACCAATGGCCCACAGACCACCAAAGGACTTAACTTTAGGAAGGACAATGACACTCAAAAAACTGATTTATTTCATTCCCTGCATTTTGCTCATCATGGGATGCCAGCAGACCCAGTTGACCACCACCGGGCCAGTCTCTGACCAGCCCCCTGCATTGCCCGCTGCCCCCGAGGCAAAAACAACCAAAGTTCCCTCCCTGACAGCGGCCCAGCAAGAGTCACCCGCTCCAGATAAAAAATGTGATACTCCCAAACCCCAGACGGTTGCATCACAAGACTTAGATGTTGCATCACAAGACTTAGATCAGGACAAAATTGACCAGGCCCTTGACCTTTGCAACTATGCACAGGATATGTGGGAGGAAGGCCGCCTGGAAGATGCCATAAGCAACCTGGATTCCGCCTATTTTCTTATACTTGAAATTGATCCCGTGTCCGCCCCTGAGCTGAATCAGCAAAAAGAGGACATCCGGTATCTGATTTCAAAGAGAATTCTGGAAATTTACGCCTCCCGCCAGATTGTTGTTGCCGGAAGACATGAGGCCATTCCCATCACCATGAATGCCCATGTAAAAAGAGAAATCAAGCGGCTGACAGGACCGGAACGCAGATTTCTCATCCAATCCCTTGAACGGTCTTCAAAGTTCCGGCCCTTTATCGTAGAAGAACTTAAAAAAGCAGGCCTTCCAGAAGAGATCTCCTGGCTGCCTCTCATTGAAAGCGGCTATAAAATCCGCGCGCTTTCCTCCGCCCGTGCCCTTGGCCTCTGGCAGTTCATTCCGTCCACCGGACATAAGTTCGGCCTGAACCGCAACTATTACATTGATGAACGGATGGATCCTGAAAAAGCCACCCGGGCCGCCATTGCCTACCTCAAAGAACTCCACAAGCTGTTTGGGGACTGGACCACGGCGCTTGCCGCATACAACTGCGGCGAATACCGGGTATTGAAAACCATCCGCAGGCAAAAGATAAACTACCTGGACAACTTTTGGGACCTTTATCAAAGCCTTCCCAGGGAAACCGCCCGCTACGTCCCGCGGTTTTTGGCCACCGTCCACATCATCAACAACCTTGAAAAATACGGCATCACCGATTTCACCCCTCAATCTCCCATTGCCTACAAAACCGTTGACATCAAAAAACAGATCCTGCTCAAGGACATTGCCAGGGAAATCGGCGTAGATACCAATACCCTGAAATCCCTGAACCCGGAACTGCGCCATGCCCTGCTTCCGCCGGAAACCTATACCCTCAAGGTTCCTGAAGCCAAGGCAGATACCTTGATTGCAAAGCTGGATAAGATCAAATCCACCTATGCTCCCGCGCCCAGGTATGTATATCACAGGGTCAGGCGAGGAGATACCCTCTCAGGTATTGCAAAAAGGTATAAATCCTCTGTCAGGGCCATCTCCAGGTGCAACAATATTCGCAGAGCCCACCGCATCATTGCCGGAAAGGTCTTAAAAATTCCCTCCCGGAACAACGCCGGAGGGTCTCCTGGAAAACAGGTGGCCAACCGGACCATTCCCTCCGGCAAAGCCATTATCTATAAAGTCAAACGCGGGGACAGTCTCTGGATCATTGCCAAACGGTTTTCAACCACCACCAAACAGATCATGGCTCAGAACGGTTTATCCGGCAGCAGCCTGGCCATTGGCCAGCGCCTTAAGATTTTTTCGGGTCAAACAAGGGGGTCAGCAAGCAAAACCTCAACCTACCGGGTCAAGTCCGGGGACAGTCCCTTTCTCATTGCCAAGCGCCACAATATGTCCCTGAACCGCCTGCTTGCACTGAACAAACTCAGCAAGCGAAGCACGATCTACCCAGGCCAGAAGTTGATTGTGGACTAGCCTGCCGGACTCGCCATAAGTTGAGTGTCTTTACCGGGCCTCAGGTTATCCAAAACCTGAGGCCCGGTTTTCAAGGCAATCCAACACAACGCTTACCCGCCTTTTCAGACTGATCTGCATTTTTAATGGTGATATGGGATAGGCCTTGATGACCTCTTGCTAAAAGGCCCGGCCTGTGGTATCTTCGGCTCCGATTTTAACCCTTGTGCCCCCGTAGCTCAGTGGATAGAGCATAGGATTCCTAATCCTTGAGCGCAGGTTCGATTCCTGCCGGGGGCACCACCATCTGGCCCATATATTATCCTCTGGCATCAGGAGTCCATGTCATTTACCTTAAAAAAACCCGAACTTCTGGCCCCTGCCGGCAACTTTGAAAAGCTTGAAATCGCCATCCACTATGGTGCTGATGCCGTGTACCTGGCCGGAAAAGACTTCAGCCTGAGAAATTTTTCCGGTAATTTTTCCGAGGAAGCGCTTTACCGGGGAATGGCCCTGGCAAGAAAAAACAACGTCAAGGTTTTTCTTGCGTGTAATATCTACTCACGTAATCATGAACAGGCTGCCCTTGAATCCTATATGGACAAGATCGGTCAGATCCGTCCCGATGCCCTGATCATATCGGATCCCGGCATTGTCATGCTGGCCCGGGAGCGGGTGCCGGACATTGATATTCATCTGAGTACCCAGACCAACACCACAAACTACAATGCCGTAAGATTCTGGGAACGTCTGGGTATCAAGCGGGTCAACCTTGCCAGAGAGCTTTCCCTTGAGGAAATCCAGGAGATCACCTGTTGCGCAGGCATCGAAACCGAAGCCTTTATTCACGGGGCCATGTGTATCTCTTATTCCGGGCGCTGCCTTTTGAGTACGGTACTGAGTAAACGGGACGCCAACCGTGGGCTTTGCAGCCATCCCTGCCGATGGCGCTACGCTGTGGTCGAAGAGATGCGGCCCAACGAATTCCACCCTGTCATGGAGGACGACCGGGGGGCCTATATATTCAACTCCAAGGACCTGTGCATGATCGGGCACATTCCCGAATTGATCCGGTCCGGGCTCACCTCCCTTAAAATCGAGGGACGAATGAAGGGCATTAATTATCTGGCCGCCGTGGTTAAAACTTACAGGGAAGCCATTGACACCTTTATGGCAGACCCGGCAGCCTACGCCCTTGACAGGGCATGGGCAGAAGAATTGGCCCAGGTATATCACAGGAAGTATTGCACGGGCTTTTACTTTCACCATCCCAACGACACGGATGAAGAGCAGCTGAACCGGCAGAATCGCCACCAGGGAACCATACACAGCTTTATCGGAAAGATCCTCTCCTGCCTGGACCGGCAACGCCACCTGGTGGAAATCCGGAACAAGCTGAGCCTTGGTGACCAAGTGGATGTGCTGACCCCTGAGGGGCCATCAAAAAAATCTGCGATTTTGGCCCTGACCGACCCCCAGGGCAGCCCCATTGAAAACGCCCAGCCAAACACCCGGGCCATACTGACATTGGAACAGCAATTCAGTACCAGCGATATTATTCGTAAACCTTAGCCACGTATTTGCGACCCCATCTTTGATTGACTTTATGGATTCTTTTCTGTAAATTCTCTTAATATGGTTTAATATAAGCATCTCTCAGGACAACCCATTCAGGAGAAAACTATGTTTGAAGATGACGAAACCTTACAGATGTACATTGAAGAGTCGCTGGACCATCTTGGAGACATTGAAAGTGACCTTCTGACCATTGAGGAAGGCGGAGAAAACTTTGACCTGGATCTGGTCAACAATGTTTTCAGAGCGGCCCATTCCGTCAAGGGCGGTGCGGGTTTCATGGGCTTGTCCACCATCAAGGATCTGGCCCACCATCTGGAAAATGTCCTGGGTCTGATCCGTAACAATGAGCTGGTTCCCGACTCCACCAGGATCAGTGTCCTGCTCAAGGGCTTTGACGAATTGGAAAATCTCCTGAAAGATGTAAATTCCAGCAACGACGTTGATATCTCCGACCATGTAACGGCCCTGGAAAACATCACCAAATCCTCTCTGCCCGAAGACAAACAGGACATGATCTCCGAGCTCGTGGATATTGTCCTCAAAGACGGCCGGCGCTTTTTACAGGTCTCTCTTTACGAGATAGAAAAGGGCAAGGCTGAAGGCAAAAATCTCTTTCTGGTTGAATACGACCTGATCAACGATATCCAGCGCAAGGATAAAAACCCCATTGAGGTTCTGAGTACCCTTCAGAAAACCGGCACCATTGTGGACTCACGCATCGACTTTGACTCTGTGGGCACCCTGGCCGATGAAACCGGCCCCAGCCGAATCCCGTTCCAGGTTCTTTTTTCTTCGATCATTGAAGAGGACATGACCGAGACCCTGTTTGATATCAGCAGCCAATATATTCACGCCATCAAAGACGATATGATTGTATCCTCATCTGCTGCATACCCGGATGCAGAACCAGCCCCCATGGCATCCCAGGCCGCTGGGACCCAGGCGACTGCTGAAACGCCTGCTTCCGTGCAGACCGCAGGGGGTCAGCAGGCGGTGGCACCTGCCCAGAGCCAGCCGGTTCCGGCAGCAGCAAAAGCCGCCCCGGCAGCCCCCACTCCCAAGGTGGAAAAAGAGGCTTCGGCCAAGGCACCTGGGGACATCGGAAACAAGACCCAGACCTCTCTCAGGGTCAATGTCGGGTTGCTGGATACGCTGATGAATCTGGCCGGCGAACTGGTTCTCAGCCGGAATCAACTGCTCCAGGGCATTAGCTCATCCAATGGCAAGGCAACGGAGTTGTCCAGCCAGCGCATTGACATGATCACCTCCGAACTTCAGGAGGCCATCATGCGGACCCGCATGCAGCCCATTGCCAACATCCTCAATAAATTCACCCGGGTGGTCCGGGACCTGTCTCAGCAGCTGGGTAAATCCATTGATCTGGATATCCAGGGCAAGGAGGTTGAACTGGACAAGACCATCCTGGAATCCATTAACGATCCGTTGACCCACCTGGTCCGGAACTCGGTGGATCACGGCATTGAGACGCCCATGGAACGGGAGCAGGTCGGCAAAAATGGCACAGGTAAAATCACCCTTAAGGCCTTTCATGATGCCGGTCAGGTCAACCTTGTCATTTCCGACGACGGCCGTGGGCTTGACCCCAACAAGGTTGCCAAATCCGCCATTGATAAAGGCCTGGTCACTGATACCCAGGTCGCGGAAATGACGGATAAAAATAAAATAGAACTCATCTTCCTGCCCGGGTTTTCAACGGCCAAAGAGGTCACCGATGTCTCAGGCCGGGGCGTGGGAATGGATGTGGTCGTCACCAATATTGAAAGTTTAGGGGGAATTATTGAGCTGGATTCCACCCCGGGACAGGGGACGGATATTCAGATCAAGCTGCCCCTGACCCTGGCCATTATTCCCAGCCAGATCACCGCCGTGGGCAATGAGCGATATGCCCTTCCCCAGGTGAACCTTGACGAGCTGCTCAGAATTCCCGCAAGCCAGGTCAAAGAAAAAATTGAAAAAGTGGGAGATGCAGCGGTTGTCCGCCTGAGAGGCGAGCTTCTGCCCCTGCTAAACCTCTCTGAAATGCTTGGTATCGAAAAGTCTTACACAGACCCCAAGGACCAGGAAGAAAAACAAGATCGGCGCAAAAACCTGGCAGACAGGCGGTCCAAGACCCACCTGACCATGGCAGATGCCGCCGAGGACAAAACCCAAGACGACCTTGTGGAACGGGATAAAAAAGACCGGCGCTACCATGCCGCCTCTGCCATGAACATCGCTGTGGTTTCTGCCGGCGCTTTTAAATACGGGCTTGTGGTAGACCAGCTTCACGACTCTGAAGAAATTGTTGTCAAGCCTGTGGGCAGGCACCTGAAAAAATGCACGGCCTACGCCGGTGCCACCATTATGGGCGACGGCAAGGTGGCCCTGATTCTGGATATCTCCAACCTGGCCCAGATGGCTAAGCTCTCTGCGGTTTCCGAAGCCAGCCAGATGGCAAAGGCCCAAGAAGAGGAAGCGGCAGCCAACATGGACAAGGTGGCATTGCTGACCTTCCAAAACGGAGAAAATGAGCATTTTGCAGCTCCCTTGAACATTGTAGAGCGCATCGAACGGATCCAGACGGCAGATATCGAGCAGATCGGTGGCCGCAAGGTGGTTCAGTATCGCGGCGGAGCCCTGCCTCTGTATGAACTGTCCCAGGTGGCAGACCTGGAAACCCTTCCCGATCGGGAGCATCAGGAGGTCATCGTCTTCAAGGTCAAAGAGCGGGAACTGGGACTGATGGTAACCCCGCCTGTGGACGCCCTTGAAGTTAAGCTGAACATTGATTCCAGTACGCTCAAGCAACCCGCCATAAGCGGCTCCATGATCATCAACGACCATACCACCCTGCTGGTGGATGTTTTCGAAATGGTCAAGCTCATGAACCCCGAGTGGTTTGCCAAAGAGGCAGAGGCTGCCAGGGAGATGTCCCAGCAAGGTGAAAAAATCCTGCTGTTTGCCGAGGATTCAGCCTTTTTCAGGAACCAGGTCAAAAACTTCATGGAAGAGGACGGGTTCAAGGTCATTGAAGCCGAAGACGGCCTCATTGCCTGGGAGCTGCTCAAAGAAAGGGCCGAAGAAATCGACCTCATTGTTACGGATCTTGAAATGCCCAATATGGATGGGTTTGAGCTGACCAAACGCATCAAAAACGATCCTAAATTCTCCCATCTCAATGTCATCGCCCTGACCTCCCTGGCCAGTGAGGCCCATATTGAAAAGGGCAAGGCGGTTGGCATAGACGAGTATGAAATAAAACTGGACCGTGAAAAGCTGATGGCCGTCATCAGACAATACCTGAACCTGTAAGCCATCTGTTAAGGAGAGTACCATGAACGAGACCGAAACCGGCGCAGAAGCCCTGGCCGATGATCTGGAGTTTTCAACCTTTTATGTTGGCGGGGCGCTTTGCGGCATCAATATCCTCAGCATCCAGGAAATCAACAAAAACTTTGAAATCACAAGGGTTCCCCAGGCTTCGGAATATATTGAAGGCATTCTCAACCTCAGGGGACGCATTGTCACCATCATCGACCTGGGCAAAAAACTGGGGCTTGAATCGGTAGGCAAAGACAAGGACAACCGGAACATCATTGTCAATTCCGAGGACGAGCACATCGGCCTTCTGGTGGACGCCATTGCCGATGTTGTCCAGGCCCGCAAGGAGGACATTGAGTCGGCCCCATCCAATATTGGCGGGGTCAAGGGCAAATTTTTCCATGGCGTGCTGAAAACCGAGGACAAGCTGATCGGCATTCTTGATATTGAAGAGGTACTCAAAGAGTAATGGGGCCCATAAAAGCACTGGTGATAGATGATACCATTGTCTATCGTAAAATTGTCGGTGATGTGCTCAAGGACATGCCTGGGGTAGAGGTTATCGGAACCGCCAACAACGGTAAAATTGCCCTGTCCAAGATAAGGACCCTAAAGCCTGATCTGATCACCCTTGACATTGAAATGCCCGAAGTCAATGGCATTGAGGTGCTTGAGGAACTCAGGGGCATGGAAAATCCGCCTTTGGTCATCATGCTGTCTACCCTGACCCAGAAGGGCAGTGAAATGACCATCAAGGCCCTCGAGCTTGGCGCCTTTGACTTTCTGCCCAAACCCGAAGACGGCAAGATGGCTGACAATCTGCTCAAGGTCAAGCAGGCCATTGAACCGATTATCCGGTTGATCAAGCGCCGCAGGGGCAAGCCCGTAGGCACAGCGTCTCCAGTGACCGCCCCTTCCAGGCCCGCAGCCCCCAGACCAGCCCCGAGAAAACCGGCAGCCCCCAAAGCCCGGGTTCACCGGACAAAGTCAGAGATCATCGGCATTGGTATTTCAACGGGGGGCCCCAACGCCCTCACCCGGATGATTCCCATGCTGCCTGCCGCGTTTAAGGTCCCTGTTCTCATTGTCCAGCATATGCCTCCCATGTTTACGGCCTCTCTTGCCACCAGTCTCAACAACAAATCCAACCTTGAGGTTCGGGAGGCCCAGGATGGTGATGTTGTGTCACCCGGACGGGTCCTCATCGCCCCCGGGGGAAAGCAGATGAAAATCGTTGCCGGGGCCGACGGTCTGACCCGGAAGATAAAAATCACCGATGATCCCCCGGAAAACTCATGCAAACCCTCGGTGGACTATCTGTTCAGATCCATTGCCCACCATTATGTGGGCAGGGCCACCGGCGTCATCATGACCGGTATGGGTTCTGACGGTGCCAAGGGGCTTGTGGAAATGAAAAATAACGGAAGCATTGTCATTGCCCAGGATGAGGCCTCCTGTACCGTATTTGGCATGCCCAAAGCGCCCATTGAAAACGGCATAGCAGATATTATTGCGCCGTTGGACAGGATAGCGGAAGAGATCGTAAAAACCGTTAGCCTCTAACCCCTTTCATACAAAAACCATACACTTATGACGAAAATCAGCGTAACTCCCGAAGAGTTCAAAAACTTTGCCCGGTACATCCTGGATATCTCAGGGATCGCCTTGGATGTGGGAAAAGAGTATCTCTTGGAAACTCGCCTGAATCCTCTTCTGGGAAAATACGCATGCGCGTCACACGGGGAGCTGCTTCACAAGGCCAAGCTGGACCCCAAAAAAGAGATTGAAAATCATATCATTGATGCCATTTCCACCAATGAAACCTATTTTTTCAGGGATAAAAGCCCGTTTCAACTGCTTCAGCATAAGATTTTTCCGGACCTCATTGACAAACGATCCAAGAAGCGCTTTGGCAAACCCACCATCCGCCTGTGGAGCGCTGCCAACTCCACCGGGCAGGAGATCTACAGCATTGCCATGACCCTCTTGGAAATGGGGGTCACGCCAAAGGATTACAATATCAAACTCTTTGGCACGGATATCTCGGATGCGGCCATTGCCCAGGCCAGTTACGGGCTGTACAATAAATTTGAAGTGGCCCGGGGACTTGAGCCCTCACGGCTGAACAGGTACTTCGACCCCCATGGTGACAAGTACAAAATCAAAGACGAACTTCGGGCCATGGCCCAATTCAAAAAGATGAACCTGATGCGGCCGTTTATGGGCGTTGGCAAGTTTGACATTGTCCTGTGTCGGAATGTGATGATTTATTTTACCAGCAAGGACCGGCGTAAAATTTACGCCAACATCGCCAAGGTGTTGGAACCCGACGGGTATCTGCTCATCGGTTCTACCGAATCCCTGGTGAACGATACGGATCTTTTTGTCTCCAACAAATACCTGAACTCTGTTTTTTATCAATTTAAAACCAATTAAAGGGCAAGACCAATGGGTGGCATAAACCCCAAAGAATTCATCCAGGAATTGGCCTTCTGTCTTAGACAAGAAGATCTTGTCAAGGCCAAGGCATTGCTGCAATTTTCCTCGGATACCAATGTCAGTCAAGACGTTCAGAAACAGGCACTTGATGAACTTGCCAGGGGGCCGGAACGAATTGTGTTTCCCCTTCTGGAATACCTGACCAAAGTCGAAATCTCAGATCTTGAGGTTCAAGAGGGGCTCTACGACCTGATCATGGACAAGGCCTATGGCAATACAGATCTGGTCATTGAGTACATCTCCAACAATGAGAAACCCACCCGGCTTCAGTTCTTAAGGGCTGCCGGTGACCTCTACCTTACCGAGACCCTGCCGGCCCTTACCCGGATTATCACGCAGGAATCCGATCCAGACATTTTAACCGCCGCCATCCAGGCTGTGGGAAGATTTCGCAAACAAGAGAGCCTGCCGGCATTAGGGGGCCTGGCCACCCATAGTGATATACAGATCAAAAAAGCGGCCATTTTTGCCGTTTCTGAAAATGGCGGACCAGAGGCCATCAAGGCCTTGACATCCTTTATAGGAGAAGATGAACAGACAAACAAACTGGCGGTTGAGGCCCTGGCAGACATCCAGAGTCAGGATGCGCTGCATGCCCTGACCAAACTGTTATCCTCGCCCATCACCAACATCAGAGACACGGCCATCGACCAGCTGACCAAGCTGGGGTCCAAGGCCACGCCCCTGCTGACCAATGCCTTTAAGAACGCCGAGTCAGATTACCTCATCCACCTGATCACCACCCTGGGGTATATCAGAGACCCAGCTGCTGTCTCTGCCATTCTGGATATTGTCAACACCCAGCCCAAGGATGCCAATATCCGCCAGGCCGCCTATGAAGCCATGGAACGACTCCCCTCTCCCAAAACCGCCATTTGCCTGGTTCAGGGACTTCAGGATCCGGTGGAGTCTGTTCGCATGAGCGCGGCCCGGGCCATTGATAAAAATTTGTCCAAACCCCTTGTGGCCGGCCTGAAAAATATTGTCCGGGAGGGCAGCCAGGCCGCCCGGATGACTGTGGCTGCCCTGATCGATACCCAAGCCACCAATATTTTCAACTTCCTGGTTCAAGAGGAAGAATTTCAGGAACTGGCCAAAACCCATATTACAAACTCTGCATCCCCTGCCATCCGAAAGACCTTTGCCAAACAGATGGCAGCCCTCGGTAAAAAAGAATTTGCCGAAGCTGTGACTGACGGGGCCAAAGACAGCGGTAAACAGGCAGACCCTTCGACAAAAATCATTGTGGTGGACGATTCAAAGATGATGCTCAGGCTCTACCAGAACAAACTCTCCTCCATGAACTACACCTCTGAGGCCTATAGCCGTCCGGAAGAGGCCATCCCTGAAATTCTCAAGAAAAAACCGGATCTTGTGATCACGGATCTGAACATGCCCAATATCAGTGGACTGGAACTGACCCGGGAGGTGCGTAAAAAGTTCACACGAAAGGATCTGCCCATTCTTATGATCACCACCCAGAGTGATTTTGTAGAGCAAAAAACCGGGGATATGGATGTCAACGATGCCATTTTAAAAAAATCCGGCATTAATCAGGTGCTGCACAAGCCCTTTACCGATGAGGCCCTTAACGCGGCCGTGACCGCACTTTTGCCCAGATGATGAAGCGGTGGACCCGTACGCCTATCGCCCTTCTTGCCTTTGTCGGTATCCTGACAGGGGGCCTGGCTGGCGGATTTTACGGACTGATCTATGACCTGCCAGAAATCAACCAGCTGAAATTATACCGGCCCTCTGCCGTTACCACCGTATATTCAGCCGATGGGCAGGTCATTACCCGATTTTACCTTGAAAAACGCTTTCCCGTGTCCCTGGATGACATACCAAAGTCCCTGATCCAGGCCCTCATAACCACCGAAGACCGAGGGTTCTACTCCCACTCCGGGATCAACCTCAAGGCCATTGCCCGGGCCCTTGTCCACGATATCAAAGCCCGCCGCTTTGAACAGGGCGCCAGCACACTGACCCAGCAGCTGGCCAAAACCCTGTTTCTGTCTTCGGAAAAATCCCTTGTGCGAAAAATCCGGGAGGCCATACTGGCCCTTCAGATTGAACGCCGTTACACCAAGGATGAAATTCTGGAACTTTATTTAAACCAGATCTATCTGGGATCCGGCGCCTATGGGGTCGAAGCGGCTGCCAGAACCTATTTCAATACAACGGTCTCCGGGCTGACCCTGGGCCAGGCCGCGTTGATTGCAGGGCTTCCCAAGGCCCCATCCGCCTACTCTCCCCTGATCCGTCCGGACCTGGCCCAAAAACGCCGGCAGATTGTCCTGAAACAGATGCGCTCCGAAGCCGTGATCACCAAACCGGCCTTTGACCGGGCCAGTGCAGAGCCGGTCCTGGTTGACTCACCCCAACCATCTTCCGATAAGGCCCCCTATTTTACAGGGTATCTTAGCAAAAAACTCAAATCCATGGGCGACCTGGGTCAGGCCAGCGGCCTGTCCATTTATACCACATTGGACATGGGGCTGCAGCACACCGCCATGCAGTCGTTTACCCGTCATATGGACCGGCTGGAAAAACGGATGCAAAACGCACAAGACCTTCAAGGTGCCGTTGTGGCCCTGGATGTCCACACCGGTGCCATCCGCTGCATGATCGGCGGCAGGCAAATGGGGCAACAATTATTCAACAGAAGTGTTCAGGCCATGCGCCAGCCCGGTTCGGCATTCAAACCCTTTGTTTATGCCGCAGCCCTGGAACAGGGCTGGGAACAGAACCAGACCCTGACCGACGCCCCTCTTTCCTATGACCTGCCTGACGGCGGGGTCTGGCAGGTAAACAATTTTTCAAAGGATTTCAAAGGAAAGATGACACTGCGGTCGGCCCTGGCCCTGTCCAAGAATACCCCTGCGGTGCGGCTGGCAGAAAAAATAGGCATCTTTTCTGTCACGGACATGGCCCGAAGAGCGGGAATAAAGGCGGCGCTGCCCTCTTACCTTTCCCTGGCCCTTGGCACTGCCGAGGTCAGCCTTCTGAACCTGACATCTGCATACAGCAGCTTTCCCGGCCAGGGCATCCGCGCCCGTCCCCATGCCATTGACCGAATCGAGGATCAAAACGGGCAGGTCAGATACCGGTACAGAAACGTTAAAGAAACCGTCACAGATCGGATTACCGCCGCCCTGACCACGGACATGCTAAAGGCCGTGGTCCTGGAAGGCACCGCCAGAAAGGCCAGGAAAATTAAAACCGATATTGCCGGCAAAACCGGCACCACAGACCGTTATAAAGATGCCCTTTTCGTGGGATTCAGCCCGGCACTGGCCTGCGGGGTCTGGGTGGGCAACGACGATGCCACCTCTCTTGGGCCGGTGGGCACCGGTGCCAGCGCGGCCCTGCCCGTCTGGATCGATATTATGGCAGTTGCTGTGGCCAGCCACCCTGTCCAATATTTTGATATACCCGACGGCACAAAAATGGTATACATCCTGCCTGACACCGGTGCCCCTGCTGATCCAGCAATCCCTGGAGCCGTAAAGGCCCTGGTCCGGTCAAACAGCCTGAACAAGAACTAAGGATAGCCCATGATACGCAAAGCCCGACTGGATGATGTCCATCACATACATGCCCTGTTAAAATTCTATGGAGAAAAAAAAGAACTGCTGGCCCGCCCCTTAAGCAGCCTCTACGACCACCTCAGGGATTTCTGGGTATATGAGGACCCGGAAAGCAACACGGTTATCGGCTGTGCCGCCCTGGCCTTCTGCTGGGAGGATATGGCCGAGATTCGATCGGTGGCCGTGGCCCAGTCCCACATGGGCCAGGGCATTGGTTCCGCCCTTACAGAACGGTGCATCCAGGAGGCGGTTTACTTTCAGATAAAAACCTTGTTTACCCTGACCTACCGGCCCAACTTCTTTACCCGGTTCGATTTTGAAAAAACAGATAAAGACAACCTGCCCATGGTCAAAGTCTGGGCCGGCTGCCTGAACTGCCCCCAATTTCCCGACTGTGACGAAATCGCCATGGTCAGAAAACTATAGGGTCAGGCATAGATCATCTTATAGGGAATGGGCGCATACCGTGAAACCGATGGCTTGGGCAGGATCTGCTCCTGGGACACCGTCAGCCAGTTGGTATCAGCGTTCAGTTCTCTGAGCCGGCCCCCTTCAGAGGGCAGGGCATGGCTGGTATAGTCATACTGGACATTGAGAATGCAGACATAGGATTTGCCCTGTCTGGCCACCACATAGTTCTTGGTAAAGCTGTTCTGGGTAATTTCGGCAATCCGGAGCAGGTCCTTGATCTGGGCGGTCCCCAACTTGACAAGAACAAATTTGGACACCCCCCGCTCGTCACTGCGCAACAGGTTTCGGGACTCACTGGATGACACATAGACCGTGGTAATATGATCCATCTGCCGAAAATACTGGGCCGCCACAATGGCAGCGGTTCTGCGTCCCCCGGCCATGACGGGAACACCGTAGTATTCAAACAGCTTTTTCTGCATATTTTCGGCGTACTTTTCCCCTTTTTCGTAAAGATCCTTTGAGATATAGCGCAGCTCTTTGGCCAGGTTCTCCGCAGCTTCAGCAATGGGCCAGTCCACCCGGACATGGAAATGGGTCAGGCCGTACTGGACTTTGGTCCTCTGGTTTCTCTGGATGAGCAGGGCATAGTCCACTGGCAGAAGGGACCGCAGCAGGGAAAAGAACTCCCGGGTTTCAAAATACTTCATGCTCCGGTCGAAATTTTCCACACTGGGAAAGTACTTATGACTCAACAGATTGGTCTTGGTCGTCTTGTTGTCGTCAAAGTATCGGATATACTTCTTATGCCTTTTATCAATATAGTCTTCTGAAAAAATGATCAAAAAGGAATTCTGGGCCTCAAACTCTTCAGAGGGAATCCGTGCCCGGGGCTTGAGTTCTCGAAGTTCCACAAAGGGATAGGGGGTCCGAATCCGTAAAAAATTATTATAGGACCCGATAAGGGAGTAGCCGATGACAAACTCATCCAGTTCATCCCTGAGGACCTTGTAATAGGACCGCTTTAAGCGGTCTTCCCGACTCAGGCATTCACGGGTTTTACAAAAGACCATATCCCTTTTCCTTTCTTGTTTACTCTAAAACACAAACCCCCGGCAGTTTTTTTCCTTCCATCATGTGCAGAAACGCACCGCCTCCGGTGGAAATATAAGACACCTTGTCTGCAATCTTGCAGGTCTTGGCGGCAAGGCCTGTATCCCCGCCGCCGACAATTGAAAACCCAGGGGATGCAGCAATGGCGTCGGCCACGGCCTGGGTGCCAGCAGCAAAGGCCGGCATCTCAAAGACCCCCATGGGACCGTTCCACACAATGGTTCCGGCATCGGCAATGGCCGACGCAAAGGCCGCGGCCGTGTCAGGTCCGATGTCCAGGGCCATCCAATTGTCGGGAATATTGTCCAGGCCGACAGGTTTCTTTTTTGCGTCCGGCGCAAATGCTTCGGCCGCAATCAGGTCCGAGGGCAGCAGCACCCGGATGCCTTTTTCTTTGGCCTTTTCCAGGATGTCCCTGGCAGTGTCAACCAGGTCGCCTTCGATCCTTGATCCTTTGATGTCCGTTCCAATGGCCGCAAGAAAGGTATTGGCCATGGCCCCGCCAATGATCAGCCGGTCCACAAAGTTGAGCATATTTTCCAAGGCAGCCAGTTTACTGGAGACTTTTGCACCGCCGATCACGGCGACCAGGGGTGTTTTCGGATGTTCCACGGCATCGTAATACGACTGGACCTCTTTTTCAAGCAAAAAACCTGCCCCGGCCTCTTTGACAAATGCGGTGATCCCGGTGATTGAGGCCTGGTCCCGGTGGGATACGGAAAAGGCATTGTTTACGTAGACCTGGCAAAGGCGAGCCAGGGCCTTTGCAAATTCCGGATCATTTTTCTTTTCACCGGTGTGAAACCTCAGGTTTTCCAGCATAAGAACCTGCCCGTCTTCCAAGGCAGCCGCCCGGGCCTCAACCTCTGGGCCGATGCAGTCCCCCACAAACTGGACTTGGATTTCCAGCAGCTCGGAAAGACGCCGGGCCGCAGGCCGCAGGGAAAATTTGTCGTCCCTGACCCCGCTTGGCCGGCCCAGATGAGAGGCCAGGATGATTTTGGCCTGGTTGTCCATCAGATACCGAATCATATCCAGGGTTGCCATGATCCGGTTGTCATCGGTAATATTGCCCGAATCATCCATGGGCAGATTATAATCCACCCTGAGAAAAACCGGCTTGCCCTTTAACGAGAAATCCCTCACTGATCTCATGTTGCCTCCTGATGCAAAACAGCCGGGTTCCAACCGGCATACTTTAGCAATTACGCTTTTTACTCTTTCAGTTTCTGCTGCCGGCGGTGGGCCTGCTTTTTCCTGGACCACCGTTCGAAAAAAGTCATGGCCCCGGCCTTGGTGCTCCGGTCAATGATCTCTTCTTCTACCTGAACCCCGTCCTTTGTGGCCATGGCCTGCTGAAGACAGCGGGTCTTTACAGGGCAGTGGAAAAAACAGTCCTCCGGGGTTTCCCGCAGACCGTTCTCTGTCATTGGAAACACCTTGTCCAGATTCCCGAAACACGCCGGCAGTTCCTGATCATTCTGAGTCAAACCGCTTAAACTCCTCTAAATATTCGGCCACAAGGCCCTGGGCGGCAAAGCTGAAATGCCCCTGCTTGCCGACAATCATATGGTCATGGACAAGGATGCCCGAAAATTTCAGGGCCAGGCACAACTGCCGGGTGATTCGCCGGTCCTCGGTCGAAGGCTGGATATCCCCGGACGGATGGTTGTGGGCAAAGATCATTGCCGCTGCTTGGTGGTGCAGGGCCCTTGCAATGACCTCTCTGGGGTACACGGCGCTGGCCGTCAGGGTGCCCCGGAACAGAATTTCACTGGCGATGACCCGATTTTTGGCATCCAGAAAAATGCCAAGAAAATTTTCCCGGTCTTTGTGGGCCATATGGTGTTCCAGATAGGCCAGAAGGTTGTTCTGATCCTGGATCACGTCCCGGTTGAGAATCCGGGCCTCAAGATACCGGTCTGCTGCGGCCTTGATCAGCCGGATCCCGAAGCTGTTGGCAGGTCCCACGCCTTTCACCGCACACAGCGCCTTGGGGTCAGCCTCCATCACCCTGTGAAGGCTGCCAAAGGTGTCGATCAGGTCCTTGGCCTGCTGTTTGGTATCCTGCCTGGGCGTATTCAAAGACAGGAGAAGTTCCAGAACCTCATAATCCTGGAATCCGTGAAGACCATTGTTCAGGAACCGCTCCCGAAGGCGTTTCCTATGGCCTTCTCCCTTATGCGTCGCCGGTTTCTTCTCCATTTGTGGTCTCGTCTGCCAGATCCTGCTGCCCGTCGCAAAGGGCCGGATCCGCTGTTTTTTCTTCCTCGGGCAGGCGGGCAATGCCGATGAGTTTCTCCGCCTTTGCCAGGTTGATCAATCGAACCCCCTGGGTATTCCTGGAGATGGTATTGATCCCCTCGATCACGGTGCGAATCAATTTGCCCTTGTCCGTCACCATCATAATCTCATCTGTGTCATCCACCAAAAGCAGGGAAACCATCTTGCCGTTCCGGTCAGAGGTTTTAATGGAAAATACCCCCTTGCCGCCCCGGCCCGTGATTCTGTACTCGTCCACACTGCTGCGTTTGCCGTATCCGTTCTCGGTCACGGTCAGCAGACTGCCCGCTTCTGCCAAAACTTCCATGCCCACGACCTGGGAATGCTTTTCAATGGTCATGCCCTTGACCCCCATGGAGCCCCGGCCCGTATCCCGGACATCGGTTTCATGGAAGCGGATGACCTTGCCCCCTTCAGACCCCAGGAAGATGTACTGGTCTCCGTTGGTAATCCTGGCGGCAATGAGTTCGTCATCCTCGGCAAGCTTTACCCCGATAAGACCGCCGGACCGACGACGGGAGTACGCCATGAGTTCAGTCTTTTTCACCCGGCCCTTTTTGGTGGCCATGACCACGTACTTGTCTTCCACAAACGCATCCACTGTAAGCACCGTGGCCAGGGTTTCCCCTTCGTCAAAGTTCAGCAGATTGACAATGGCCTTGCCTATGGAGGACCGTCCGGCCATGGGCAGTTCATAGCCTTTTGCCTGATAGACTTTGCCGAAGTTGGTAATAAAAAGGAAGGTGGCATGGGTGGAGGCCACAAAGAGATGCTCCACAAAATCGTCGGATTTTGTGCCCATGGCTGTCTTGCCCTTACCGCCCCGGTGCTGGCTGGAATACAGGGAAACAGGATTTCGCTTGATATACCCGCTGCGGGTCACGGTGACCACCATGTCTTCTTCGGCAATCAGGTCTTCAATGCTGATCTCTGCGGTGCTCTCCACGATGTGGGTGCGGCGGGAATCGCCAAACTCCTCGGTAAGCGCGGTCACCTCGTCTTTGATCAGTCCCCGGACCACGGTTTCGCTGCCCAGAATCTTCTTGAACCAGGCAATATCCTCTAGCAGGGCATTATACTCGGTGTCGATCTTTTCCCGCTCCAGCCCGGTGAGGCGCTGAAGCCGCATGTCCAGAATGGCCTGGGCCTGGAGGGTACTTAAGGCAAACCGGCTGATAAGACCATTTTTGGCCTCTTCCGGAGACCGGGAGGCCCGGATCAGGGCCACCACCTCGTCCAGGTTGTCCAGGGCAATTTTCAACCCTTCCAATATATGGGCCCGCTCTTCAGCCTTTCTCAGGTCGTAACGGGTCCGCCGGACAATGACGTTGATCCGGTGCTCGATAAAATGATTGAGGATCTCCTTGAGACTGAGCAGTTCGGGGCGGTTGTTGACCACGGCCAGGAAAATAATGCCAAAGCTGCTCTGCATATTGGTGTGCTTGTACAGCTGGTTGATCACCACCTCGGCGATCTGGTCCCGCTTGAGACCGATGGCAATGCGCATGCCCTGACGGTCGGATTCGTCCCGGACAAACGAGGCGCCGGTGATGACCTTGTCCCGCATGAGTTCGGCGATCTTTTCAACGACTTTGGCCTTGTTGACCTGGTAGGGCAATTCAGTAACGACGATGGTTTCCTGGCCGCTTTTCTTGTTCTCCTCCACCTCTACCTTGGCCCTGAGGGTGATGATGCCCCGGCCCGTGTCATAGGCCTCGAATATCCCCTTGGTGCCGTAAATATGACCATAGGTGGGAAAATCCGGCCCTGGAATATGCTCCATGAGCGCCCTTGTATCCATGTCAGGATTGTCAATGAGGGCCTTTAACCCATTGATCACCTCGTTGATATTGTGGGGCGGGATATTGGTGGTCATGCCCACGGCAATGCCGGCGGATCCGTTGACCAGAAGGGCTGGAAACTTTGTGGGAAATACAGAGGGCTCTTCTATGGTCTCGTCATAGTTGGCAATGAAATCAACGGTTTCTTTTTCCAGATCCGCCATCATCTCGTGGGAGATTTTGCGCATGCGGATCTCCGTATACCTCATGGCGGCCGGGGAGTCCCCGTCCACAGACCCAAAGTTGCCCTGGCCGTCCACCAGGGTGTACCTCATGGAAAAATCCTGGGCCATGCGGACAATGGTATCATACACGGCCGAGTCGCCATGGGGATGGTATTTACCAATGACATCACCCACGATACGGGCACTCTTCTTATAGGGCTTGTTATAGTCGTTTCGAAGCTGCTGCATGGCGTAGAGCGCCCGGCGATGGACCGGCTTCAATCCGTCCCGGACGTCGGGCAGGGCCCGACCGATAATCACACTCATGGCATACTCGAGATAGGATTGTTTCATCTCCTTCTCGATACTGGTAACGTTGCTTTCGTTCTGAATCATCCTTAGCTCACAACTCCCGATTAAAGTAAGTCTATCCCTTGCCAGGCTCTACCATGGACTGAAAGGAAGAAAAGTATATGTCTGCCAGGGTCAAGAACAGGGTGGCGATCAGGGGACCGTAAATGATCCCCAGGATGCCGTACACCTTCAGGCCCCCGATAATGGCAAAAAACACGACAAGGGGGTGCATGGCCACCCGATCCCCCACCACCTTGGGTTTAAAAAGATACTCCACCCCCCAGGAGAGGGCCGTATAAAACATCAATATGAACACCCCGGTGCCTATGCTGCCTTGTAACAAAAAAAATACTGCTGTGGGCAGCAAGACCACCCCTATGCCCACAATGGGCAAAAAGGCTAGAAACCCCATGATCACCCCCCATAAAAACGGGGAGTTCAGCCCCAGAAACCAGAAGAGCAGGCCCCCGGCCACCCCCTGGATCAGTCCCCCGAGCCCGTTGCCGATGAGAACGGCCCCGGCCATCTCGTTGAACTTGTCAAACAACTCCCGGTCATGTTCATCTTTCAGGGGGGACAGGTCAAACAGATAGGCCATGAACCGGTCCCCGTCCAAAAACATGTAAAAGACCACGATGAGCATGAGACAGAAGTAAAAAATCAGGCTCAGCAGGTTGGAGGTGATGAACCGGGCCTGCTGAAACAGGGAAAACCCAATGGTTTTTCCCACCTCGGATATGGGGGCGATCAATTCATTCCAGGACACCGTGGTTTCAATGCCTGCCCGGGCCAGGATCTCGTTGATCCGGTCCAGGGCCTGGGTGTTTTCCAGCAGATGGATCAACCGGTCCGAAAAAACAGCATCCCTGGCCATGTTGTACAGGCCAAGCGCCTCCCTGGACAGCACCCCCACAAAAAACACCACCGGAATAAAGACCACAAAAAAAATCAGGACACAGGTCAGTATTGATGCGGCCTTGGCCGGCATCTTAAAGCCCATGCACCGGTAAATCGGGCCAAAGATGCCGGTAATGACAACCCCCAGGAGAATAGAGGCAAAAAAAGGGGCAATGACCCTGCCCAAAAGAAAAATGGAAATGCAGAACAAGGCCAGGAAAAAGAAAAACACCGCTCTCTGGAAAATATTCTGCTCCAAGTGACCACCATTGACAAGGCAAATAAAAATGCCGCCTTAAAAAATCAGGTAAAGCCGTAACATGCCCCTGGCATACGTACGGCTTTACGACAACACAGGAAATGACAAGGTTTAGCTGCTGATAACCCCCAGCGCTCCCAGAATCAGCAGGATTTCATATATGATGACCTGGGTCCAGCTGTGGAAAAAATGATAGACAATACCCCCGCCGACAATGGCGGGAACAGCTGTGTAAACCAGTATACCAAGCTTGCGGGAAATATCCATAACGTTTACCTTCCAATCCAATTCAATTTCAATTGTTTAGCAACTCAAACACTGGGCAATTTCTTACCATTTTAGGGGGCGCAAGTAAAGGGCAAACTTAAGGGGCATTTTACCTGACAACCTGCGTTAAAAAGGCATGGCGCCCGGCCAGAAATCTGACCAGGCGCCATAAATTTTACCTTTCGATGATCATGGCCATGCCCATGCCGCCGCCAATGCACATGGAAATCAGGCCGGTGCCGTAATTTTTACGCC